>Ga0209324_10000489_pt1 | contig 27828 bp, 24 predicted proteins | sample Rifsed19ft3_FD_184015 | JGI IMG/M metagenome (GOLD analysis project Ga0209324, IMG submission 184015) | Soil microbial communities from Rifle, Colorado, USA - sediment 19ft 3 (version 2) | ecosystem: Environmental > Terrestrial > Deep subsurface > Rock core/Sediment | place: Rifle, Colorado...
GAGTTACCAATAATATATCCAGTCAAATCAAAGAAGTGGTAGAGCTGGGGGTCGAGGTCGCTATAGTCATTGGCGGGGGGAATTTCTGGAGAGGTGTTTCTGCCAGTGCAAATGGTATGGATAGGACCACCGCCGATTATATAGGAATGCTGGCCACTATCATGAATGCTCTGGGAATGCAGAATGCACTGGAAAGAATGGGAATAATCACCAGGGTCCAAACCGCAATATCGATGCAGGAAATTGCCGAACCCTTTATCAGGAGAAGGGCGGTAAGACACCTTGAGAAGAAAAGGGTTGTAATATTTGCCGGCGGAACCGGTAATCCTTATTTTACAACCGATACCGCTGCCGCATTAAGGGCACTGGAAATAGAAGCAGAAATAATCTTTAAAGCTACAAAAGTAGACGGTGTATATGACAGGGACCCTCTGAAATTCAAAGACGCAAAGAAGTTCACAAAACTCTCTTTTCTGGATGTATTACAAAAAAACCTTAAAATTCTGGATTCTACAGCCACATCTTTATGTATGGAAAATAATTTACCTATAGTGGTCTTCGATATCACAAAACCGGGTAATATAAAAGGAGTCATAATGGGTAAGAAAATTGGTACTCTGGTTACAAAGGAGTAAGAAATGAAAGATGCATTACTGATTGATACAAAAAAAAGAATGGGGCAGTCTCTGGAAAGAACACAGCATGAATTTAATACCATCAGGACGGGGAGAGCGTCTGTATCACTGCTCGATAATATTTATATCGATTACTATGGTAGCAAGACTTTATTAAAACATATGTCCAACATGAGCATACCCGAACCAAGGGTCATTCTGATTTCACCTTATGAGCCAAAGTTTTTAAGAGAAATCGAGACCCAGATATCCAAATCCGATCTGGGAATCAATCCATCAAATGACGGAAAGGTCATCCGTTTGAATATCCCGCCTCTGAACGAGGAAAGAAGAAGAGAATTGGTAAAACTGGTAAAAAAGATCGCTGAAGATGGAAGGGTTGCCATCAGAAATATCAGAAGAGAGATAAATGATGAATTTAAAAAGCTGGAAAGTGAAAGTAAAATAACTGAAGATGATCTGATTGGTTCTGAGGAAGAAGTTCAGAAAATCACCGATGAGTTTATAGTAAAGATAAATAATTCTTTAGCCCAGAAAGAAAAAGAAATCATGGAAGTGTAGGTAGGTAGTATTTTGAGTTTATTTTCTCCTTTTTTTTCTTTTATAAGAGTTCCGGCCGTAAAAGAACTAAAAAAAAATAATATCCCCGAACATGTAGCCATAATAATGGATGGAAACGGCAGGTGGGCCGCAAAAAGATACCTACCTCGATCCGCCGGTCACAGAGCCGGAGTAGAAGCACTGAGGGATATCATAACCACAAGCATAGAACTGGGGATAAAATTCCTGACCGTGTATTCATTTTCAAGTGAGAACTGGCAAAGACCAGAGGACGAAGTAAATTTTCTTATGAATCTCTTTTTGCAATCTTTAAGGGAGGAACTGGAAAGTCTGGATAATAACGGAGTAAGAGTAAGACTCATCGGTGAGAGAAAAGAAATACCTTCCGAAATACTAAAGGCTTTTGAAAATGCAGAAACAAAGACCCGGGATAATGATAAACTTTATTTTAATATTGCTTTCAATTACGGATCCCGGCAGGAAATCATAGATGCAATCAAGAGAATATGCAAATCAGCCAGCAGGAATGATATTGAATTAAAGCAGTTGAATGAGAAAAATTTTTCGGATTATTTATTTACAAGAGGTTGTCCGGATCCCGATTTTTTGATAAGAACAAGCGGGGAATACAGGGTGAGTAACTTCTTGCTTTGGCAAATCGCATACTCCGAATTTTACTTTGTGAAAACTCTTTGGCCGGATTTTAAAAGGAAAGATTTTTTAAGGGCCATTTATTATTATCAGCAGAGAAAAAGAAGATTTGGCAGGTTGTGATCCCGGATGCAAACTTTTACTACCATTCTGCAGTATATTCTGGCAATAATCGGATTGTCTCTCATAGTACTGGTCCATGAGTCTGGCCACTTTGCAATGGCAAAATTAAGCGGGATACATGTAGAGGAATTTTTTATTGGTTTTGGTCCCAAGCTTTTTAAATTCAAAGACAGAAGAGGCACAGCTTATGGTATAAGTGCCATACCGGTCGGAGGTTATAATAAACTGCTGGGGATGGATAGAAATGAATCCATTCCGCCTGATTTAAAAGATAAAGCCTTTCAAAATAAGCCTTTTTATAAAAAACTGCTGGTCTCGATTGGCGGTGTGGGTTTCAATGTGATTTTTGCCGTTATACTGATAGGAATTTATTTGAGTATGGGAGTACTGGCTCCTACTTCGACAATCGATTTCATTGAGCCCGAATCTCCTGCCGATGCGTTTGGCTTCGAAGTGGGCGATGAAGTAATTGCCTTAAACGGTCAAAAAATCGAGACATGGGATGATTTTTCTAATCTGACAAAAAAATATCCTGCAGAGGAAGTTATATACACTGTCGTACGTGACGGAGAGGAGATTGACCTGAAAGTCAGATTAGATGATGTCGAAGGTCAGGGTTTTTTAGGAATAAGCCCCCGATACATTGAAGAGAAATTAGGATTTTTTGAAATTGTAAAGGAAAGTTTCAGAATAACATGGGATATAAGTGTTACCTATGTAAAGTTATTCGGAATGCTGTTTTCGGGTAAAATACCCTTGAGTGAAGCCAGGCCGGTTTCACCGGTGGGAATAGTAAACATATTTCAGCAGTCTGCATCCGTGGGCATGCAAAATTTTATTTTTTTTATTGCACTGGTTTCCCTCCTTATGGGATTTGGAAATCTTATTCCGATTTTTCCTCTTGATGGAGGCAATATCGTACTTATCATAATAGAGACCATAAGAAAAAAACCCGTGCCCAGAAAAGTCCTGGAAATACTTAGCTTTACAGGTATATTCATTCTTGTTTCCCTGCTACTTATTGGTCTGGTCTTTGATATAATAAATCCTTTCGATATCCGAAATATGTAAAAAGCCAGTAAAATACTATTTTTTTTGAAAAAACAACTCTTTAAAATGCAGATAAAAAGAAAAAAAGCAAGGGTCATGGAGGTAGGAAGACTAAAAATAGGCGGAGACAATCCTATTATCGTCCAGTCCATGACCAAAAGCAAACTTGAGAATCCCGACGATTTCCAGGCCGAAGTAAAAGAGCTTATCGGTTGCGGATGTGAACTTATAAGGATAGCGGTTCCCGGGAAAAAATCCGTTAACCATCTCAAGAAATTTATTGGTGATGGAATTTTTACGGTTCCGGTAGTTGCAGATATTCAATTTGATTACAATCTGGCCCTGGAATGCATTGATATAGGAGTTGACGGTATAAGGATAAATCCGGGAAATATAGGAGGGCAAAGCAGGGTCATAGAAATTATAGAAAGGGCCAAAAGAAAAAAAGTCGCGATAAGGATCGGTGTAAATTCAGGTTCCATAGATAAGAAAATACTTAAAAAAAATAATGGCAGCATAATCGACTCAATGGTTGAAAGCACGTTGGAAAATGTTAGACTTTTAGAGAAATTAAAATTTTATAATTTTAAGATATCAGCGAAGGCATCGTCGGTCATGGATACTATAAATGTATATGAAGCCATCTCGGATAAAGTCGATTACCCCCTCCATCTGGGTGTAACCGAAGCCGGGCCTCCGTTCAGGGGCAGTATAAAGTCATCGGTGGGCATAGGCATTTTATTATCCAGAGGGATAGGAGACACCATAAGAGTCTCACTTACCGGAAACTCGACAGATGAGGTAGAAGCTGCATATGTAATTCTTAACAGCCTGAACTTAAGAAAAGTCGGAGTGGATATTATTTCCTGTCCCACATGCGGAAGGACCACGGAAGGTTTTCAGCAAATTGTATATGAGATCGCAAAATTAACCGGAGGCATTAGAAAGAATCTGAAACTGGCTGTAATGGGCTGCATAGTAAACGGTCCAGGAGAAGCAAGAGAAGCTGATATAGGGATAGCTTTCGGGAAAGAAAAAGCAGCTGTCTTTTTAAAGGGCAAGGTAGTAAAAAGAGTAGATAAAAAAGTCGCGGTAGATGAGTTTAAAAAAAGCTTAAAAAGATTAATTTAAATAAATAAAAGGGAGTGTAAATTGAAATTTTCTGAATTTTTTATTCCGACCCTGAAGGAAGAACCAAGCGAAGCAGAGATATCGAGCCATGCCCTGGCGTTAAGGGCCGGACTTATAAGGAAAATTGCATCAGGTGTTTATTCTTTCTTACCTCTGGGACTAAGGGTGTTAAGAAAGATCGAAGAAATAGTCAGACAGGAAATGAATAATGCCGGAGCCATCGAACTTTTTTTACCTGTTTTGCAGCCCTCCGATTTATGGGAAAAATCGGGGAGATGGAAAGAATATGGCCCGGAGATGTTCAGGTTGAAGGACAGGAACAAAAGGGATTTCTGCCTTGGTCCGACCCACGAGGAGTTGATTACATACCTGGCATATCTGGATTTGAAATCATATAAAGATTTACCTGTCAATCTATATCAAATACAGGTCAAATTCAGAGATGAAATGAGGCCGAGATATGGACTGCTTAGAGCAAGGGAATTTATCATGAAGGATTCTTACAGCTTTTGCAGAACCGATGATGACCTGGAGGTTATTTATAAAAAGATGCATAACGCATACTGCAGGATTCTGGAGCGAATTGGTCTCCGGTACAGAGTAGTGGAAGCAGATACCGGTCTTATTGGCGGGAGCTCATCCCATGAATTTATAATACTTGCTGATAATGGTGAAGATAAACTGGTTTTTTGTCCGGGGTGTGAATATTCTGCAAATTTCGAAATGTCGGAGTCATCACCGGGGAAGAACAGCGGCAGCTGTATTAATTGCGGGGAAAAACTCAAGTCGGAGAAAGGAATAGAGATTGGACATATTTTCAAACTGGGTACCAAATACAGCGACAGCCTGGATGCAAGGTTCGTGGACGTAGACGGAAAACTAAAACCTTTGATAATGGGCTGTTACGGTATAGGGATAACCAGAATGCTGGCAGCAGCAATAGAACAACAGCATGACAGTAAAGGAATAATATGGCCAGTTTCAATAGCTCCGTTTATGGTAAATCTTATTGTTACCACCGGAAAAAATGAAGAATTCTTAAAAGCAGGAGATCTGGTATATCGGACCCTGACCAAACTGGATGTCGAAGTTCTTTATGATGATAGAGAAGTAAACGCGGGAATAAAATTCAAAGACTCCGACCTTATAGGCATACCCATAAGATTTATTCTGGGAAGAAAATTCCTGGAAAATCAACTGATCGACGTCGAATACAGAAAAGACGGCAAGAAGATGGAACTACCCCTGGATTCGATTCCAGAATTTATAAAGAAATTGAATACCGCAAATAATCTTTAATCACCTCAAAATGAATAATCAGGAAATAAAAATTGAGGGAACCTTAGAAAAAATCATATATAAAAATTCCGAGACCGGCTTTATGGTCGGAAAAGTAAGACTCAATGATGCTGATGTTGTTACTATTGTGGGAAATACCTTCGAGCTTCGCTGCGGTGAAAAGCTTGAAATAACCGGAAGATGGGTCCAAAACAAAAATTATGGACAGCAGTTTGAAATTGGGGCCGTCAAGACATCCGAACCGGCAACTGTTACCGGTATCAAGAATTATCTCGGTTCCGGTTTAATAAAAGGCATAGGACCTGTTATGGCAGAGAGAATAGTCTCTCATTTCAAGCTTGAAACTTTAAAAATTCTGGACGAGGACCCCAAAAAGTTAAATGAGATTGAAGGCATCGGCAGGAAAAGAATAAATTTGATCATAAAATCCTGGGTGATGCATAAGAACATAAGAGATGTCATGATCTTCCTGCAATCTCATGGAATAAGCAGCACTTACTCTTTAAAAATCTATAATAACTACGGAGATAATTCCATAAATATCATAAAGACAAATCCCTACAGACTTTCTGAGGATATATTTGGGATAGGTTTTAAAACTGCCGATAGAATCGCACTGATGACAGGCATTGAAAAAGATTCGGTTTTCAGGATAAAAGCAGGATTGATCTATTTATTGGGAGAGGCAGAAGATGAAGGGCATTGTTATTTGCCATACGAAGAATTTCTGGAAATAGCGGAGAGTTTCCTTGAGGTAGAGCTTGGAAAGATCAATAATGCTTTGAGCGAACTTGAAAAAGAGAAAAAGATAAATATTGTAAAAGATGACACGAGTAAAATCTACCTTTCTGGTATTTATAATGCCGAAAAATATGTAGGTGAAAAAATCCTTGCCATTCTGGAAAGCGGCCGGATAGACAGTCCAGCAGAGGGCAAAAAGAATAATATAGACCGCCTTATATACGAACTGGCTGCTGAAGAAAAAATAATACTTGATGAGATCCAGATAAAGGCTATCGAAAAAGCGGTATCAGAGAAAATGCTGATCATAACCGGAAGCCCCGGCACAGGAAAAAGTACCATACTGAATCTGATAATAAAGATTCTTGAAAAAGAAAACAAAAAAGTTCTTTTAGGTGCACCAACGGGAAGGGCTTCCAAAAGACTATGCGAGGCAACAGGGAGGGAAGCCAAGACAATACACAGGTTGTTAAATTATAATCCAAACCTGAATAAATTTTTAAAAAACAATGACAATCCTGTTGATGCAGATATGGTAATAATCGATGAAGCTTCAATGCTGGATATAATGTTGATGAAAAGTTTGCTCACAGCCATAAAACCGCGCACAGGTATTATCTTTGTCGGAGACGTGGACCAACTACCTGCGGTTGGTCCGGGAAATGTCCTGAGTGATTTAATAGGTTCGGGTGTGGTTCCGGTAATCGAACTCAAAAAAATATACAGGCAGGAGAGCGAAAGCTTAATAATATATAACGCACACAAAGTAAGGGACGGCCAGTTTCCGTATATCGGTAAACCAAAAAATAATGATTTCTTTTTTATCGAAAAAGACACACCGGAAGAAGCGGTAAGTCTTATATTGAATCTGCTAACAAAAAAAATTCCTGAAAGTTTTAATTACGATCCGCTCTGCGATGTCCAGGTTCTGGTTCCTACAAATAAAGGAATTGTAGGGGTGAATAATCTAAATTCCAGACTTCAGGATGTCTTGAATCCCACCGGTAAAAAGGTCCAGAAAGGGTCAGTGCAGTATAGATTGAATGATAAAGTAATACAGCTGAAAAATAATTATGAAAAAGATATTTATAACGGTGATATAGGATTCATAAATAGTATAGATATGGAAGCCGAGGAAATCAGTGTAAATTTTGATGGCAGGACCGTTAGATATGGTTTTTACGAACTGGATGAGATAAGCCTGTCTTATGCCATAACTATCCATAAATCTCAGGGATCCGAATTCAAGTGTGTCGTGATACCCATTTTGACTTCCCATTATATGCTGCTGCAGAGAAATTTACTTTATACGGCCATAACAAGAGCCAGAGAACTTGCAATAATAGTCGGAAGTAAAAAAGCAATAGGAATGGCAGTAAACAGGAATATAGTCGAGAAGAGATATACAGGTTTAAAGGAATTGCTAAGGACTTTTTAGCTAATTGAATTTTTTTTATTTTATGATATACTTTTAAGGAATTTTAATGTGAATAGTTATAAAAATTAGTGGGCTAGCCCCACTTTTTTTTAGTTTTAATTTTGTAATAAGTAGGTGACTTAAGTTGAATAGAAAATTAATAGAGGCATTAATAGAATTAGAAAAAGAAAAGGGCATAAAGATGGATACATTGATAGAAGCCCTTAAAATTGCCTTTGTTTCAGCCTATAAGAAAAATTATCAGGTTGAATATGAATGTCGTGTGGATATCGATGAAAAGACCGGCGAAATAAGAGTGTTTAAAATTTTGGATGAAGGCGAAAGCGCAGGTGAAGCGGCAGAAGAAGATAGTGAAAAAAATGAAATCGAGGTCACACCGGATAATTTCGGAAGAATAGCAGCGCAGACCGCCAAGCAGGTAATAAGGCAAAGGATAAAGGAAGCCGAGCGGGAGATAATGTATGACGAATTCAAAGATAGGACAGGAGATATGGTAACAGGAATTGTCCAGCAAAGCGATGCAAGATTTACCCTGGTGGATCTAGGTAAAGTAGAGGCACTACTTCCTCCGTATGAACAGGTTCCTAGAGAGAGATACAAACACGGCGAAAGGATAAAAGTATATATTTCGGACGTAAGAAAAACGACAAAAGGTCCCCAGGTGATAGTATCCAGGACACATACCGGCCTCATCAGAAAATTATTCGAATTAGAGGTACCGGAGATTTATGAGGGAATCGTGGAGATAAGGAGTATTGCACGAGAAGCAGGTTACAGAACTAAAATTGCCGTTAGTTCAAATGAGAGAAATGTAGATCCGGTAGGTGCATGTGTGGGTCCCAAAGGTTCAAGGGTCAAGATGATCGTCGATGAACTGGGAGGGGAAAAAATAGATATTGTCGAATATAGCGATGATGTTGTCACCTTTATTAAAAATGCTCTCAGTCCGGCAAAGATTTTAAAAGTGCTGACAGATGAAGAAAAAAAGTTCGCATTGGTCGTTGTAACAAATGATCAGCTCTCTCTGGCAATAGGCAGAGAAGGTCAGAACGCAAGGCTGGCTGCAAAATTAACTGGCTGGAAGATAGATATAAAGAGTGAAAAGCAATTCGAAGAAGAATTGGATGAAGCAAGAAAAGAAAGACTCAAGAGCAAAGAAGAAGATACCGAAACCGGTAAATAACCTGGATAGACAAACAGGAAACCTGAGAGTTTTTAAGGTATATCGTATATAAATAATAAATAGAGTATGATTCGAAAGATTTATGAATATAAAAAAAGAGGAAAGTAAAATTAAAAAGGAAGATAATTCCGGGTCCAAAGATTTAAACAAGGATGAGCTGGAAAAAAAGAAGAGAACTGGACCGGCAGCCGGGAAACGGGCTGAAGACAAAGGACGTGCTGTAGAAAAAAAGAAGCCGGAAGTTAAAACCGGAAGTAAGAAAAAAACGGCACAGACAGCAGAATCAGGGACAAAGAAAAAAACTGAAGTTAAAATAAAAAAAGAGACCGGGGAAAAAACAAAAACAGTTAGTAAGGATAAATCTTCGGCCAGGTCCAAAAGTAAAGTCGGGGTCAAACCTGTTCAAAAAAGCACAGTCAAAAAAATAACGAAGAAAAAAGATGATACCAGGGCCGAGGAAATATCCGTTGCCGACAGAGAAATAAAGACAACCGAGAAACCAGCGACAGATTGGGAAGAAGAGAAAAAATCAAGTATCCGCAGTGTGTTAGACAGGGAGCTGGATAAGGAGGAAAAGGAAGGCAGATTCAGGATTAAAGTCATCCAGAAGAAAAAAGTCACTCTGGTAAAGAAAGCCGAAGGCGAGGAAATTTCGAAAGTCGAACAAGTAAAGCTTGAGAAATTAAAGAAAAAACCGGAGATAAAAAGAGTAATTGAAATTTCCGAAGGGATAACCATAAAAAAATTATCGGAAAAAATAAATGTCCCTTCGAGTAAAATAATAAAACTTTTATTTGACATGGGTGAGGCTATAAGTATCAACCAGTCCCTGACCAGGGATCTTATAGAATACCTATCTCAGGAATATAACTTTAAATATCATATCGTAGGTTTTGAAGAAAAGCTTGATGAAGTTTATAAGGATTCAGAAGAAGATCTTGTACCCAGATCCCCTATCGTTACCGTAATGGGCCATGTTGACCACGGAAAAACAACACTGCTTGATGTGATCAGGGAAACTAAAGTCGCAATTAATGAAGAAGGCGGAATAACCCAGCGTATAGGTGCCTACCAGGTAATCTACAAGGGTAAGAAAATCACTTTTATTGACACACCCGGACATGAAGCATTTACCGCTATGAGGATCAGGGGGGCAAGAGTCACCGATATTGCGGTAATAGTTATTGCCGCCAATGACGGTATTATGCCCCAGACCGTGGAAGCCATAGATAATGCAAAGGAAGCCGGTGTTCCCATAATCATCGCCATCAATAAGATAGACCTGCCAAATGCAAATGTCGAAAAGGTAAAAAAAAGTCTTACCGAATATAATCTGGTTCCTGAAGAGTGGGGAGGAGATACTGTCTGTATAGAAATCTCAGCCAAAAAAAAGATCAATCTGGACGAATTTCTTGAAATGATCCTGCTGGTTGCTGATTTGAATGAAATAAAAGGTAATCCTGATTCCGAAGGTATAGGGATCATAATCGAGTCAAGATTGGACAGAAATCTGGGTCCCATAGGTACCGTTATAGTAAAGAGAGGAAAATTAAAAATAGGGGACTCTTTTATTACCGGTGGTTCGTTTGGGAAAATAAGGTTAATAAGGGATGAAAACCTCAACACCCTGAAGGAAGCGGTTCTGTCGCAACCGGTCGAGATCACCGGTTTTTCTTTTGTGCCAAAAGCAGGCGATAAATTATTTGTGGTTAAAAATGAGAAGGTGGCCAAAGAACTTTTAAATACGAAAGATTATGAAAGAAAAATATTGAAAACTGAGGAATCCAGAAAGCCATTGACTCTGGAAAGATTGTCCGAATTATCAAAAGAAAAAGAGATAAAAAAATTAAAAATAATTCTTAAGGCTGGTTCGGAAGGATCACTTGATGCAGTAGAAAGGTCACTTAATAACATAATAGAAGAAACAATAAAGATTGACATAATACACAAAGCTATTGGAGCCATAACTGATAGCGACATACTGTTAGCCGCAGCCTCGAATGCAATTGTAGTAGGATTTGAGGTTGTTCCTACCCAGAAAGCGGAAGCATTGCAAAAAAAGGAAAATGTGGAAGTCAGGACATATGATATTATTTATAAACTGATTGATGATATTACCCTTGCCTTTAAAGGATTACTGGAACCTGAGATAAAAAGGATCGATAAGGGTAAAGCCGAAGTCAGAGAAATATTCAAACTCCCCAAAATAGGGATAATAGCCGGTTCTTATATTCTAGAAGGTGAAGTCGAGAGAGGCAACCTGGTTAATGTAATAAGAGAAGGGAAACTAATCCATGAGGGAAAAGTTACAACTCTCCATCGCTTCAAAGAAGATATTAAAAAAGTCTCGGCAGGATATGAATGCGGTATAAGACTTGAAGGTTTTCAGGATCTCAGCAAAGGCGACATACTGGAGTTTTACGAGGAGAAATAATTTTCTATAGTCAGTGGTGATTTAAGTGGATAGGACAAGAAAAGCCGAGATAGATCTGAAAAGAGAAATAAGTTTTCTTATCAATACCAAAGTAAAAGATCCCCGAATAGGATTCGTAACGGTGACCGACACTAAATTATCCGTTGATTTTAAATGGCTGGATGTCTTTGTAAGCATTATGGGCGAAGAATATGAAATAAAAAGAAGTTTAGAGGGTTTAAAAAATTGCAGTGGTTTTATAAAAAAGAATCTACAGAAAAGATTAAAGTTAAGAAATGTACCGGTCATAAGATTTTTGTATGATAAATCAATTGATAACGGCATGAGAATTTCGGAAATATTGGAATCACTGGGTAAGGAAAAATGATATCAAGAAGGTAGCCTGATTGGAAATAAACAAGTTATATAAACGGATATCGGAAATCATTGACGACAATCACGATTTTTTGATTATCACACATGCTTATCCGGATGGGGATTCTCTGGGTTCACAGATAGCCCTGTATAAATTAATATCCTTGTTAAAAAAGAATGCAGCAGCGATTTGTAGCAGCGAACTTCCTTATCAATATAAGTTTCTCCCTTATTTAGATAAAATCGGTAAAGATTTCAAGGAAATAAAGGACTACGGTAAAGGGTATATCTGTATTTGTCTTGATTGTGCCGATGAATTTAGAATGAATCTGGATTATAAAGCTCTTAAGGCCAATACTAAATATATAATAAACATAGACCATCACAAGAATAACAGTAATTTCGGTGATTTGAATATCGTAGATACCGGAAAATCAGCAACTGCCGAGATTTTATATGAATTAATACAAAAGCATTACCCGAAACTCTTGGATCATGAAATAGCTCTGGGTATATATATAGGGATACTTACCGATACGGGAAAATTTCAATACAGCAATACCAATTATACTGTCCATAAAGCGGTAAGCGAGCTGCTGAAGTTTAATATAAATCCTTCCCAGGTCCATAAGTATATATATGAAAATGAACCTCTTGCAAGGTTTAAATTAATCCAGCTTGTTCTTCAAAGAATTAAATATGTAGATTCCTATGGGTTGATATATTCATATATTCTTGAGAAGGATTTTAAAAAGCTGGATCTGCCATTCTCTGCTCAGGATGGTGTGATCAATCTTCTCCGGAGTGCGGAGAAGGTGAAAATTGCAGCACTTATAAAGCAGACAGCAGGAAAATGTTACAAGATCAGCCTTCGTACCTCGGATAAAAATATTGATTTATTCAGGATTGCCAGCAGTTTCAATGGCGGCGGCCACCGGATGGCGTCTGCTTATTCCGATAATGGGAGTCTGGGTACCGTTATTAATAATTTAAAGAAAGCAGTAGAAGATAATATAAAATTATGAGTGGTACGATCGATAAATCCGATATACTTGAAGATTTCAACGGTATAATATTAATAAACAAATTACCTGATACAATCTCTTATGATGTCATCAGGAGTATAAAAAGAGTTTTTTTTTAAAAAAAATCGGTCATGCCGGAACGCTGGATCCAATTGCAGAGGGCCTGCTTATTGTATTGATAAATAAAGCCACAAAGTTATTCAATTATTTTTTAACTTTAAATAAAGAATACATTGCAGAGATAAAACTGGGTGTGGTCACTGATACATGGGACCTTGATGGGAAAGTACAGGCCGAAAGGGAGGTCAAGGATTTCAGTGCCGCAGAGATATCCGGGGTCCTCGATAAACTTACAGGTAAAATAGAACAGAAACCACCTGTATATTCTTCGGTAAAATATAAAGGTAAACCTTCTTATAAGTTTGCAAGGAAGGGATGGAATATAGATTTAAAACCGAGAATTATAAATATTCATGATCTGAAACTGGTTTCTCTGGACAAAGATTTACTAATAATAAAGATAAATTGCAGTTCCGGTACATATGTAAGGTCCCTGGCTTACGAGATAGGAGAAAGGTTGGGCTGCGGCGCATCGATAAAGGGACTGAAAAGAGTAAAAATCGGAAATATCAGACTTGAGGACAGTATCGATGTCATATCATTTTTAAAGAGTGGTCTTAAAAAAAGTGATTTATTATCCACTCCATATATGATACCTATTGAAAGATTACTGGAAAGTAGTCCGGTCCTTTATATCAAGGAGGAGTTTAAAAGCTGTATAATCAATGGTAACCGGATCAGCAGTGAGATGATAATGTCAGTAAAAACCGGAGAGAGCGATCTTCTCAAAAAAGGGATTTTAATAAAAATAAAAGATAGTAATGAAAATACAATAGCAATACATGAGATTTTAAACGAGATAAATATTTCCAGCATCAAAGATAAAAAATCTAATTTAACTAAAAGTATTGTGATTTTTGAGTAGTGTAATAAAATCTATAAAATTTGATATTTTTTTAAAAAAGAAAATCAGAATGGCAGAATTACTAGAATTAAAAAAAATAGATAAAGAATATTTCAAGGATAAAAACCCCGTTGCAGTAATAGGTTTTTTTGATGGGGTACACCTGGGACACAGGAAGATACTGGAATCCTGTATTAAAAAAGCTAAGAAAATCAAAGGTGTCAGTATAGTCTTGACTTTTAATAAGCCCCCTCTCAATGTCATAAAAAGTGAGTTGTCCAAGAAGCTTATAATCCCTTATGAGGAAAAAATAAAGATAATAGATGGGCTGGGTATTGGCTACATCGTGACAGCCAATTTCGATTCAGATTTTTTAATGATGGAACCCGATAAGTTTTGCAGGAACATACTTATAGGCAAGTTTCAAATAAAGGAGATTTTTGTAGGAAGCAGGTTTCGTTTTGGCTTTAAGGCAAAGGGAGACATAAAATTCCTAAAAAGCTTTTTAAAACCATACGACATAAAGGTAAATGTGGTCCCCCTTCTTAAAATAAAAAACGAGGTAGTCTCAAGTACGAACATAAGAAAATACTATTCCCAGGGCAAGATAAAGGATATCAAAAAATTATTGGGCAGGGATCCGCAGGTCGAAGGAATCGTTGTAAAAGGAGCAGGACGGGGAAGACAGCTTGGATTTCCTACAGCCAATATAGACATATACGAAATTTTCGTGACTCCGAAGGACGGAGTTTATCTGGGTACCGTCGAAATTATCGGAAGCAGGTGTAAACCGCTTCCGGCTATTATAAATGTGGGAGACAATCCGACTTTCAAAGAATCGAAAAAATGGATCGAGGCTTTTATAATAAATTTTACTGGTAATATATATCAAAGAAAAATAAAGATCAGTTTTTTAAAAAGACTCCGGGATGAAATTGTTTTTGAGAGTAAAGATAAACTGATAAACCGGATGAAGCTGGATTTAAAGTATGCCGGTAAATATTTTAAGGTAAAAATTTAATAAATTAAGGTAGATTTCAAAGGATTTTAAAAAGAGTTTATAAGCAATTTTTGTTCTACGGAAGGGAAAAATAGTAAAAAGTGTTAAAATTGTAATTAATATACAGTTATGATAAATTATACTTCGAACATTTTCGAGGAGGTGAAAAGTTGGCTTTAGTGAAAGAGGACAAAAAAAAGGTTATAGAGAAATTCAAAACTCATGAGAATGATACCGGTTCCTCCGAAGTTCAGGTAGCTATTCTTACAAAGAAGATAAACAGGCTGAATGAACATTTGAAGGAGAATAAAAAGGATCATCATTCCAGAAGGGGACTCGTTATTATGGTTGGAAAAAGAAAAAGACTTCTGGGATATTTAAAAAGTAATGATATAGCAAGGTATAAAAAAATAATTGAAGAATTAGGTTTAAGAAAATAATTCAAACTTAAGTATTTTTTTATCTCTGCAGTTAAAAGGAGAATATAATAAATAAAATGGAAAAAAGTTGTACTTTAGATATTGGCGGCAAGAAAATGATTTTTTCGACCGGCAAAATAGCCAGACTGGCTAATTCAGTTCTTGTCAAATTTGGCGGAAATGGGGTATTGATTACCGCAGTCATGAATCAGGATCCATCCGAGAACACGGATTTTTTCCCTCTGGTAGTAGATGTCGAAGAGAGAATGTATGCAGCGGGGAAAATACCCGGAGGATTTTTTAAAAGAGAAGGCAGAGCAAGCGATAAGGCAATTCTTAATGCGAGATTGACCGACAGGCCCCTGCGGCCATTATTCGATAAATACATAAGAAATGAAGTCCAATTGATCGGTACAGTCATTTCTTTTGATCAAATCAATCCTTATGATATTTCCGTAATAAATGGAGCCTCTATGGCATTATACATATCGGACATACCATTCGAAGAACCTATAGGTGCAGTCAGAATAGGAAAAGCGGGAGAGAACTGGATAATAAATCCGGATTATAGTGAAATCGAAGAAAGTATTATTGACATAGTAGTGGCAGGAACGGAAGACGCAATATTGATGGTGGAAGCGGGAGGCAAGGAAGTCTCGGAAGAAATAACGCTGGAAGCCATAGAGAGAGCGCATATCGAAATTAAAAAAATCGTTGATTTCCAAAAAGAATTCAAAGTAGTAGCCGGCAAAGAAAAGAGAAAAACAATTAACTTCGAATTGAATAAAGATGTCGAAAAGAAAGTAAGAGAACTGGCAGAAGGAAGAATTCAGGAAGTTCTGGACGATATCGTTAAATATTCCGGGGATGATAAAAATAAGGCTCTACTGGACAATACCTCCAGAGGCTATTTTCAGGATAAGATAATGATAATAAAGGAAGAGATTGAAAAAGAGCTGGAATCCGAATTTCCGGAAGATAAAGAAAGTATAGAAGTAAGTTTCAAGGATCTTGAAAGAGAACTGGTAAGAAAGCTTATACTGGAAAAAGGGATCAGGCCCGACGGCAGAAAACCTGATGAAATTAGAGAAATAAACTGTGAGGTAGGATTATTTCCCGAAACGACACACGGTGTCGGACTTTTTACCAGGGGAAAAACACAGGCTCTGACCATACTGGCACTGGGTTCGATAAGAGAAGCGCAAAAAATTGACAGCCTGGGAAAAGAAGAATTCAAAAGATATATACATCATTATAATTTCCCACCTTTCAGCACAGGTGAAACCTGGCCGCTCCGGGGACCTAAAAGAAGAGAGATAGGGCACGGCGCACTGGCAGAAAAAGCTCTGAGACCGATGATACCCGATGAGGATAAATTTCCGTATGTCCTGAGACTCGTATCAGAAGTTCTGGAGTCAAATGGTTCCACTTCGATGGCAAGTGTCTGCGGGAGCACCCTGGCTCTGATGGATGCAGGTGTTCCAATATTAAATCCGGTTTCAGGTATAGCAATGGGACTTATTAAAGGCGAGGATGATAAATGTATAGTACTCAAGGATATACAGGGTCTGGAAGATTTTTATGGAGATATGGATTTTAAAGTTGCAGGAACCAAAAACGGAATCACTGCACTTCAGATGGATATGAAAATAAAGGGCATAAGCCTGGATATTATAAAAAATACTCTGGAGAAAGCAAAAGAAGGAAGACTTTACATACTGGATAAGATGCTTGAAGTGATCCCGGAACCAAGAGAATGTCTGGCAAGTTGTGCACCGAAAATAACTACTTTTAAGGTTCCCAAAGAAAAGATCGGTGAGATCATAGGTCCGGGCGGGAAAAATATCAAAAGCATAAAAGAAGAATTTGATTTGGAAGAGATCGATATAAGTGATTATAATGGGGAAGGTCTCGTTTCCATTACATCTTCCAACGATGTCAATATGGAGATGGCAAGGAAAAAAATAGAGGGTATGTTAAAGGGCATCGAAGACATAAAGGTGGGAGATGAGTTTTTAGGAACGGTGGTTGGCATAACCAGTTACGGAGCTTTCGTTAATTTGTTCCCGGGAGTGGATGGACTTCTCCATATATCCAAAGTTTCGAATAAAAGGATAAATGACGTTAACGATTATTTAAAAATAGGTGATAAAATATCTGTCAGGGTCGGTAATATCGATTCCAGAACTAAAAAAATAGGACTGGAAAGAACTGATATCTGAAATTTTATTGAATTGAGGTAAATAAGAAAATAGTTTCTTCAAATAGTGTAAAATTCGATAAATATGAGATAACTGAATTAAATAACGGAATAAGAGTTATTAGTGAGTATTTACCCCATTTCAGGTCCATATCGCTGGGTTTCTGGATACCAACCGGATCCAGAAAAGAAAATAAAAGCATCAGTGGGATTTCCCATCTTATAGAACATCTTGTTTTCAAGGGCACCCAGAAAAGAAATTATAGAGATATAGCAATCGAGTTCGATTTAATGGGTGCCGAATTCAATGCATTCACCGATAAAGAAAACTGCTGCATATATGCTGATTTTATCGATACCCATCTTGGCAATTGCATGGAACTATTATTGGATATATTGATGAATCCATCTTTCAAGACGGATCATATCGAAACCGAAAAAAAGGTAATTGTCGAGGAAATAAAGATGGTTGACGATAATCCTTCCGACAGCATAATGAATTATTTCTACGAAACGGTTCTGGATGGTCATCCCTTGAGCCTCCCGATTCTGGGAACCAGGAATTCTCTTAAAGAGATCAAAAAACCCGTAATACTTAAATATTTCAAAAAAGAGTTCGATATAAGTACGGCCGTTATTTCAGCGGCAGGTAATATAAAGCACAGCGATTTGATAAACGAAGTCAAAAAACATACGAACAGAATAGTGGGCAAAAAACATAACAGTAATTTTTCGGGAAAGAAACCTATCCTGAAAGGAAATGTCAGGAACATACAAAGCAATAAGACCAGTTCGGTTCATATGTGTTTTGGCGGGCTGGGCTGCAGGAGGGACAGCAAGGATAAATATCCGCTTTCTCTTTTTACGAATTTACTTGGAGGCAGTATAAGCAGCAGACTATTCCAGAAAATAAGAGAAGAAGAAGGCCTGGCATATTCTATTTTCAGCAGTAATATCCAGTATCATGATACGGGCATAACAATCATATATTCGGCTTCTTCGCCTAAAAATACGGATAAGATTTTGAAACTAGTCAAGGATGAGATAACAGATATAAGAAATCATGGAGTAAAAGATATCGAACTGGAAAGGTCCAGAGAAAATTTAAAGGGCAATATCGTTCTGGGAGTCGAAGATATAAGCTCACGGATGTTCAGACTGGGAAAAGGACTTCTGTTTGATAAAAAAGTTTTGACTATTGACGAGATATTGAAGAAAATAGATAAGGTAGAGCGAAATGATCTAAACGATATAGCAAACAAGTATTTCAAACCGGATAAAATGAATCTTGTGACACTGGGTAAACTAAATAAAGGCGGATTATCATGGAAAAAATAATAATGTTCGGTATTTGCGGGAAAATGGGAAAATCTATTTCCGGGGAACTTATAAAAGAGAAAGAAATAGAATTGGTCGGAGGTTTTGACATCATAAATACCGGTGTCGATATAGGAGAGTTTTTAACGGGTAAGAAAACAGGGTACAAGATCCATGATTCATATGAAGATATCAAGAAGTTGAATCCGGATATTATCGTTGATTTTACAACCGCGGATTCAGCCAATAAAAATATAAACTGGGCCATTGATAACAACCTTAATATAATCGTAGGAACCACAGGTTTGAGTAAAGAGGATTTAAGAAAAATTGAAGGCAGGGCCTTAAAGTCGAACAGTAAAACACTTATTGTTCCCAATTTTTCTATTGGAGCTGCGGTTATGATAAAAATTTCCAGGATGATATCGAAATATTTCGATGACTGCGAAATAATCGAAATGCACCATGATAAAAAGAAGGATGCGCCTTCGGGCACATCTTTACTTACAGCGGAAGAAATAAGTTTGGAAAATAGTTTTGGCGAGTCCAGATTAAAAATAGGTGAGGCCGAGACTATAGAAGGATCAAGAGGGGGATTTACCGGCGGTATCCACATTCATAGCGTGAGACTGCCGGGACTGCTGGCTCACCAGCAGGTCATATTCGGGACAAAGGGTCAGACTTTATCGATAAGGCATGACAGTATCGACAGATCATCCTTTTATCCCGGAGTTATTCTTGCCATTAGAAATCTGGATAAACTTTCCAATTTTACTTTCGGATTGGATAAATTAATAGACATATAACCAAGGCATTATTTTAGGAGGATCAAATGATAAATATAGGCGAAGTAATCACAGCGATGGTGACCCCATTCGATAAAGATTATAATCTTGATCTTGATTCATGCGGAAAATTAATAAAATATTTGATCGATGAAGGAAGCGAAGGAATATTACTTTCCGGTTCTACCGGAGAAGCATCGACTCTGGATGACAATGAAAAGATAAAATTATTCAAATTTGCGAAAGATAATTTTGGAGATAAAGTCAAGATCATTGCCGGAACGGGTTCCAATGATACCAGGCATTCAATAGAATTATCGAAAGAAGCGGAAAAAATCGGGGTGGACTGCCTGCTTCTGGTCGGGCCTTATTATAACAGGCCTTCTCAAATGGGTCTTTTTAAACACTTTGAGGCAATTGCAGCTGAAGTAAAAACACCCATTATAATTTATAATGTCCCCTCGAGAACATCATCCAATATAAGTTCAAAAACCTGTGTTGAGCTGGCAAAGATAGATAATATTTGCGGAGTAAAGGAAGCCAGCTGTGATATGCGACAGATTGCAGAAATAATCAGGGATACCGATGAGGACTTCCTTGTGTATAGCGGTAATGATGGCGATACACTGCCGGTACTGACACTTGGAGGTTACGGTATAATAAGCGTAGCTTCACATATAATCTGCAGGGAAATAAAAGAAATGGTGACCAGTTTCAAAAGTGGGGATCTTAAAAAAGCAGCCAGAATGCACCTTGACCTCCTGGATATTTTCTACGGGATTTTTATAGCATCAAATCCCGTTCCCATCAAAGAAGCATTGAATCTAAAGGATATAAATGTAGGTCCATGCAGACTTCCATTATGTCCCATGGAAGATAATGAGCTGCAGGCTTTTAAGGCAATATTGAAGAGACATAAAATAATAAGTTAATTGGATAGTGATAAATTAGAGTTGGAATTTTGTAATAAATAATCATGGTAAAAAAGACTAGTTTAAAATTAATACCCCTGGGAGGTTTAAGCGGCATAGGAAAAAATATGATGGTCTTTGAAAAAGACAATCAAATCATAATAGTTGATTGTGGAATAATGTTTCCCGATGACGATATGCCGGGAATCGATTTTATAATACCTGATTTTTCATATATCAAAAAAAATGAAAATAAAGTAAAAGCAATAATACTCACACACGGACATGAAGATCATATAGGCGGCCTGCCTTTTTTATTTAAAGAAATCAATGCACCTGTATATGCAACCAGACTTACCATAGGACTCATCAAAATAAAGTTTGAAAGCTCTCGAAACATGATTCCGGTAAAATATAACGAAATAAATCCTGATGAACCGCTTAAGATCGGACCATTTCATATAAATTTTTTCAGGGTAAATCACAGCGTACCGGATGGAGTGGGATTGATCATAAAAACAGATATTGGAACCGTGATACATACAGGTGATTTTAAATTTGACTATGATCCAATCGATGGTAGAGTGATCGAATTTTCAAAAATAGCCAGGGCAGGTGAAGAAGGCGTGCTGGCTCTTTTATGCGATAGCACAAATGCCGAAGAATTAGGATATACGCTGCCTGAACGGGATGTGGGAAAAACACTGTTAGAAAAATTCGAAAAAGCTTCAAAAAGGATCATTGTTGCTACTTTCTCCTCACACATTCACAGGATACAACAGGTTCTGGATGTAGCCAGTAAGCTTGATAAAAAGGTTGCTATATCCGGTAAATCGATTTTAAAGACAATCAGAGTTGCCGCAGAACTTGGTTATTTAAAAATACCGGAGGACACCATAATCCCAATATCCAGGATCGAAGAGTTTCCTTTAAAAGAAATAATCATACTTTCTACGGGTAGTCAGGGTGAACCGCTGTCGGCTTTGAACAGGATGGCCCTGGGTGAGCATAAAAGAATCAATATAATGAAAGGAGATATGGTAATAATCTCTGCATCTCCTGTCCCGGGTAATGAAAGGGCCATATCCAATACCATTAATATGCTCATAAAGAAAGGAGCCGATGTTTATTATGAATCCATTGCCGGTGTTCACGTATCCGGTCATGCTGCCCGTGAAGAAATAAAAATTATGATAAACATGGCTAATCCCAGATACTTCATTCCCATTCATGGAGAAGATAAACATAAGATCCAGAATGCCCAGATAGCACAGTCTATGGGGATGGATGAAAAGAACATAATCATAGCCGAAGATGGGGATATCATTAAGATGAATAATAATTTTTGCAGGATTTCGGGTAATTTACATCCGCAAACTATTTATGTGGATGGCGTTGGAATGGGTAACATAGAAGATATTGTACTTAAGGACAGAAAGATTTTATCGAGAAGCGGAATTATGTTTATAATAATTGGAGTAGACTATATCGGAAAAAGGATTCTATGTGAACCTGATTTCATCCTGAAGGGAATAATCTATATCGAGAATTTAAAAGAGCTTTTAAATGAAGCAAAAAAAAGCATAAAGGATACCATAAAAAATTGTTTCGACAGCAATGTCATTGACAAAACGACAATAGAAGAACTTATTAATGACAGGATAGAAAAATTTATTTTTAAAAAAGCAGAGATAAGACCTATAATAATAACCAGGGTTATCAGTCCCAACAGACATTAATTCATATCTTATATCCTAAAAAATGACCAGAAGAAATTATAAGCGTAAAAAAGTAGAAAAAACCAGGAAGAGTTACAAACCAACCCGTCCAGTAGAAAAAAAGAAATACGTCAAAAGAAGATCCGAAGTCTACGGTGTTTTGATAATAATGGTTTCGGTCCTGCTCTTTATCAGTGTATATGGCTTGGCAGGTTCCGGCATCATAAATACATCGGTTAATGACTTCTTATCTTATATCTTCGGTATAGGTAAGTTTTTGATCCCATTTATGCTTCTGATCTGGGGTTTTAGTTTTTTCCTGAGAAGGATCCGTCTCTTGCCCTCCAGTTTTGGCTGGGGTTTTTTCCTGTTATTTTTCTCGATACTTGGAATTGCAGGCAATAACCTGGCGGTCCAGGCCAATATTTTTGATGAGGTCCTTATAAAAGATAGAGGCGGAATAATAGGGGCAGGTATTTTTTATGGACTTTTCAGGCTTGTTGGTAGTGCCGGCGCCCTGGTGGTACTGGGTGTTCTGATAATCATATCCATACTGATCATCACAAAGATTTCTTTGATAGATATTGCCAGAAAAATAATTTACTTATTTAAGAAAATAAAATTCAAGCCCAAAAATATTCTGTTAGAGAAGCAAACTGAAGATGGCAATGTTTTATTGAAAAAGCCAGCTATTGGCGGTAATAAAATCTACAACAATGAGGAAAAAGCAGATTTAAAGAGGATTGAAGTAATAGACAATATGAGCAGGATATCGAAGGAAAAACTGGAGATGCCCGAGGATTTTATGGAAAAAACAGGCGCAGCCGGAGCCAAAGGTAATCAATTGAAAATACCGATTGTAAGAAGCGGCGACTCTGAAACCAGTTATAGACTTCCTCCTATAAATTTATTAAAGAAATCCCAAAATTTACCATCCAAATTATATAAACAAAGCGTAAAGGAAAGAGTATATACTCTAAACAGGCTGTTCAATGATTTTAATTTAGATGTCAGAATAGACAGGGTAGTTGGCGGTCCTACGGTGACTCTTTATGAATTAAAATTGTCACCGGGAGTCAAGGTGCAAAGACTGCTCAGTCTGGAAGATGATTTTTGCGTTGCTCTGGGCTCGCCGGATATAAGAATCCTGACACCTATACCCGGGAGATCTGCTATCGGTATAGAAGTGCCTAATACCGTAAGGAGTATAGTTACCCTGGGAGATATTTACTCGGGTGACGATAAGAATCTTACCGATAATCTGCTCAATGTTCCGCTGGGGAAAAACCTTTCCGGAAATATTATTTATATGGATATATCAAAGATGCCGCATATACTGATTGCAGGCGCTACAAATTCGGGGAAAAGTTCATGTCTTAACAGCATCATTATCTCTCTTTTGATGAAAGTAAAACCGGGTAATGTCAGATTTATAATGATCGACCCTAAAATGGTTGAACTCAGTATTTATAACGGAATACCCCATCTTTTATCACCGGTCGTGATAAATCCAAAGAAGGCTTCATCTGCCCTATCCTGGATAGTGGAAGAAATGGAAAACCGGTTCAAGGTACTCGTCGGAAAAAATTTCAAATCTCTGGAGATGTACAATTTCGAAGCTGAAAGAAATGAAAACGGGGATGAGAATTTCAAACCGCTGCCTTACATACTGGTCTTTATCGATGAGCTGGCTGATTTAATGATGTTATCGGCTTCCGAGGTAGAGGATAGTATCTGCAGGATTGCACAAATGGGGAGGGCAGTCGGTATTCATTTAATAATATCCACTCAGAGACCTTCGGTCAATATAATAACGGGACTGATCAAGGCTAATGTTCCTTCAAGAATAGCGTTCATGGTTGCATCTAATGTGGATTCCAGAGTTATCCTGGATTGCCCGGGTGCAGAAAAATTGGTGGGAAAGGGAGATATGCTTTATCTGCCTTATTATTCCAACAGACCGGAAAGGATCCAGGGGGCTTTCGTGACCTCAAATGAAATAGAGATGATCACAGGATATATAAGAAATATCGGTACCCCGGAATACAGTCTGGAAATCTCAAAAAGAATAAGCGATGAAGAAAAATATGTTCAAAATGAAGATGAATTATTCTATGAAGCCTTAAGAGTGGTCGTGGATTTTGGACATGCATCGGCTTCACTACTACAGAGAAGACTGAAAATAGGTTATTCGAGAGCTGCAAGGATTATAGATCAGATGGAAGACAGAGAGCTCGTCAGCGGATATGACGGCAGCAAACCCAGGGAAGTTTTAATCTCAAAGGAAGATTTGATTAAAATGCTGGAAGAAAAAGAAAGTTAGAAGGGCCTTTTGAGAACCCAAGGATATGAACCTATCAATTATAAGCATAGGAACTGAATTAAATCTGGGATTAATACTCAATGAAAATTCCAGGTATATCGCGGAAAGAATCACCGAACTGGGTATAGAATGCAAATATATGTATACCGTAAGTGATGATTCCGATGAGATATCCAATGTGCTGAGACACAGTTTGGAATTCAGCGATCTAGTGATAATAACCGGAGGCTTAGGTCCCACCGATGATGATGTAACAAGGAACACGGTGGCTTCGGTTCTAAATCAAAAACTGATAAGAGACAAAGACCTTGATGTAACCAGTCTGAAATTCATAAAAGAATTCAAAAGCCAGGAAATCACCGATAGATTGCTGCGTCAATCTTATATCCCCGAAGGTTCTGTTCCCTTTAAGCCGGAAATTGGAAGTGCCTCGGGATTTAGAATAGAACTGGACAGAAATAAACACATATTCTGCATCCCCGGGGTCCCGAAAGAGATGCGAAGCATGTTCGAAAAAGATGTCGTGCCTTTTCTGAAAAGAAGATTAACGGATAAAGATTTAGAAAAAAATATTTTTAAGATCAAGAAATCTACTTTACTCACTACCGATATAAGCGAAACGGAGATAGAGGAAAAGATAAAGGAGATCGTCGAAGAAGCGGGAGATATAGGTGTGCGGATAGGGATCACTGCTGATCCGGGCCTGACAAAAATAATACTGGTTGCAAGATCACAGAATGATAACGAAGCTCAGATGAATTTGAAAAAGATCGAAGAGAAGATTTCAGATAAGCTTGGAAACTACTTCTATGGAAAGGAAGATGCTTTGATTTCCGATAACCTTAAAGAAGCCCTGGCAAGGATTGGGGGCAATCTGACTATCAGTGCAGCGGAATCTATAACCGGTGGTCTTATAAGCAGTATTATCACGGACACACCTGGAAGTTCAAAATTTTTCCTGGGAAGCATCATATCTTATTCGGATTATTCTAAAATAAAGTTACTTGATATCGATAAAAGTGTCCTTGAAAAGTATGGAGCTGTGAGCAGAGAAGTATGTCTGGACATGGCAAAGAAGGTAAGGGATTTATTCAACTCCGATTATGCGCTAAGTGTTACCGGTTATGCCGGACCTGAAGCCGAGAGCGGCAAATTGGGACTTGTATATTGCTGCATACTGGGACCTTCAGGATATGAAAGAGTATTCGAAAAAAGATTTCCGGGAACAAGATATGAGATCAAATTCAAAACGGTGCAGTTTATACTTAATGAACTCAGGGCGGTTATAAGTAAAAAGAAATAGAGAGGCGGATTTTATTTGAGTGAAAGTGAAAAAAGACCTGGAAAAAGATTATTTATAGCTATAGATATTCCCGGACATATAAAGGATAATGTATGTGACTATATAAAAACTCTGCTTAAAGAGAATAGTCATATAAAATTAGTATCTGCTCCGAATATCCATATAACATTGAAATTCCTTGGGGACATAAATATAGATAAGATAGAAAAGATAAAAAAAGCTATAAAAGAAACGGCCGAAAAGTTTAATAAATTTAAATATGAAATCAACGGAAAGATAAATGCTTTTCCCAGTCCTGGCAATGCGAGGGTTATTTTTTTGGAAATCGGAAGCGGAGGAGAACAGATATCAGAGATTTATAAGCAGCTGGAAGACAATCTCGAAAAGATTAAAATAAGAAAAGAAAAAAGGGAATTCTCCCCTCATATTACAATTGCCAGAATAAAAGATAAAAGGAATATGGAACATCTCATCAACGAATATAAATTGAACAAGATCGAAAGACTGGATTGTTCGAATATTACATTATTCGAAAGCCAATTAAAACCACATGGAGCGGAATATTCTATACTAGGGGAATTTGGTCTGAAATAAGAAATATTTTAATAGATATGATTTTGCTATTTAAAAATATTTTTAATATGTTAAAATAGGCTTATGAACAATTGCACATAATATAAAAATATGAGTATATAATATAATGACTTAAAATATTATTTTTTTATTAAAATTTTAATTGAGTATTGTTAACCGGAGGATGATATGGATAGGGAAAAGATTATAGAGACTACAGTATCTCAGATCGAAAGACAATTTGGCGGCGGTGCCATAATGAAATTGGGCGATAAAAGTTCGCTGGCAGATATAGGTTATATATCCACCAATTCTTTGGAACTTGATATTGCACTGGGAATAGGCGGGATACCCAGGGGCAGGGTTACCGAGATTTTTGGACCGGAAGCATCAGGGAAAACAACACTTGCGCTTCATATTATTGCCAATGCTCAAAAGGAAGGAGGCATAGCAGCTTTTATAGATGCCGAACATGCCCTGGATCCCGGCTATGCCAGGAATGTGGGTGTAAATATCGAAGAACTTCTGCTGTCCCAGCCGGATAATGGAGAGCAGGCGCTTGAAATATGTGAGATTCTGCTTAAGAGCGGTGCGCTGGATGTAATAGTAATCGATTCGGTTGCCGCTCTTGTGCCTAAGGCGGAACTTGAGGGTGAAATAGGAGATTCCCATATCGGGCTTCAGGCAAGACTCATGTCGCAGGCCTTAAGAAAAATAACAGGAGTTGTAAGTAGAACCCATACTTCGGTAGTTTTTATTAATCAACTCAGGGAAAAAATAGGTGTCATGTTTGGTAATCCGGAAGTGACACCCGGCGGCAGGGCCTTGAAATTTTATTCATCGGTGAGGATAGATATCAGAAGAATCGACAGCATTAAAAGCGGCACGGAAGCTGTTGGAAACAGGGTCAGGGCAAAAGTAGTAAAAAATAAGGTGGCACCTCCGTTTAAGAGTGCCGAATTTGACATAATGTATGGAAGAGGCATATCCAAAGAAGGAAGCGTTATCGATGTGGGTACAGAACTGGGAGTCCTTGAAAAAAGCGGTTCCTGGTATTCCTATAAAGGTGAACGGATCGGGCAGGGCAGAGAGAACGCAAAAATGTTTCTGGCTCAAAACACCAAAGCAATGGATGAAATCGAAGGAAAAGTCAAAGAAATGCTGAATCTGAGTAACGGTAAGACGAAAAAGAAAGACACGGAAAAGAAGATTAAAAAAGAGGGTTTCGAGAAAGAAGATATCGAGAAAGAAAAAAGTTAAATTTTGCAAATTCTTTGATGTCTAAGATAATGGTTTTTCCAATTTAAAAGCGGTATTTTCCCCTGGGTATTCTCCCTAAAAAAATATAGGAACAACAATATAACCAAACAATTGGATATCCATATAAATCTATTGACTTGTGCGGCTTTAATGCTATAATCTACTACGCTATATAAGTGTTATAGTAGGTTTCATTCTACTAAGAACTTCTTTTATATTTTAATTGACAACCAAGATTTAGTGTGGTATTTTCTGTCAGTTATTTTCATGTTCTTTGAAAACTAAATAGTGTAAGTTCTTTGAGCAAGTTATTTCAAATGTTAATTTTTATTGAGAGTTTGATCCTGGCTCAGGACTAACGCTAACGGTGTGCATAATACATGCAAGTCGAACGGGCAATGCAAGAGTAGCAATACTCCTGCAAAGCCAG
>Ga0209324_10000490_pt1 | contig 27766 bp, 36 predicted proteins | sample Rifsed19ft3_FD_184015 | JGI IMG/M metagenome (GOLD analysis project Ga0209324, IMG submission 184015) | Soil microbial communities from Rifle, Colorado, USA - sediment 19ft 3 (version 2) | ecosystem: Environmental > Terrestrial > Deep subsurface > Rock core/Sediment | place: Rifle, Colorado...
CTCGGTGATAGTCCACTCCTCCGCATCCGCCGAGAGCGTCGCAGTGCAGTCCACCGTCTCGTCGGAGATTGCGGGGACGGTGAAGGTAATGACGGTGGGTGGGTAGGCAGCACCGCCACTGCGGATACGTCCGATCGCTATCGCGTGGCCTAGTGCAGGCATTAGACCGTGTCCCCTACAATCGTCGCATACCCGATCCACGTGTGATTCGCGACCGCGATTCCCTTGACCTGGACGTTCAGCGCGGATCCACTGCCCGGGTCTACTACCTGCACGTTGGCATTTGTTGCGGACAGCGTGGTAGCTCCCAATAGTAGATAAGTCGTCGAAATGGAACCGTCGCTGTCTCGCGTTCCCCACAGCTTGATCGAGCTGTTGGCAACACCGCTCGTTACTATGATCGATACCTCAAACATCGTAGATGTAACGACTCCTCGGACGGGGATCGACACCAGCGTCACCCAGCTGGTATCGTCGGTCGTGCTGCACGATCCGCCAACCTCGGTGAGCTTCACGCCTCCGACTAGGCGCGGAGAGGTCAACACGCGCGCGTCGCCGTCGGCAGTATCGGCCATGAGCACCGAGCCGTCTATCGTCGTCGTCTTCGAACGAACTCGGACTCCAGTACCAGTCAGTGCAGCCGGGTCCGCAACTGCACTAAACTCCAGCCCAATCCCAGTATGCGCCGTCAGGACTGACGAGTATCCTAGGTCGTCAGCGTCGTCGTCAGCATTCGTATCCGCCGCAACCGCTAGCGCCCCCACCGTCTGCGATGCCGTGGGGCGCTTGAGTCCCGTCAAGCGGGACGCGGCTCCCGTATCCTCGATGGTGAGTTCCCGCACCTCAGTCACCTTGCGGTCAGGGAGATCCGTCTGTTCTCCGTACCTCCGCCAGCGGCGGACGAGTAAATCGCCAACAAGTCCCATGCTTCATCTCCTGGCTCAGCCCAGTCGTCTGCTCACGTAGCTGTTGGTCCCACTGAACAGTACATACCCGCCAACGTACTGGAGGAGTACTGAATGCGGCAGCTGACCGATTGGGACCCAAGTCAGTCCTCCGTCGCCAGATACCCATTGAATGTGGTAGCTCGAGTGGTCAGTCGTAGCTACCAGTAGTCCTCCGGGGAGCGCAACCAGGCCGGAGATTGTCGTCACCCTGTCCGCGGGAAACGTGTACCGGATCGCCCATGCGGACCCGCTCCAAGGCCCCGTCAACGTGTTCGAGCGCAGCACGGCCCCGTCGGCAGCCAACCATAGGTCCTGATTGGGTGCGTAGCATAAATGGGCCATCGACCGATAGTTCACATAGGACGCTACCGAGAACGTTAGTCCGCCGTCCGTGCTCACGTAGACGATATCGTTGCCGGTCCCCTGCGACCCGACGAGGATGTAGCGTCCAGTCGGATCCTGGGCGATGCACAGCTTGGTCCTGGAGTTGTTCGCAACCGTCGTACGCAGCGTCCACCCTGAGCTGCCTGGTGAAGTTTCGATGCGCTCACGGTTGCTCGCGCCAGAGTCGAGTCCGACAGCCACGTAGAGACTGCTGTAGGGACTCCAGAGCGCACCATGCACGGTTGTGATCTCGTTGAACGCATAGGTGTCGAAGTTCCCCAGGTAGATCATGTCCGATGTGGCGTCGTGCGCCTTGAGCACAGCCGTCGGATGCCCGACGGCTGTCACCATGGGTCCGGTCGATGCCGTACCGGTCCCCACTGTCCACGTACCACCTATCTCTGGGCGCTGCGGATCTGAGCTGACGCCTCCAGCTCCTTCGAGGAGCTGGAGGTAACCATTGACCGGAAGGAGCGCGCCTTTCGTTTCCGACCCGTGCGCGGTGACGACGTCGCAACCTCCTAGTGCACTCAGCTGCAGGGCAGCAAGCGCATCCACGACTGGCTGTCTAGCCTCAAGCTCTGTCGTGGAATTCCAGGGGTCGCCATTCACGAAGCGCGGGAACGACGACGGCCAGGTTAGAGTCGGGATTACTTTTCCGGTGAGCGTCATGGAGGGCCTATGGTTAGATGTCGATGTACGCTGAAGCGCCAAACCGGATCCACCGACACACCCAGTCCGACGGTTTCCGGCGCAATATTAGGGCTTTCACTCCCGTTACCTCTTCCGCCGTGATGTTCGAGATTCCGCATCGCATGACTCCGCACACGGCTCCGGATGACCCGATCGTGGTAGGCGGACCATACTCATGGCTACCATCCGGCACCACAAGCCAGAACTGCGACTCCCACGGGTATGGCTCCATCGTGCTCCACGGGGCTCCGCTGAAGGGCGTGTAGATGACCACCCCAGTGAAACCGAAGGCCTCAAGCTCAGCCGTGAGCACTGCCTCGGACCCAGCGTTCCGGTAGATGGCTCGCCAGATCGACAGCCGGGCACGGTGTTGGCCGTCGGATTCACCGGGGTAGCGTGGCATCCTGCGTTCAGTGGCCAGGCGCCCCCGCGCGTCCTGCGGCTGCTCCGGGTTATGGGTCCAGACCGCCATCGCCCCGAGCAAACACGCCTCCCCCATCGCGTCGCCGATGAGCCCAAAGCACTCGACAAAGCGACGCCCATAGTCGCCGCCGGCCCACGGCAACCGGCCGAATATGAACCGGGCGACATCGCGGAACGAGATCATCCCGTGACCTGCGTCCACGTGAGGACGAGCGGTTCGCCGAGCAACGCTACCTCGAATGTCCCCAGGGTCGTCTCACCACCGGTCAACGCGACGCCCACCACGCCGGTGGCTGACCTGATAGCGGCCGTGAGACCGTCCTCTGGGATGATGTTGGACGGGCCGGGACTGAGGTTGAACCCGCCGATCGGGGCTGTATTGACGTAATCGCGAAGTGCGTTCAGTACGGCCGTCTGTACCGCGCTCAGATCCCCCGTGTAGTACACCGTGCCAGTCGGGGCTACCTGATGCGTGAGTGCGGCCGCAACCAGCACTCTGCCGGCTCCGAACGCGCTGGCATCAACTGCATCCTGCACGTCCTGCCGCTCGTCGGACGTAGCTTGCTCACTCGCCGCCGCAACCCACACGTCGACCGTAAACGGACCTCGCGGGTTGCTGGAATCCACCCTCACGCGCGCATTCGCGAGCGCTGTCCGAGCGATCCACTCGTACCGGTCGTCGATGGTCTCCAGCACGGACATCGTCCCGACGCTGGCGGAGTTCCGCTCCCGCAGAGCCGCGTCGCTCTCATCGTTGGAGCCGTTGGTGGTGATCCAGGTGCTGGTGGCGCCGAAGGCTGGATTGGAGCACGTGACGCCGGCATACGTGGTCACCATCGTCTTGATGGTGTCGTTGGCAACGTCGTTGCTGTCTTCCCCAGGGACTTCGGCGGCGATCTCAGCGTCGATGTATCCGCCTTGCGGGATGACGAACGGGCCTACAGTGCGTACACCTGCTAGGTAGTAGTACCCAGTAGTCCTAAACGTGCGCGTCCCGTCGGAGACGACGATATCGCCTGCGTTGATGGTGTACGGCGGCCCAACGGCCCCGCCCGTGAAGCGCTCGACCCCAATGGTCGATTTCGCCTCGATGCGCTCGTTCCCCCAGTTCTCGCGCGAGTAGTGTGTTAGCCCAGTGTCCGTCGCGTCAGCGTTGAAGTGGATGCGCGAGAGAGCATCCGCGAACGGCTGGATGATGGTGACGAACTTGGCCAATGCCCTCAGTACGGTTGCGCGGATGACTCCGGTCTGCCATGCACCCAGCTCGAACCCGGCGGACTCCAATACCTCGAGGATGTCGGTGAGCGCCTCCTCCTCGGTGTACGCAGCACGTATCTGCTCTAATGTCAGCATCATGTCCCCAACAAGAGTTTGGACGTCACGCCGTCATGGGTCAGCGAGAACTGGAGATCCGTGCCGTCGGTCAGGGTGATCGTGGCAAGTATCTCGAGCGTATTGGTCTGCTCTATGAACGAAACCTCGACCTGCGCGTCTTCCACGCACTCGTCGCGCAGCGCCTGCCGCTGTAGCCGCGGGGCTAGCCTGGATGGGTAGACCACGGCGTTGATTGACTGCCGGATGTCCTCTCCGTGTCCGGGGTCGTGCCAGATGCCACCGCTCGGAGTGAGCCAGCTCCGGGCGATGCGCTGGGCGACGCATAGCGCGCCTGAAACCTCCTCCAAGGTTGGTGTCAGGTCGGTGACCCCAGATAGGTCTGCGCCGAAGTCAGATTCTGCCATGAGTACTACCGACCGTTAGGTCGCACGTTACACGTTACGGTAACCACGGATGTTACAGGTTCGCGACAACCGTAATCCGACGGTTTATGAATGGCGCACCGTTTGCATCCTGTGTTACTAATGCAAGACACCAGACTCTCTACGGAATCTCCGGCTCGCCACGCCGCTCCTCCACCACGACCTACCATGCCTCCTGAGCTACCACGGATGAGCGCTCCAAGAGCGCCGCGAGAATGCACCATCACAGTGCGGCCCGGGAGGCCAGCGTGAAAACGTCGCTCGCTCCACGGCCTTCGGCCCCGGTCATCGATCTCGGTGTCGTGCGCGCCATTCTGCGGTACGTCCGCGACGCCGACATCAAGTACGCGGTAAAGTTGGCAACCAGTTCTGGAAGAGAGGCGCGCTTCGCCTCCCGTGAACGACCTGCAGCACCCGATGGAGCATGAAAGTGGCGACAATACCACATCTGTCTACCGCATGGTGGAGGCGCTTACCTACGCGCTGCGCTACGCTACTGCCTAGTTCTGCCGTATACTGGTGTATGCGACGGATGGTGCTGGCGCTCGCTATGCTGGGGTGCGAACAGGTTGACTGGGCCATGTACGAGAGCCATGGGACGGCGGAGCTCGGGTCCGAGACGGGGGATGGTCTGCTCCAGGTGACCGTTCCCCAGGACATGCCCGACGCGGACCGTGGTGACGTCGCGGCGGACGTAGCGGCCTGGAACGCGCTGGCGGTCAAAGTTGTCGGGCACGAGCTCCTGCGATGGGATGGGACGGCTGTTGACCCCACGGTGCGGCGGGTGCCCCAAGCCGAGGTAGACCGCATCTGCGGCACGACCGACCTCGGTCTGAAGGCTGGCTGCTCCGATGGTCTCGGTGGCACCGTAACCTATTCAGATTCCCGCGCCGTCATGCATGAGCTCGGGCACTTCCTGTGGCTTGACCACGTCCAGCATGGGGTGATGCAGGCCATGTGGGACGGTAGTGGCTTCACCGAAGATGACCGGAACGAGCTGACGCGAGTCTGGCGCTAGGCCAGCAACTTCGTCTGCCCGCTCGTGATCTTCCCCAGGATCGTGGTTCCGGCCTGGGCTGGCAGTGGCGGGATTTCCGCCCCAACCCCTGGGGCCTCTGCGATCTTGGTCCAGTCACCTGAGTGGCCTTCCCGGTACCAGATCGATGTGATGACCGGACCCGTCACGGTCCCCGGAGACGCCCCGGCTACCGGGTACGCCGTGACCGAACAGGCGATGATTTCTCCCTCGTCAGTCGTATCGTCGACCCGGGCCACCGCCTTCGTCCCTCCAGCGAAGCAGAGCTCGGTTACCGCGTCACCGTTCCCCTGTTCCCACCCGATCCACCGCGGTCGCGCGGGGTCCCCACCGAGCAGAGTCCAGGCTCCACGGACACCTACCGCGACCTTGACCGTGAACCCCGGAAGCCCAACCAGCATCCGGACGGCGCCCAAACCTGAGGCCCGCACACGGGTGTCCTTCCCGTCGGGTACGATATCGACGGGGTTGTTGCGCGGATTGACCGGGTCGACATGTTGCCGGGCCACGGTACCGGGCCAGATCTTGGAGCGGTCGAGCTCTCGCCGTACCGGCGCCAGCATCCGCTCGAGCACGCCGTTCTGGCTCTGCAGGCGCGCCTCGGTCCTGATGGCCTTGGGCGCGATGAAGTGCGTCACCTGATGGATCTGGTGGCCCTGGTAGGTAGTCCCGGGCTGAAGCGCCAACGCGTCGACCAGCTCGAAAGTGCCCGTGGCCCAGTCGGAGTCGAGCTCGGTCGCGGTCGCCGTGGTTTCGGTCCATTGAAGCTGCCCAACCCATACCGTACCGTTCCGCAGGACCCGCCAAGAATACCCGAGTTCGGCCGCCAGCGCCGACACGGCAACGCTCGCAGTAGCGCGCTCCCGGTGCCAGTTGGCCAGCGTGTAGGATTCGAGCCCTGACGCTGAGGTAACGGCCAGCGTTTCGCCGGCCTCGCGCAGAATGTCAGCCAGCACGGCCCCGGCGCTGGTTCTTACGTAGTTCCGCGCCGGAAGCTCCGTGCTCATGCCTCCCTTGGCGCCGACGACCTTGACGCGCACCTGCCCGTGTTCCTCGCGAGCTCGGAGCACGGTACCGATCCACTCTACCTCGTCGATGGCCAGCGTGACAGACCCGGTCGGGGCTTCCTCGGCGTCCAGCGCCACATCGGCATGCCACACGCCGGCGTACTGCTCGGTGATGGTGGCCTCGAGGATCGGGACTCCGTTGAGCGTGGGAGTCACCATGGTGCAGCGCTCCCCGGCGGCGCAGTCCCAGCAATGATGTCATCCACGTTCTTGGGCTGGTTGCCGCTTGGATTATCGAAGATCGAGTACTCGCGCACCTGGCCGGGCGGGTACGTCGGACCGGTGCTCGGCTTCGGTTTCGGAGCATCCGGTGGGGCGATGAGCCACTCGGCGCATGAGATGGTGACTTTCACCACCCCGTTCTCCGGGTCCCCAACGTCAATGCCCTTGAGGTACACTTCGGTGATCCCGCAAACGGCCGTCTTGGGGTGGTCGATCTTCACGGGGGAGCGCTTGCCGCCCCTTTTGCGGGCCCAGAGCTTTGGAAGGACGTCCTGAAAGAACTGCCACTCAACGGGCGTCGCCAACTCGAGGACGATGGTGACCGGAGTGATCTCCTCGCCGTTGTCTGTGATGGTCCCGCCACACTTCCCCTTGGCCTTCTTTTCCTCGACAGCGCGCTTGAGCGGACAGCTGACCTTGGCTCGACCAGGGAGCTGCAGGTCACCGAGGAAGACCGTGTCCCAGAAGTCCGGGCCAAGGTTTCTGTCATCTTCCCAGTGTGGCTGGTAGGAGGCAGCCTTGCCCCAGTCTGGCTGGTCAAGGGTATTGGCCATCAGGTCCCCTCAGCGAGGGCTTGGCCCTCCCACCACGACTGCACCAGGCCGAGGACGCGACGGGCAAACGCGTCGCCATCCTCACCGGACTGCTGGATGATGTTGAAGTTGGCCTGGAATGTCTTGCCTGCGCCCCCGCCTTCAGCGCCACCGCGCAAGACCAGCGCTCCGCCCTTGGGTACCACCCATTCGCCCTCTCCGACTACGCCTCCCCCGGGGCCCACAGGTCCCCCTGCCGCATGGGTCTCGGCAAGCTTCATGTACTCCACATCGACGCCACCGGTTGTGCGCACCGACTCGGAAACACCGGCGCCAGTGGAGGCAGCGGCCGCTCCTCCGGCGGCCACTGGGGTCCCGCTTACCTTCGGCACCGGTATATTGACGAATGGGATTCGGTTGAGCTCGGTGATGACGGTCGCGATCGCGTCAATCGCCACTGCTTTGAGCGTGGCCCACGCCTTTGCGGCTGCGCTCTCGAAGCTACCCCACAGATCGATCGCCCACTGGACCGCCTCTACCAGGACGTAGATCACCCCGGCAACCGCTGCGATGAACGGAGACAGCAGAGTGAAGAACCCTATAGCTGCAACAATGAAGGCAATCAGACCACACCCGACGATGGCAGCGAGTGCGATCCCGACCCACTTCAGAACGGACATCAGAGTCTCGTTCTGCGCTACCCAAGCCGAGACCGCTGCCGCAGTCGCCCCGACCCATGCCACGAACCTCCCGAGGTCAATGGTGGCCTTCCCGATCGTCGTGCCGAAGTCCTTGATCTGCTTCAGTACGGCCGGGTCTTTCAGAGCGTCGAGCGGGTTCTTCTGCTTGGCAAGCCGGTCGAATTCTGTTCCCAGCGTGCCGGTAAACCCGTCCACGAACGCGAGCGCTGCTCCCAAGGCCGCGTGCATTGATTCGACCAGGAACCCGAAATACGTCGCCCCACGCTTGGCCCATTCGGTGAAAGCATCCGAGTTGAGCCATGCAGAAATGCCGTCCATGACGGGCTTCAGGCGCTTGAACGCTGGCTCTGCGAGCTCCGCGATCTTCAGCAGGGCTTGCGACCAAGACGACTTCAGCTGCGCCAAAGATCCCGCAACGGTGGTGGAGAGCCAGCGAATGCGTGCCCCTCCAGCCTCCGCGGATCCCGTCATGGCGATAATGGCCGCCTCGATTCCACGGAGGGCCACGTCGGCCGTGACCTTCCCCTCCTCCTTGAGCTTCATAGCCTGCTGGACACTGACCCCCATCTCCTTGGAGATGTTCTGCCAGATGAGGTCGAGGTTCAGGCCGGTTTCCTGGAGCTGACGCAGCTCGTCTCCCTGGAGCTTTCCAGCTCCCTTGATCTGGCTCATGGCCAGGACCACACGGCTCATCGTCTCGCTGGTGACCCCAATCGCACTGAGGTCCTGCATCCGCGCGAACCACCGGAATGCATCGTCGCCTTTGAACCCCGCGGCGGTTAGAGCCCGAATACCCTCGGTCGCATCCTCTATCGGGACGGCGAGATCCGACGCGCTCTTTTTGATCCGCTCGAACGTCTCGACGCCCTTCCCTCCGGCCAGGGCATTGAAGGTCGCGATGGCGTTCTCTTTGACCATCGCCATCTGCCCCACTGCCTTGGCAAAAGCCACCGAGACCGCGACACCCACGGCGGCGACGGCCGCCGCTGCCATGGCAGCATACTTCGCGACGGTAAGCAGGGCGCCTCCGACTGCCGTGACGACCCCGACCACTGGCCCTCCGAGCACCGCGAGCTCTGACCAGGAGGTCTTGACCACGCCGAAGGACTCAGCGAACGATTCCCCTGCCACTTTGCGAGTGGCGTCGTCCTGGGCAGAGCCCAGGAGCTTTACTGACTGGGCCATCCCCGACAGGCCCGCGCGGAACCGACCCAGTGCACCCAGGGCGGTGTTCGCTCGCGCCAAGCCCATCCAGTCGCCGAGCCCCCCGGCTCGCTGGAACGCTACGGCCTGCCGTGCAGCGCGACCCGCCGCGCTCATGCGCTCGATTTCCCGGCGCGCACTCTCCGCTTGCTCAGCTGCCACGACGCCCCATTGCCTGCTCCAGGCCGCATTCACCGCTTGCGAGGAAGCCACGGTGGCCGTTGCTGCGTGCTGCAGCCCCTGCATGGACGCGGTCGCAGCCGCGGCCGGGCCGCTCACCTTGTTGATGAGCGCAACGGTGAAACTGACAATGTCGGCCATGGCTCAGATACGCACAGCCCCGCCAAGACGCGGCTCAGCGGGGCTGGGGTTACCGTGCTCTCGGCGCATGGGATTGGACAATGGCGAGGACGGCCTGGGCGACGACGTGGAGGTCTTGCTGGTGTTCTGCGGTCAGTAGAGCCCCGAGTCGCGCGAGCGAGCTCTCATCGCCGCGCTGGAAGGCCAGGAGGGCGCGGGCGTAGTAGAGCTTGTTCGCTCGCGCGTGCTTCAGTTTCCCTGGATGCTAGCGGAGTCGTCGCCGCCCGCGAGCTTGACGAGCTGCTGAACCAGCTCGCCAGCAAGCGCGGGGCGCTTCCGGAAAATCGCCTCGAGTTCCTTCTTATCGCTCGGCACCAGCCGGCAGGCCTCCACGAGCTTTCGGTTTACCGCACTGGCGGATTCCCGCTTGAGGCCAACGTCGACCATACCGTCGATGTAGCGGTTGTATGCAGCCTCGAGGTCGTCCACGGGAGCACGGCAGACGATTGAGCCCTGCGCGGTAAGCGCCTCGACGACCTTGCCATACTTGGCCTGAGCGGCCTCGACAGCCACCACGTGTGCCGCGACGGCCGGCTCCCCGAACGCCTCAGTGAGGCGCTGCGTTCGTTCCTGATCCATTGTTTCCTCCGTTTGCTGCTACTGCGACCCCCCTTAGGTCCGTCCGGCGCTACGCGCCGGCTTCCTTGAACGGCGTCTCGCCGTCGTAGAGGATGCGGTACGGCTTGAGCGGCAGAACCACCATCGGCGCGTTGACGCCTTCCGACAGGTCCTTCTGCATGTCCAGAATCGAGCACCGGGTCAGGGTATCGGCGTGGTGGTCGTCGCCCTTGCCGTAGTTGACGACGAGCGTGGGGCGCGCTCCGTAGATCGAGCCGTACTCTGGGTTCGCGATGAGCTGGGCTCGGATGGCTAACCAGACGTGCTCGCGCACCTTTACCTCGGCCTCGAACTTGCACCGCCCCCGCGTCTGGTACTGGGGCATGTTCGCGTTTCCGTGCCCCTCACCCACCTCCCGAGGCGAGCTGTACTTGGCTGCTTCGAACGGGTAGGAGACCTGGTCGACCTGGAGCTCGCAGTCCCCGAAATCGTATTCGCGATCGTTGACAACAGGCATGGTTTCCTCACACGTTCAGGGCGAAGCCCATCTTGGTGGTGATGAACTCGGAGTAGCCGAGCGGACGGATGGCAACCTCCGTGAGCAACTGCTTCGTCAGGTTGATGTTGTTGGTGGTGTCGATGGTGTAGCGGACCGCCGACACATGGCCCTTGACTCCCTCGGCGTTGTACTGGTCGATCAGCACCGCATTGAGTGCGTCCTGCACCTTCTGCTGGGCGGGTCCAGCGTCGCGCTTGTCTATAGTCCCGGCCGAGGTAGTCCGGAAACTCCGGTTTTGGAACCCGGCCTGAAGCTGGTACGTGACCCTCCGAGCCGTGTTGAAGACCCGTACCTTGTGCCAGTCGCCAAAGTCCGACCCAAACGGAGGCTTGATGCGGCCACCAGTCAGGTAGTATCCCTGCAAGCCGTAGAAGCTCCGAATCGTGGTGATCCCGAGCTGGTCGAGGAGGTCGGCTTCGTTTTCGTCGTGGCTGAGGGGTGCCGGGAAGTCCGTGGTGGGTCCGGGGATGCCGGACAGCGTGCCCGATGCGACCCGTCCGAGGTGCGTCGAGATGAGCTCGGACGTCGCCCTGACCGCCGCGTGAGTCAGCGTGAGGTGGCGCGGCGTGGAGCAGCCGACGATTGGGACGGCCGATACCGTGTCCGCGTAGCCGTAGCACGGCATCAGCCAGCGGTCGGTTTGCGTGTAGCCGGACGCAACGTTCGTCGCCGTATCGGCGCTGGCGACGTCGAACAGGGCCGAGACGAACTTGTACTTGCTGTGCCAGGCCGCGAGATGCCCAGCGAGTGCACCTGCGATGGTGCCGGCCGCGGCAACCGTCGCGTGGACGCCGGAAAGCACCAGGAAGTCCCAGTAGAACGGACTTGTGTTGATGCCCGTCACCGCCGCGCTGAGCTCGGTCGTCGTGTAGACCGGAGCCGTCGCCACGCCAGTATAGACGTCTGCAGCGACGTACGCTCCAGCAGCGAAGGTGAGATTGAGTCCGGTGTTGGGAATCGTGTAACTGCCACCGGCGGGCGTCAAGATCTCCGGTGAGAACGTGCGCCCGTCATCGAGGGAGTACTTGAACCGTGAGGTCCCGAGGGCACCAGCTTTGGTGATGACGATGCGCAGCTCGTGCCAGTAGTAGGGGGTCGAGCTGTTGTTCGTGATGTCGGGCCCGCTGCCGCTCTTGGCTAGTGTTGCGGTCAGGCTCCCCGCGGAAGACTGCGCGATCTTGGTGAAACGGACTGGGCCGCCTGACTTCTGCAGGATCGCGGCCGCGTCCTCGACAGCAGGCCCGTAGCCGTTTTCCGACTGGAGAGTGTTGAGCGATGAGTAGGTCTTGGTTGTCGCAGCCGTACCGCCCGAGCAGATTCCAGCGACGTGCGGCACGTTGAAGGCGGGGCTAACTCCGCCTAGCCCGGGGTCAACGACCGTGAAGGTCTGGCCTGGGAGGGTCACTTGTCACCGTCCTTGCCGGGCTTAGCCTCGGCCTTCTGGGGTTGCTTGCTGGCGGAGGCTGCCTCGGCCTTGCGGGCCTCGTAGCCGAGCGTGTAGGGGCTCAATGCCGGGAGGTGGGGGCGCGGAATGCCGCGCTCGTCGCAGTCGCCAACCGCTTTGAGCGCTGCCTCGTATTCGTAGCGCGTGAGCCTCAGGCGACCATCCTGAGCAATGCTCCCGTCAGGATTGCGGCTGATCGGAGCGTGGTGGGCGTCATCACCCCAACCGTGCAGCGCTGCAGCTGCCATATGCTCGGGGCTGAACATCTCGTCCCCCAGCACATGTCGCGGTGCAGAGCGCACCTGCCCATAAGCCCGCGCGCAGTCCTCGGGCAACAGACGTTGTTCGTCTCCCATGATTGTCCTCTGAGCGCGCCGAAGCGCGCGGTTGTCAGGGTTCCGGTGGCTCGATGATGTCCGTGGCCACGAGTTCGGTGCTGCCGTCGGAGTGCTCCTCGACGATTCCGCCCTGGACCTCCAGCTCGTCCCCCGGAACCAGCTCGCTCACCATGTCGGTAACGACAATGTCGATCTCGCAGGTGGCGACCATCACAACGCCGGCGTCAGCGTGGGCGTCACGCGGGAAGTCGTACTTGGTGCCGATCCGCACGGAACTCTTGGCGCTCGATGCCCTTGCCGCGACGATCAGGTTATGCAGGGTGGCTCGGCAGTTCGCCTTGTTGCTCTGCCAAAGGGTGACCAGGTACTGGCAGGTGTCGAGACCGATGGGCGCGGGGTTTCCGCCAGCGGTCTTGGTCGGAACGGTCTTGCCCCCATTCGGGGCCGGCGACCACACCACCAGCGGGTAGCAGGCGTGGTGTTCACGTTCTTTGCGGCCGCCAACATACGGCATCGGAGTCCCGAGGAGCTCGTCGAGCTTCTCGTGGATGATGTCGATCGCATCTTCGTGCCAAGCGTCAGCCACTGATACCCCTGAACGCCGCGCCAACTGCCGTCTCGATCGAGCGGTGGATGGTCGCCCTCCAGTGCTCTGGGACGCTACCGCGGTCGGGCAGCATCCGTCGTCTGGGGACGCCGGGGTGGCGCACATGCATGAGCATCACCGATGCAGTTACCCGTCCTCCGTGGATGCGCCTTCCGGCTCCAGTGGCCTTAGTTCTGCCAGACTTGACCGGTTTGCCGATCTTGTGTGGATTGCTCCACCCGCGGCTGTTGGCTATCGGGATGGCGAGAGCCTTCTTGGTCTTGGGGTAGATGTCGTACGGCTGCCCGCCACGGTAGGTCGCAGTGCCCTCTTGGTGCCAAAGAGCTCTTGGGTCCGAGCTCGCGACGGTCACTTTGCCAGCGCCGCTCGTTACGTGGAACGAAGCAGCGAGTTTGCCCTTATCGTGGAGCTGCTTACCAGTGCCGGACGCCTTGGGCAGCCACGCCGCCCCGTAGGGATCAACGGCGCCGTCGAACCCCTCCTGGACCAGCGACTCTAGCGCGAAGGCGACATTCTTCTCGGCGAGACTGACCGCCTTGGTAGCGGCAGCCTCGATGCGCTTGGCAATGGATGCCAGGGAGGAGGCCATCAGTACTCACCCCAGCCGCGCCGAGGACGGCTGGCCACGACCCCTCCGCCCCGGGGCTCGTCCACCACGCCGTCTCCGTCGGCATCGGTGGTGTCGGTCACGTCCAAAACCTCGACCAGGCCCTTGGCCGCGGCCTCGAGCCACTTGATGATGCCTTCGTATCGAGCCACGATAATGGCATCGGTTCCGTTCTCTGGGTCGAATCCGCGGCCCGAAAGCAGGTCGTAGGCGGCGATGATGCAGACGGCACGCTTCAGCGCTCTCGGCCAACCCAGTGTCGCCCACAGGTAGGTTTCCCACTGAACATAGGTGCCTTCCGGGAAGGCAGCCGTGAGGCCGGTCGTGCCCAACGCGTAGGCCCCAGACACCGGAACCAAGACATTCGTGGCCTCCCACGAAGCCCCGCCGTTTCTCGACCAGCAGAATGTCGCGACGCCGCGGGCGCCACCCAGACCTATGAGCAGGAGAAAGTCCCTGGCAGCGTCCGGCGTCCCGCTTAGCGTCACGGCAGGCCCAGTCCCGGCATGCGTAACCCCAGCGGGAGCCATGACGGCGCCGGCCAGGGGGACTGAGAGCTGCTTACGCAGGTAGCTGTCCACGACGTCGCTGGCGTCTGCCAGCGACCCGTTGACCCGGCGGGTCCGCTCCACGGGTGACCACTCGACAGGCAGCGCCGTCGCCGGCAGTGCGATGTCGTAGAGGTCCTGCTCGAAGGCGTACTGCATGAGACGCCGTCAGTCGCCGATGTATACCCGGACGTTGGTCACGTTGGATACCGATTCAATCGAGCGCAGCTGGCAGATGATCTCCTCGCCTTGCGCGACGTTCCAGACTCGCACGGTGTCCCCGCTTCCCTCCGTGCGTACCGTGATCGTTGCGCTGGCCGTAGCGGCCACGATCTTGACGCCCTGCACCTTCTTCCCATGCAGGGCCTCGAGGTTGATGGCCGAGCCGAAGCTCGTGTACTCGAGCTGGTCTTTGGACGCCGAGATGGTCACCATGGTACCGCAGCCTAAGCAGCTTCACCGGTGAGCGTGAATCCTATGCTGACCGAGCTGCCGGTCACGTCATACTTCGCACGGATGAACCGGTTGGCCACGAAGTGTTTCCACTCGGACGTCGCTCCGGTAGCTTGTGTGAACGTGACCAGTGCGGTCTGCCACGTGACGCCGTCCTTGCTCGTCTCGATGGTCACATCGATGGCGTCGGACGCACTCACGGAAGTCACATCGAGGAGGAGGCTGACGCTCCGCTTGTCCCCAAGCTCCACTACTGCCGAATACCCATCCTCGGTTACCGCAGCAGCGGGATTGAGGTTTACCTCGACCACGTTGGCGTAGCGGCCGTTCTTCATTGTGTAGCCATCCATGGGCGTCTCCTAGAGCAGTGCGGCTGCGTTGACGACAGCCTGGGCCTGCGAGTCAGTGAGCCCGACCGTGTCGACGAGCTCGTCGGTGGTTGCCCCGTCCAAGTCATGAGCCGTGGAGTATCCGACGGCGACCAATTGAGTGCGCAGCGGGAATGTCGCGGGTAGGGGCGTCCCCGCGACTTCAGCCTGCTTCGCACGCCACGTAAGCGAACGGTCATCGTCCCCGATGCGTTCGAGCGCCAGCCGCTTCCCGAGGTAGTAACGCCTCGGGTTGCGGACCTCGCCGAAGGCGTTGAGCATCTACCTGGCCTTCTGGCGGTGCTGCTGCTGCGCTCTCTGAGGAGCGATGGCTTCCTGCCGTGTCGGGGCTACCGGAGACCGTGGTTCCTCATCGAGGAGCGCCTGCGCGGTTGCCAGGTCTGACCTTGCGCGCTCGAGTTGGGCGCGGATCTCTGAGGCCTCCTTGCGTGCTGCCTCGAGTTGCGCACGCAAGATGTCCGTCTCGGACATGGCGTGCCGGGGAGCTTCCGCTCTGGTCACTCCCCGATCGGCCCACCTGCGCTGTGCGGTAGCGCCCATGGCTAGCTGATAGCCGAGGCATTGTGCTGGATGCGGACGATACCCGGCTTCGTCCCGCCCGACCGGCGGCGGTAACGGTGCGGCACGTGGTACAGGTGCATCGCCGCCAGGCTCGCGTCAGCGGCGATGTCGACGTCCTGGAGGATCTCCAGGGCCGCGCGGTTGTACCAGAAGGCCAAGGCGCCCGGCTTGAGCAGGAGGCTCGTGCACTTCATGAACGCCTGGGACGTGTACACGTTGTCGGCGTGGTTCAGGCCCGTGGTGATGGTGGCCGTCAGGCCCGTGGCGCCACTCTGGCCCACCAGACTGTCGATTGCCGTGTCGGTCAGGACGTTGGCACCACCGGCCGCGCTCGTGATGGTCGCCGACCAGGTGTTCCCGCCATCGGTCGAGAACCTGAAGGTCCCAGTGCCGTTGGCACCGGCCACTACGCAATCGATGACCAAGTTCCAGGGACCCAGGGGGGTGCCGCTCAGGGCCAGCGTGTTGGGGGAAGTGCCGGCAGACACCACCGCGGTCATGGTCGACCCGGTCAGCAGCCCAGGCTTGTCGGAGGTCACGATGGGCAGGTCATAGATGCGGTCCGGCCCGCCATCGACTGCCGAAGCCTGGAGGAGCGGACGCCCCGTCGCGTCCACGAGTTGGGCGAGGTCGCCCTTCACGTAGGAGTGGCAGAGCAAATAGGCTCGGTCGTTGTCGCCCTCGTCGCCCCAGAGCAGCTTCGCCGACACCGCGGTGCGGTAGTCGAGCAGCTTCGGGCTGTTGGCCGAGTACACGTTCTTGGTGGGAATGCCGTCGGCAATGGACGCGGCCACGCATGCACCATCCATGGCGCGGGCGGCTGACGCGACCATTTGCTTCGCCCGCTCCGAGTATACGTCGCCGACGCCGCCACCGGCGGACCACCGGGACAGCTCCACACCCAGAGAAACCCGAGCTACCTGGGACTTCTCGCTGGTCTGTTTGAGCGCCTTGAAGGTCAAGGAGCTGCCGTCGGCATTGGTCTCGAATTCTCCGACCGCCCCGAAGTACGGCACCTCGACGTAATCCCCGATGCGCCTGGGATTCGCGATGTCGAATGAATCGTTGACGACGATGATGCCCGCCCGGGCCAGTTGGGACCCGAAGAATGCATCCTTGGCGGCGAAGGCACCCGAGACGGCCTCCTGGAGGATGTTCGGGTTGAGCATGTCGGACTTGGTGGACATTGCCATGGTGGTGTCCCTCTACCTATGTGCTGGATTGCGGTGGTTTGGTGGGTTTGGGCGGGAACTACCGCCGGGTGTATTTCTGGTTTGGTGGGTTTGGGCGGGAACTACCGCCGGGTGTATTTCTCGTGGTCTGCTCGCATCGCCTCGAACAGGTCCGGGGACTCGCGAGAGAGCTGGTCCTTCTCCATGTTGGAGAGCTCGGCGTATGGCTTTCCGTTCCACGTCAGCGCTACGGAACCCTTGCCGCGGTTGAAGTCTGGCGGGTTGATGGGCGTGGTCGGAACTTTCGGCGCTGCCACAGGTACCCATGCGCGCAAGACCTCTACGCTCATTGAGGCCGCCCAGGTCTCTTCCGCGGCCGTCGTGATCTTGCGTTCACGCTTCGCCTGGGCGATCAGGTCACGCTTCTCGCGCTCGATGTCAGCGGCGACTCTCCCGGAGAGCTCCTGCTCTACTGCGGGCAGTCGTTCGGCTGCCTGCTTCCAGGCCAAGAGCTTGCCCTCGATATCGGCCGGGGTAGCGCCGGCGATCTCGAAGATGCGCACGAGAATGGTACTGTGGGTGTTGAGCGCCTCGACCGCGGTGACGGCGGAGGCCTCATCGGTGGCGCCGAGTTTTGCGAATAGGATGTGCATTGGACTTTCCTTGGCCGCTGCGGGCCGTTGCGCCGCGGCTGCGGCATCGGTGGATGGGTCCTCGGCGATGCCAGGTGCCGGCGTTTCTCCGGCGAAGCAGGCTGCGATCTGCCGAGCGTCCGAGTGCGGGTACATGAGAGCGAAGGCGGACGGCGCAAGCGGAGGCTTGACCGACTTGGCTGGGATGACCCGGTCAGCAAAGCCCTGCTCCACGGCCTGCTTCGCCGTAAGCCAGGTGTCACGGCTCATCATGGCGTCCACCTGCTCGGCGGTCTTCCCGGTCCGGGCAATGTAGATCTCTCGGAGCGCTTCGGAGGCCACCTGCAACGCCACGATGGCATCCTCGTGCGCGCGAATGCCACCACGGGTGATCGTGGCCACGCCGTGGACCATCATGACCGAGGATGCCGGCATGAGGATCTCGTCCCCGGCCATGGCCACGGCCGAAGCTGCGGAGGCAGCCACCGCATCGATGATGCATGTCTTCTTGGCGGAACGCTGGACGAGCATCTGGTATATGGCGATGCCCTCGAACACCGACCCGCCAGGCGAGTTGATGTGCACCTCGATCTCGGCAACGTTCTGATTTTCGTCGAGCCAGCGCTTCACCGCGGAGGAAGACACGACATCATCGAACCAGTCGCACGAATCGATTGGGCCGTAGAGGTAGAGGATACCTTTGGTACCCTGGACCTCGGCTCGGAATCCGCGCACAGACTCTCCAACGTTTGGGATCGCTGCCCAGGGAGCGGCGCTCGCGCCTGTGAGCACGTAGAACTTTGCCAGCTTTCCGGACAGCTCCGGCGAGAACGGTTTTCGTGCCATTGTTCCTCTGCAGCCATCGGGTCACCGAACCCATCAGGGGCTGGTGATGCATGGCCATCTCGTGGGCTGCCACCCCACGACTCGCACCCTCTTGGCAGAGGGAATGGCCCAGAGTCTTATGGTGCTCGGCCGCGGGCGGCCGCTAGCGCGTCAGTACACGGCGTCGGGGTCGTGCCGTGATAGATCCCGTTGGTCCACCAACGGATGCGCGATCTCTGGGGCCTCGACCACCGTAACGCCCCAGATGGGGGCCTTGTACCTGAGCCATGCATCAATGGCGGCCGCACTGTCCAACAGAAGCACACCTTGCGAATCCGGCTGCGGACCAAGAGGGAACCTCGTCGGCTCAATCTGGGTCAGTCCGAATCCGTAGCGCACCTTCTCAGCGACGTCGGAGCTCCCGGTTACCTTGCCACCGAGTTCGATCATTGTGCCATCTGAGAAGCGCCACATGGTCAAAGTCTACCGGACAGACAGCCGAGTAGCAAGTATAGGTGCTCCGGGTCGTCGACCAGCAATTGTGCCGCATCGCCGGTAATCACCCACTGCATCGCCATTGACAGCACCTCCGTGTGCTCCTCCCGGTAGTCCTTCCCGACATAAGGATCGAAGAACTTATCGGGCCGTGTCATCTCGCTGTCGCGGTACGCCGCGTCGAACTCGGCGAGGTTCCGCAATGCCTCGCCTCTGGTCCTGGCACGCAGGAACGCCACGCAGGCGCGGTGGACGCGTGGATTGAGGTACTCGAAGGCGTGGGCCAGCTCGTGCTCGAGCTCTCCGTTGGCCGGCGACGACCGGACCATCCGCTGCGGACCGCGCATCTCCCCACGGAGCCATCCAAGTTCTGCATGCCAACCACGCGGCGCATCGATGGAGCGGTCGGCCATGCGGACTAGGAACGCCTCAGCATCTGAGGCCGCCCTGCGAGGATCGCCTGGCCATCTGCCATCTGGGTTCTCGACCGTTAGTCCCAAAGGATCACCCGGCCTGACCCTTGCGCAATGTCCGGCTACCGCTGCCGATGCACGCACGGCATCATGTTCTGGCGAGGCCAGCAACTTCAGTTGTCTTACGGTGAGGCCGGGTCTCTCCTTCCCGAGCCTGTCCAGAAGGTCTGCACGAGCCTCGAACCGAGGCCCCAGCATCCTCAGCCGCTCGGCCACCTCGGCTGGCTGCATGTCGAGCCCGCGCTCGAGGGCAACCCTGCCGTGGGCCAGTGCCCGGGCGGCGTCTTCGTCGTACCTGCGCTCGTCCCGGTAGTGCGCGAGCCAGTGTTCTGGGTCGTACTTCGCCGGCAGCTTCCGGGTGAGTGGATCGGCAGGAGGTGGCTTCGGCACGTCCGCGAGCTTCTCTCGGGTCACCTTGGCTAGCTCGGGGTCGCGCCCGGATAGGTCTGGCTCCCACTCGGGAAGCCGAACGCCGGGCGCAGCGCCGAACCCCTTTTGGGCCTCGGCGCTGGGTGGTGCCACCAGCACGCCCTTCGCGCGTGCCTGCTCGGCATCCAGCGTCGTGACTCTGTCCCTGCATGCGTAATGCAGCGGAGGATAGTGCGTCGACCAGAACGGGTCGCTTGCTGGCAGGATCACCTTGGGGCTGACGAACTCGCGGCAGATGTCACTGGTCCGCTCGTCGTCCACCACTACCAGATACCAGTATGGCCGGAGGGCAAGGATATCTGGGTCTACCTGCTGCGCGTACCTACCGGCGTTCAGCGCCGCCTGGGTATTCGTGCGCCAGATGGTCTCGAGACGCCACGCTATGTGGTCTGGCGTCCGTGGCCCACCTCCGAGCTCCCAGGCCTCAGCCAGCTTGTCCCGCTGCTGGTCGCGCCACTCCTCGAAGCGCTTCTGCTCCTGCTCGGCTTTGACCAGGCTGTCGTGGATCTCGCTGATGAGGTCCAGGTTCGTGACGTTGGCTACCGTGAAGGCTCGCGTCCTCGCAGCCGCATCGAGCAGGTCGAAGTCCGCTCTGGTAAGGTTGGTCTTCCTGCGGAGTAGGTCGATTGCCTTCTGCCAGCGACCGGCTTCCTTGCCGATCTTTGGCCAGTTCGCCACCTGCTCGATGGCCTCGAGTTCGCTGGCTCTCCCGGCGATCTGGAGCAGCGTCAGGGGCTCGTGCAGCGTCTTGGCGAGCTCCGCCGCGTCCATTCTGCCGAGGCGTCGAATCAGGTTGTCCCGGAGGATTGTCCAGGTGCCTGCTCTACGGATATCCTCGAGCAGCTGGGCAACGTCCTCACGGAGGACTTCGGTTGCCTCCTGCGCCGCCTCTCGGTTGACGGTGTCGGTCCAGTCCTGGACGCTTACCCCGTGCCGGTCGGCGTCGGACTCGCTTGCAGCGCGAAGGTCTATTTCGGTGGAGCCGACCAGCTCAATCAGCGCTTTTGGGCGCGGCGCTCCGTTCTTGGAGGGCTCAGGCGGTGGAGGCTTCCCCCGCTGCTCGTCCTCCTCCGCAGGAGGCGGGGTAGGATTCCCGGGCGGCGGTGCAGGGGGCTCGGGTTCCTCGAGCGCGGCCTTGAACTTGTAGCCCTCGACGACCGGGATGCCGAGCTCTTTGAACTCAACCTCCCAATCAACCGGGCTGGGCAGCCCAGCATCTGTAAACCGCTTCTCGAGCGCTAGCAGCGGCGGTATGGCCTGTGACAGCGTGCTCGCCCACTTCACCGTGTCCTTGGGCGGCTCGACCATCCATCGTGGCCACGGGGCGAGCTCGGCTGACCCGAAGTTGACCTCCGACCACGGCACCAGCACCTGGTCGTGGAGGATGGTGGACCCGACCTCCGCGTCGTACCGGATGCGACGCGCCTCGACCTCGCTTGAGGTCTGAGACGCAGCGAAGCTCCCGCCTCGAATCTCGGTCGTCATGTTCTGACCGAGCACGCCAACGGCGTAGGCGAGGTTCGCGCAGTCGATCTGGGCCTGGTAGATGTCCCTGGTGTTCGCCGTAAGCTCAATGAGCTTCGCCGTCACGCCACCAGGCAGGGCCACGATCTGGCCCGAGCCAGCGTTCTCGATGTCGTCCGCCAGTTCCTTGCGGACCTGCTTGCTGATCTCGACCTCAGCCGATAAGCCCTCGATGAAGATGCGTGCAGCCGTCTCCGAGTGCCGACCCCAATCGTCGATGGCCAGCGACTTGAGTAGCCGAAACCGACTGACCCCGCGCCAGAGCCCGAATCGCCAGGGAGCCTCGTTGCCAAATGGGCAGTAGAGCACCCATCGTCGATCTCCTGGCTCAATCTGGATCTCGGAAGTGGGCCCGCCACCATTCCCACCGACCGTGAGCATCCACCTGGCGATCGAGTAGTCGTAGCGCAGCCACCGCGGGTGCCACCATCGCAGGGTCGGGACGATTCGGCTGTTCTTGTCCGACCAGGGGAAGAGCTCCCCGAGTCCCACACCGAGCCCGAGGCCCCAGACCATCAGCATCAGAAGCGAGGCCTCGGGGAGCATGTCCCACCAGTCCTCCTGGGCCTCGAGGGCACGGAGCACTCGCTTGGCGATGCGTGCTCGCTTGGCGCCGTCCTCGAATTCGATGGGAGCCCCGAGGAGCGACCCGACGCGCGTTTCGAAAACGCCTCGACAGCGTTCGTCCGTTAGGACCCAGTCGAAACAATCGGCGGCAGCCCGAAGAGATCCCCCATCCGCGGAAAGCTCAGCAGCCCGGATGAGCGCTGGGGTCCACCGGGTGGCGATGCGCGTGCTCGGCTGCGCGTAGACCTGGTCGTCTTTGACTGCGCGCTTTCGTGCTGCCAATTGGATGCCCTATCTCGGCCGTTGCCCTGCGTGCGCGATCGATCCATCGCTGACTACGATTCGCTTCGGGTTGCCCAGGCCATTCACCGCCAGCGCCGCGGCTGGCGCAAAGTCACAATGCCTTCCGTTCTGTTGCTTCGGAAGGACGATCTTCACGCTGCCCGCCGTGCCGCGCTGGCGGATTGCCTTCAGGTCGGTCACCAGATTGTCGACAGGAGCAACCTCGAAGTCTCCTGACCCGAGAAGTGCCTTGATGCGCGCATAACCAGCGTCCGCGTCAGCATTCGTGCACTCGACCAGTTCGAGGCCGACCACCTTTGCATGGTCCTGGTTGGCATCGAATGACCAGCCGTCGCAAAAGACCTTTTTAACCCCGTGTGTCAGAAGCCTTGGGGCGGCCTCGGCGAGCACCACGCTCGGGCTAAGCGGTTTCTTGCTCGAGCCGATGGACTCCCAGGCGTCAAGGAGCGCCACGCGCTCGCCGTCCTGTAGCTTCTCCTTGCCTGCAACGATGAACGTCCAGGCGTTGCCCCTAGTGCCGGCATCCATCGCCGCCGCAACAGCTGAACCAGGCTTTGCCAGTCTGGATACCGGGGCTGCACGTGTCAGCTTGTCGATGAGCAGGCTTGGCAGGAATGCTGTGTCCGCATCGACCCACTCGGCTCCATACTCGCGAGCCGCCGCATCCGGGTCGGACTCGGCTACTAGGTCGATGAGTGACTGCGGGATACTGGGGTTGAGCGCCCGCGTCGGGGCGTTGACTACTAGTACCTGTCCAGGCTTCCCAAAGTGCTTGCGCCAGAGCTCGTACAGGAGCCCTTGCGGGCCATACGGGCTCGAGATGAGCCACCCTTGACATCCCGGAAGAAGCCTCGTTTGGGCTGCCCTGAGAATCTCCTCGGCGTTTATGACAGCACCGGTCGACTCGACGCCGAACTGAGCCACCTCTTCGAGGATGAATCCGACGAGCCAGCGATTCCGGACTGTCACCCCGCCACGACTCGCCGCTACAACCGTTAGCTCTACCCGATAGCCATCGGGACGCCGCACCACCAACGTATCCGCGGTTGGGTCGCCGTCGAGCAGCTGTGAGAGTACAGGCGAACGCTCGACGATTCCGCTCAAAATCGTGAATGTCGCGTCGGCTGCGTCGACCTTCGGGGCAATGATTGGGTAGCGCGGGAGTTCGATAAGCTGCCGGCTGGACAGGTCTGCCGTGAGTGCAGCGTGGATGGCAGCGCAGGTAGCCAGCCAGCTCTTCCCGCCGCGCACCCCGCACACCAGCTCGATGAGCTGCGGAGGCGCCAGAGGGAGCGTCTCAGTGCCAAAGTACTTCCGGCTCTCAGCGGGAGTGAGCAGGGCTCCCAGCTCGAGCCCCTGGGCAGCCCTGCAGATGGCTCGCTGCAGTGGGCTCGCAGGTATCTGGCCGTAGTCGTACCCGGTCAGAATGTCCTCAATCGTGAGGTCTACCTGACACTCACTCGGCGGCAGCTGCCCGTGGCCTGATTGGGATGACCCCTGCGGGAGGATCTTGTCGAGCTGGCGTAGGTCCCTGTCCAGCTTCGCGACGAAGTCGAGCACCGAGCACCTGCCAATGTAGGGAAGTCTCGGCAGCGAGCTTCATGGCCCCAGCCACCGAGTGCACCATCTGCGGGTCCTTCGGGTCACCGTCGACAGCTGCACGTCGCAGGAATTCGACAGCCGCGACCAGAAGCCCTGGAACGTCAGCAATCCACTCCCGGTCGGCCAGCTCTTTCTTGGCCGCGACAGCGGCGACAAGCTCCGGGTCTGTCGGGTTTTCGATCTGTCGCCGGTACCTCTGGAGAGTCCGGAGACTCACGCGGTATTTGGCGCATGTCGCCTTGTCGCCAGCGACAGCCGCCTCGACAACCATCCGAGCGGCCCGGTCGTTGCGCTTGTCGCGGGTCATGGCGTTGGAGCCCTCGACTGGTGCCGACCCAGTCCCCGGCGGGTACAGGCCGCCGGTCATCGCCGGATTGCGAGGGCCTAGCCTAAAGCTGTCAGGTGGATCCGGAGAGGGGCAGAAGGTCGCTCGCAGACTCGCTCCGTCCCTACTCCCCAGCTTCGGAGCCATCAGAATGTCTCCTCAGCAGCCCCTCTCCCCTAAGAGCGACCGGCAGGACATCGGCGGACATCTCCAGACGTTTCAGACGCGACCGGCCGCATGATTGAGCGTCAATCCGGCTGGAAAGTTTTTTTTGAGGTTCGGTTTCGGGATGGCTCGTTTTGGGTTCCGGTCGGCCGCTTCCCAATCGCCTCCTCGATCGCCTCGTCGGCAACTGCCCGCATGGCCGCCATGAGCCTCTGCGGGTTCACGGCCTCCTGCGGATCGAGGCTCAGCGGGTCCGGCGCGTGCGGGTCCAGCTCGGGCAGAGCCGCGAGGAGCCGCCGCAGGGTCAGCAGACGCCCAGTCCCGGCCTGGTACGTCGGGTCTGGAGCTCCCGCTGCTACCCGAGCCTCGACGTACCGCCTCAGCCGTTTCCCGGCGGCCTCGGCTGAGATGCGACGTCCCCGCACGATGTTCCAGCCCATCGCGACGGATGCGCAGGCGAAGCTCATCGGGATCGTCATGGTGGCGGTGCTCATGCGGCCTCCTGGTGGTTCGGTGGGTCTGGGGATGGCGGTGGGTCGGTGGGTTTGTCCCGGATCATTCCGGGCCATGTAGAGGTTGGGGCTTCGGCTGGTTTGCGCTCAAGCTCCGATTCCTCGGTGATGAGCGAAGCTGCCTGCTCGGTGGTTGGGCTGGACGTCGCGGAGCGTTTTCGATTCCGCCGTCGGCGCCAGGTCAGCCATAGACACCGGTCGTCATCGGGTCCGCAGTCCTGGTCGAGCAGTCCTCCACCGAGAGCGTGGTTGCCTCGGCACTGTGGACACGGGATCCATCGTCCTGCGCGGAGCGAGAATCGCTCCCAGTCGACGCCTGGGGCTGCTCCGGGCTCATCGGGGCACCGTGACGTTCTTACCTGGGCCCGCTTGTTCTCCATGACGTCCAACTTCTTCCTTCGGTCGAGTCCGTCGCGCCAGACTCTGCCCGTTCCTCCGCAGGCCTTCGCGGTACATACTCCGCGAGCATCGATGCGGCCTGACTTACGGATCTGCTTGCGGGCCAGATTGAGCTCTACCTCCCGGGCGTATCCGTTAGTCGTCATGTTACTCGCTCCTTTGCTCGACCGCCACCAGCCTACCCATTCGATCCCGCAGCGCTCTGGCCCCGACGGCATAGACGGATTGCCGCCAAACCGCATGTGCGTCCGCGACGACGTGCACTGGGATCACAACAGTGTCCGGCGCCAGGTACTGGATGACGAGCGCCCGTCGTACCCAAGCCGGGCAGCAGTTCCAGGCGCGGGCGATGATAGCTGTCCGGCTGTCGTCCCCGTAGTCCTCCGCCTCTAGGCGATCGGTGCGCAGAAGTTCGTCGACTAGGTAGTCTGTCGGCCCCTCCTTCGACATCCTGGCACGGTGACGGTCGATGTGCTCCCTAAGGCAATCGCATGCGTCTGAGTAGCAGAGCAGGGTCACGAGTCTTGGATCCCTCGCGCACATCAGTTCGCTCCCTTCGGCTTGTCCGGAGCCTGCGTTCCGTACCGGTCATCCATCGCCTCGTTTACGAGGCGGGTAATCGCCAGCTGCGCGCGCCGTGTCTTCACCCGTGCCCTGAGCAGCCTGGCCTCTTGCTCACGCTCCTCTGCCATCGCGATGTCGGCGGAGTCCTGAAGACGAGCGTACCGAGTTTTTATGTCATTCATGGTTGAAACCAATCACCTCGAGTCGCGCCGGCTGTCTCGATCCAGGACCGCAGCTGAACACGTACCTGACGCCGGATCCAGCAAACCCACCGGCCATCGCGAGTACGTAGAGCGCGTTCTGATTCGACCATGACAGCTTTGTTCCGTACCGGATCCGCATCTCTTCGCAGACGCGCCGAGGATGCAGCGGACCAGTTTCCTGCAGGAGCTCACGCAGCAGTCTGAGCTTCAGATCCTTTCTTCGATATCCCGACGTCCTAGCTACAAATTTGTTCGTCATCATCCTGCCTCCCTGCTCCAGCGCTCCAGTCCTGGGCTCGTCATGTAGACCTCAGCGAACCCGAGCTTCAGCGTTCCTACGAAGTAGCGGCCACGGTGCGGGCCATCCGCCGGAACTGGGCCTTCGATTCCGACTCCGATCCAGCGGCTCCACACGGCCACGTGGATGCGCCGCAGAATCGCAGCAGCGCTCGCTATCACCGGCACCTCTCAAGTGCGTGACGTCCTGCATCCGTGATCGTCACGCGCGTGCAATCTGGACGACCTCCTAGAACTCCGCATGACGGCTCTCTTGCGGCTTCGTCGGTCTCGTCGTAGGCCTGCTGGAGACGATCCAGAAATTGCTCGGCCGTCTCTTGCTCGACAACCCATGAATTGGGAAGTTCCGCTGTGCTCATGGCCTCCACTCCTGGTAATTCTCCGACGTCCACTCTCCCGTGAGCACCCGACGCACGTCGGCGCGTTGTGCGTCCCTGGCTGCGTCCCAGGCTGCGTCCCTGGCTGCGTCCCTGGCTGCGGCCCTGGCTGCGTCCCTGGCTGCGTCCCAGGCTGCGTCCCTGGCTGCGTCCCTGGCTGCGTCCCTGGCTGCGTCCCTGGCTGCGGCCCTGGCTGCGGCCCTGGCTGCTGCCCAGGCTGCGTCCCTGGCTGCGTCCCTGGCTGCTGCCCAGGCTGCTGCCCAGGCTGCGTCCCTGGCTGCGTCCCTGGCTGCGGCCCAGGCTGCGTCCAGCTCCTCGGGTGTGGCCCGCCCGATCGCGAATCTCTCCGCTGTTTCGACCGCGGCGACACTCCGCGGCTCCGGAGTTCCGCCAAGGGCGAGCGCGCCACGTGCCCACCAGCACGCCAGCAGCCTGAGCTCAGCAGCATGGATCCAGTCCTCGTGCAGGATGACCCATAGGCGATCCTCGGCAGGGATTACCGATAGGTCGCACACCTCGAGCGGCGTCAGACCCTCAGGAGGTCCGAGGGGAGCGAGCGCCTCGTCCGAGTAGCGATTGCCGGGCTCCGAGCAGCACGCTCCGCGCTGGCGGAGGTATTGGACGGTGATGCGGGTCATGGTTCGTCTCCCACGGCCCACGGGTGCGACTGCTCTTGCCCGACAGTTCTCACGCCAGACGTCGCCTCCCAGTCGGACGGTAGACTTGGAGGAGTCGGGATCGACACGTCGATCGTGACCTCGTCGTCCTCAGGGCACGGCTCCGTTGGCATTCCGACGACGCGTACTGACTCCGGGTCCCACGGAACAGCACGATCCACTCGGATGCGCGCCATTTCCTCGTCGGGCATCCAGACCTTGGACCAGCTCGATGGCATGAGCTTCCTTGCTACGAGCGTAGCGATGGCGACGATGACCAGCTCGATGACGAGCCACTGGACCATGGGGGCATTTGTGTTGATGGTTTCGATCATGATTTTTCTCCTGTTAGTGAGACCTGTTCCCAGGTCCAGAGTCGCTGGATCCGTCCGTCGAGTCGGCACACGAGTCGTGCGCGCCTGAATGCACCTGACTGGCTCGATGACTTGAGGGCTGCAGCATGATTGCGCCACGTGCAACGTCGATCATCTGCTAGCGCTTTCGCAGCGTCCTGCAATGAGATTCCTGGTCTTTCGATCACGAGCTCCCGGAGCAGATGTAGGTTCTGATCCGCGCGCACGATTGCGCGGCGCGGTGGCGACTGGAACGCTCGCCGGGTGCTGATGGTCATGGGTGCCGTCATCGCTTTGTCCTCGTTTGGTTGGCTGACAGAATCTCGGATAGTGCCCCAGGCTTCGGGTAGAGGATGAACTCCATCCTGAGATGAGGATGGAGGCGTTCGACTCGCTCCGATGGAGTCTCGTCGCGAACCACGGCCTTGCACCACTGTGCCGTGCAGTGAGTGCACTGCGGACAAACGTTCATGGATACCAGTCCCCCGACGGTTCATCGGCTC
>Ga0209324_10000494_pt1 | contig 27646 bp, 54 predicted proteins | sample Rifsed19ft3_FD_184015 | JGI IMG/M metagenome (GOLD analysis project Ga0209324, IMG submission 184015) | Soil microbial communities from Rifle, Colorado, USA - sediment 19ft 3 (version 2) | ecosystem: Environmental > Terrestrial > Deep subsurface > Rock core/Sediment | place: Rifle, Colorado...
TGAGGCCAAGGGCTCAATCGATAGACTTACGGGGACGGCTCGTTATATGATGGGAATCATCCATGATCGCGACGAGAAGGAACGAAAATTCTTGACTGAATTTGAAACCATCGGTCCAGTAAAACAAAGACCGATTGAAATAAAGAGGGAGGAAACAAATGAAGACGATAAAAGGGCTGAATGACAAGGTGCGCGTGCTTCTGTTGCCGAATGAAGATCCGACGAAGATGGAGATACCAACCTATCGGTCGATATTCACAAACTGCATAGCTATGACTCGAAAATTCAGCGGGGAAAAAGCTTTGCGCCTCGTGCTAATTGGAATGACGTTAATGGACATGGACCCGAAAGAAGATTCTATTGAATTGGAAGATCAGGATCATGCATTATTAAAAGAAATTATGTCGAGTGAAGGGCCTTTTAATAGTTTTATTATGGGCCAGGCTCTCCAGCAAATAATCAATGCGGAAAAAAATTAATTCATTAAATATGCTTCCAGGTATATCGTTTTACGATATGATTAATCGTCGAAGAATGGATTACAAATTGTCTGGAAATTTCGCATTGATGTATTCCACTATCCAGTTTAACAAATAACAATGAAAGTCAATGAGTTCTTTCGATGGATTTTTAAATTAAGAGAAAAACGAGAAGAAGGTTGGGTAATAGAGCGCCGTGTGTTAAAAAGGCGGGCTATCGATCAAGTAACTTCTCCTGCTATCGAGGTAACCAATGTTGCCGGGAATAATAAAATGACCAGCGAGAGAACCGCCAAATTGGTGGACGCGATCCTAGAGGCGTGGACGAAATGCCTGAGGCCACCTTATGGAAGTGGTGAGTTTAGTCCAGATGATGGATCTACGGACTGTAACCGTTTTGTACACGAGGTTTGCGTCAAATTAGGATTCGCCGGATTTGAAGGTTTACGAGCCAACAAGATGTTTGAATTGATGGACAAGGATGACCACTGGCTCGACGTGTCGGGTGCGACGGCAGCCTATTATGCAAATTTAGGTGGGCTTATTGTTGCGGCCTGGAAGAATCCAGATCCAGATAAATCCGGGCATGTCGCTATCGTTCGACCCGGGATGGCCGGTAGCTCGGCCCAGTGGGATGTCAGTACGAAGGACATCCCCAAGATCGCCAATGTAGGGCCCGCCCAGACCTGTCGCCTGGATCGAGGAGCCAACTTCGCTTTCGGAAAAGATTCTAGGCCGACCTACTTTTTCTGGACTGTCTCGCTCAAGAAGGATATATGACGGAACAGGATAAAAATGACTCGGCTGCCTTTCAATTGGGATTGGAGAATAAACGTGATATCGAAAACGCCAAATCTTCATTTGAACAATTCTACCGCGAATCAATTCGTTTCCAGGCTGATATGCGCAATAGCATGGACATGGTTTCCAGTAAACAGGATGTTCTGAAAGAACGGTTTGAATTCGGCACAGCAAAGACGCTCAAGGATTTCAAGAGTGATTGGGATGAATTTCGGGTGCAGTGGGGCTCGAAGATGAAAGAGGACGAAATCAGAGATGGCCGGATTACGGCGTTGACGTTGGATACGAGGGCCAGTATCGAGGAGGTCAAACACGAATCGAGGGAGGCGAAGATCTGGGTCATGCGTTTGGCTATCGCAATTTTCGCGCCCATCTCAGTCGGATTGACAATCTCATTTATTGTCTGGGCGTTTTCGAAATTTACTCCCTGATTGAAGGGAATTAAAAGGTTTATGAATGGCACGACAATCATCGCTCATGGAATGGCTCGAACAGACAAAACGGATATCCAAGGCCATCGATTATATTTGTCTCGATACAATCGATTCTATTTTTTCAATTCTATACGCTATCGAACCGAAAATCATTCGTCGGCATTCTGATTTTTTCGATTATTTTTGCAATCTCTACCATAAACCAAATCCTGCCGATTTACTTAAAAAAACGAAAAAAGAACAGATCTCGTTTTTTAAGAAGTTTCAAAAAAGAAAAATACGCGAGGAATGTTTTGATTGTCCCGTTCCGGTCCGAGTATTGAGCCGGTTCGTTGAAGGTTCTATTCTTCGATGCAAGCAGGGAATGAAAGACACCTTATGGCTCTGGTTTGAGGTGATTGATTTTATGTATGAACGTCCGGAGCTCGTGAATCCAGCCGTTATCGACGAATACATGGAAACAAAGATCAATGAGGTTTGCCTAAAGCATAGGAAAAATAATCCGCTGACGAATGGAATGCGTGAAAAATTCGGGAAATTCTACAAAGACGAGGACGGAAAATGGCAGCCGGAGAGAAGAAAACGGTTTTAAATTCCACTCTAGAGTGGGCCAAGGAATTGTTGAAAACGAAAACGTTTTGGCTTCGTTGGCGATGGCGGTTCGGGGGAATTAAGTCTGGTGGAACGGGGATGAAAATACGGAGGATGAATGTCCTTGACAAGAAGTAAATAATTGTTTTCTTCGTCAATAAAGATATACTCGTAACGAGGTACTCTTTATGGCCGACAATTATTTTGATCCAAACAAAAATCTTGAGTTCTATTTTCATGAAGTTTCTCAGCACACGCGGACGCGTGAAGATTTTGATTTACCGACGGATAATGAATTGGTCGAGCCGCTCAATGAGGCCTATCCAGGATGGTCGAGCCGATTGCTTGATCAACAGGATTGCGATTAATGGCGGGTTGACGGGATGACGCCACCGCCTTCGTCGGTTAAAATACGATTCATGAATATTGTCGGCTCGATGGATAGGCCTGGCTGTATTATCTGGCCGAGATCCAGAACAAAAAGCGGATACGGGAAAATAGGATGGAAACAGTACAATTTCATCACATTCATGGATACGCATCGGCTGGCATGGATTATTTATAAAGGGCCAATTCCAAACGGTCTGCATGTCTGCCACCGGTGCAATTTTAAGGCATGTGTAAATATCAAACATTTGTACCTGGGAACTCGATTCGACAATATGCAAGATGCGTCTAGGGATGGATTACTAAAGAAGAAAAGGAAAAATATTTCACTGGAGGTTTGCCATGATTGAGAAATTGAAAATGTGGATACTGGGCAACGTTATTCTGAAGAAGGTCGTCGGTAAATTCCTGAAACATGGAATCACAACGGTAGCCGGACTCGCCGGTGTTCAAGCTTTCTTGAAAGATTCGGGCGTTACTGTTGACTGGGGAAAACTTGAGGCCTGGGTTATTGTTGCAACCGGTGGTCTCGTTGGAGCGGCCTGGAACTTTATTCAGCATAGATTTAACAAGAAAGAAACAATCGCCACCAAACCGGCGGCCTAAGATTGAAAATTTCTAACGGACGAAGGTCCGAATGTGGGATGGCAGGCCGATAATTACAGATCGCTGATCCGAAACTCAGAACGGACGAAGCTGGAAAATTCCCTGCTTCTTCTGATCCGGCAAAACCATCTCCCCGAGCCCGTTCCCCAGTTTAAGTTTTGTGCTGACCGAAAATGGGTGGCCGATTTTGCTTACCCGGAACAGAAGATCCTGATCGAGTGCGAGGGGGGGCTCTGGAGAAAGAACCAAGAGGGACAGTGGGCGGGTGCCCACTCGTATCCGGGAGCCATCCTCAGGGATATTGAGAAATACAATCAGGCCGCCCTACTCGGCTACCGGTTATTTCGATTCACCGACTATCAGCTGAAAGACGGTTCGGCCATAGAAATATTAAAGAAAGCTCTTGAGTTGACGACGCGATGAAGTTTCTCTAAGATTATATGGGGATGGTCGCTGATTGAACGATCATCTTTCATCGTGATGGCCCCCTCTCAGGGTGTTCCATCTTAAAAGATACCCGGTCCTTCCTACCTCAACTTCAGGTTGATGTTATCGAGCTTAGGATCGGGTATTTTTTTCTTAACTTTGTTGACTTCTACTTCATTTTTTATTTGAATTCTTTCATTAAAATCGAACCTGGAGATTTCAATCAAACGAAGCTCGATAACTCCAGTGGATGAAAATCCAGAATAAAAAGCGAAGAGTCGAATAAGAAGCGGGAATAGCTTCACACCAAAACTCGACGGGCATATAATAACTTGTTGTTTCCCGCACAGATAAGGCTAAAGATCTGGATTGGTCTTCAATTTAATCAAAACAAAGATATCCTAATCTAGAGAATCCGGTTCTCGACAGACGCCTGGGTGTTTGGGGCGACAAGATTAGCATCTTAAGCATCATAGATTTATAAACAATGGACAAGGAAAATGCCCAGAGAGGAAGATTTCGCCTTTTTGTTTTTTCTCATCTTCCACCGATTTCCTGGCCTGCCGAGACATCGGACGAACGTCCGGCGGAATGACTCACTCTCAGGTGCGCCATCCTAAAAGATATCCGGTCTCCCAACCGACAGACCGCTAGCCTCCGGTTAAGGTAGTTCTCTCCGATTAGGGACTGGATATTTTTTTCTCCATTCCCCTTGACTTCACTGTTCGTGTTTCTTACGATTCCCTCCTCATGGCATCGGTTCTATTCACATCAAATTTCTCCCCGCTTCCGATTCTCGACCGGTGCCAACTTATCTTGAATCGGGGTGGGGCATTTTTTTAGACGGAGAAATTGAAGTTGGATTCAGCCAAAAAGCCAGAAACATTTCTCGATCTTTATCTTCAATATGCCACAGAGCAAACGGATGCTCCGCGTATTTTCCATGAATATCTTGCCTACTTTATTCTCTCCAGTGTAATCGGGAAAAGTATTCACACGAAATTTGGATATAAGGATCTTTATCCGAATCTTTACCTTCTACTTATAGCTCCGTCAAGTATTCATCGAAAATCCTGGTCGCAAAATATGGCTATTCATATCATTCGGGAAATCCATCGGGATATTCTTATCCCCGATTGTTCGTCGCGCGAATCATTTATTGCTGAATTTGCCGACAAAGAAAGAACTCCGCATGAAACAGGAGTTTTTAAAATAGATGAATTTAAGGGATTTATGGATCGGATGAAAAACAATAATTACTTTTCTGGTTTCATTCAAGATTTAAGCAGTATGTATGATGGAGATCCTGTTCGAAGACGAAAGGGGGTTGATAATGTCGAGACCTATACGATTGAAAAACCATTCTTAAATATAACGGCGGCCTGTTCAACCGATTGGTTAAACCAAGCTATCCAATCTGCCGATATATCCGGTGGATTCTTGGCGCGATTCATTTGGGTTATAAGCAATGATCTGATCGTAAATCCATCCCCTTGGCCAAAAATGGCGGATGGAAAAAAACGGAGTTCTTTAATCGGTAAACTGGAAAATATACGAAGAATATTAGATGTTAAATTGGGTTCCCATGTTGATTTCTTGAATGCTGAATACCGCTGGAATGAGTGGTATCAGGGATTTTATTCTAATCATCAGGGGGGAATGTGGGATGCAAACTATCATCGAATGTCAATTACTGTTCGGAAGTTAGCGATATTAAATTGCATCATGAGATATGAAGCGAAAGGGATTGAGGCGAACCAACCCGGCGTTTTCCTTGCAAATGATGAAGATGTTACCAGGGCTACAGAACTCGGAGAAAAATCAATTCGATGCCTAGATATGATTCAAATCGGAAATGGAAAATTCGATCTTTATATGAAGAAGGCTCTACGCGTCATCATGAAGGCCGACGGAATGAGACTCGAAGGATGTGAACACAGGGTCGTTCAACAAAATGTAAAGGTCTCAAGCTTTATTATGAAGCAAGTCATCGAATCGCTGAAAGATATGGATTTGATTGAAATAAATAGGGGTCCAAAGGGTGGGCTGGTCTACAAGGCAAAAGAAGGAGCTGATGGTTGGCTGGCGTCCTAATGTTGACATTTGTAGATCTACGTAGATTCTACATTTCTACATTCAACGTAGGAGATTTTTAGAAAAGCATTGAATAGATCTATTTCTAGATACAAAAAACAATTTGTAGAAGAAAATAGCCATCCCTATACTAAAGAGAAGAGAATAAAGAATATAAAGAAACATATAATATATAAGGATACTGATTAAAATCACTGAGTATATGGGCCTTCTACATTTAAAAAAATACGTTAAAACACATGTAAAACAAAGTCGTTTAGCGTATATTTTTTGATTACAACATTTGTCTACAGATAAAATGGTAACAGATCAGATAAAGCGTAACTTAACCGATATTTATTTTGTCATCCGACAAGTTCCCGGATGGCTGGCTTGGTGCAAATCGGCGGATTACACAGACAGTGAAATCGGGTTTCTCGAAAAGATGGATGATGAGTACAAGAATTATAATCCGGCCATCGAGATCGAAAAATGGGAACAGGAAATAGACAAGGAATTCGATCTCGATGTTTGGTCCGCTTCGGATAATCAGGAAAAATTATCTGTTTTGACATGGAAATATTCTCATTGGCGTAGGCTTTATTTTATGAAGTGCGGACGCGATATAAATGAGGCGATTCGAATCGATAGGAAGGTTTCCCATATCGAGCATCTTATGCGGATGACAAAAGCGAAATTGAATTTTAGGGATACGGGAAGAAAAAATTATCTTTTGTCGGATGATCAGATCAGGAAAGCATCATTCTATCCCCTAGAAAGATTACTGGATGAATTCGGGATTGAGATTACGAAAAGCAATAAAATTATCTGTCCCTTTCACGAAGATAAACATCCATCCATGTGGATCAAAAAAGGATTCGGTTATTGCTTTTCCTGTCAGGCCTCCGTTGATTCAGTGGGTTGGCTTATGCGGATAGAAGGATATTCATTCCCAGATGCAGTCAGAAGATTGATAAGGGAGGATTTCTAGATGGGTGACGAAATTGATGATGATTCGTTTTTCATTCACGGGGATATCAGAAAACAATTCCTGGATGATGAAGTAAAATTAAAAAGACATCGGGAAACTTATGCTCAAACAAGGGCCATTGTTTTTTGTGTTCGATGCGGATCAACGACGGTAGATCAAAATTTCACGACAGAATTACGTTGTTATGAATGCGGAACAACACTCGAATGGAATAGCCGGAAATTTAGTATCCGCAGAGATCCGGCTTCCGGCGAAGGAGATGTATTGGCGGCGTTTCGTAGTATGCGAAAAGAAATTACGGAATAGAATTCGATGAATCCTACTGACGATAATCAATCGCAATTACAATTCGGCGACACCGCCATTCTTGAAAAGATGCGCCGGGAACGGGAGTTAAAGAAAGAGGCACGGGAAGCTTTCTTTCGCCTCCGACCATGTGTTTCGTGCCAAGGGACGGGAAAGGATCAGCTGGAGTTCGCGGTGTTTAAGAAAAAGTATCCGAACTATTGGGTTAAACGATGAAGCCAAATCAATCCATTGATCTCTGCGCCAAGTGCGGCGATCACCGCAAAAACCATCCTTACGATTCAAAACCGAGCCGAAAAGGAGGATGCCACTATTTCTTCCTCGGCATGGAATGCTGGGATGATCCTGGAAGAAAAAGAGATCCCCGGGTTTGGCGAGAGACCTTCGCGTGGAAGAAATTCGAGAATGACCGGAAGGACGCCGAATGCCCCCTATGCGCCAATCCGTTTAATTCATGTTTATGTGAATTAGGATGACCGAAAAAGAAGCGAAGGAGATTATCGAAATCTCCATAGGTTGCGATGGCCCATTAAGTCGCCATGAGTCTGGCAAGTATATGAAGGCCAGGGGTTATCTTGATGCCTTAGCCAAAATAAGATCGATCCTGGATGAATTCCAATGTGATTTTAAATGCTCTCCCTGGACATCTTGTAAATATCATGGATGTACATTCGCAACTTGCTATTGCAGCATAAAACGAAAGAAAGCAATTGATGAATGGGAAAAGAATAAATGAAAAACAATCCTAAAAGACGCTTCAAATTCTTTAGACCGCGAGCGTTTGCGCCCCTCAAAGACGTGATTGAACCACGGGACGAAGACGAAGAGAGCCCGCCACCGGAACCACAGCCAGTGGATCAGCATATAGAAAATGGCGAAATCGAACAAAATGGGGAGATCCAATAATAATCGATTTTGCTATTGTAAAATAGCTTGACACATAACTCCCCGCGCTTGGTATAATATGATAGCTAGAATCGAATGCCATGGCCAAAAAACGTAAAACTAGAAGTGTTAGCCAAGAAAAAACACCGGAAATTAAGACATGCCCCCGCATCGGTAAAAAACGATGTTTGGGAAATTTTGCCATTAACAAGCATAACCAAATATATTGCTCGCGATTCTGTTATAACCAAAATCGGATGAATCGTTATTGGGAAAAAAGAATTAATCGGAAACAGAAAATTTGAGATGTGATGTTGTGAATTGTTCTGATGTGGTGTGGTGTGTTTTGCGATGTGTTGAAATGAAATCATCTCTGAGATGCAAAGGCAGGGTAGACGTAAAAATCTATCCTGCCACAATTTAGAATACAATCCGGAGGTCATAATGGAAAATGAAATCCAAACAGCCCAATCCCAAAATAACACTCTTGCACTACCGGGTTCATTCGATCAAATTGTCGAATATGCCCATAGATACCCTCGGAATGTTATGGCTGCAATAGAGGGCTGCAAAAAAGAATTAGATGTTGTTCCTGGCCTCGCTTCGAAAAGTTATTTTTCAATTCCATATAATTTGGGTCGCACCAATGAAACGAGAGTAGAAGGAATTTCTATTTGGGGTGCCGAAACTCTTCTCCGATATTTCAAGAATTGTGTGGCAATGTCGAAATTTGCTTCTGAGGATGACGAGTATATATACATCGATGGTTTATTTTTTGACGCCGAACAAATCATTCTCAACACGATGCAAATTCGCGGTTGGAAATTCTATCGGCCACGGGATTCGAATAAAATCTTATTATTGGACCCCACGGCACGACGAAACCTGGAAATGGCCTGTCAGAGCAAGATAAGAAGAAACGCAATCATCCACTCATTACCAGCTTGGTATCGTGAAGAATTCTTTTCCTATGCCAAGGAATTGGTGATCCGACCGAAAGCCGGTGAGCGAACAAAATCAATTCAAGAACGACTCACAGATGGGAAGAAACTTCTCATCAAGGAGTTCAAAATCACGCCCGAATATCTTGAGGAATATATCCAGCTCAACTGGGACGCTATCGAAGACGACCAAAACCTCTTGGTTCATCTGCATGGTCTTTACCGTGGCCTCAAAGATGGCGAATTCCACGTGACTGATGGGAAGTTCGAATCAAAGAAAAATATCGGGATACCGCAAGAGAAAAAATGAATAATTCTCCCGAAGTCTTTATTGATGGTCATCGGTATGTGAAAGAGGAACCAGAACCGGATCGGGTGTCAATCTGGTATATGCGTGATAATCATACATTCGCGAAAATTTACGGGACTCTGGTAGATGACATTCTTTCAAAAGCAGATGCTATGGAAAAATCATATCCCTGGGGGATGTTATGTCCTGTTACTCTTTTAATTGGATTTAAGGAATTGAGGCGGGTTGGGAGTGAGGTTCATAGTCATGGTTTAAAAAATCCAGACATATGGATTGAGGGAAAAAAGAAATGGCGTATAGACGTTGAAAACGATATGGATATTATGCGATTATTGCCATTCAATTTAGAAAAAAATGATTAACCCTGCCGATCTTACATTTAATCCCGGACATCATCTCTATCGTTGGCAGACGAAGCCCATTCCGGGATTGACCGGTATTCTCAAAAGCACCGGAATTCTCGGCGAGATGGCCCATTCGAGCGAACTCCACCAGCTGCGCGGGACAATTATCCACGAAGCAATCCGATTATTTAATAAGGGCACCCTCGATTTCAGCACCGTATCCGAGGAACACCGCCCTTATTTATCAGCTTATGAATTATGGCTCAAAGAATCGGGCGCAGAGATCCTTCATTCGGAAGTGATGTGTTTTGACCCCGATCTTCGATTTGCCTGCCGCATCGATTTACTGGCCGAGCTAGAAGGACAAGTCCAGGTCGTCGAGTTAAAAACGGGCACCCCTCCGCCCGCGACGGCGATTCAAACAGCGGGGCAAGCCTGCGCTGTGAAGGAATCAGCCGAATCAAAATCCCCCTATGATATCGGTCGGCTCGGTTTGCATCTCAGAGAAGACGGAACCTATAAGACCTATCCTTACAAGGATGCGCGGGATATAAAAATATTCATTTGCGCAATGACTTTGCACAATTGGAAATTGAATAACAACTTGATTTGAGAAATGGAGTGTTTTGTTATGTCATGCGGTGATATGAAATGACAACGTGAAATGAAATGAATAGAGAATACGAAATTGAAACACTCAAAACGGAGTACAGGGACATTGGCCGCCTTGATCTAGATATTGCCAGAAAATATGCGTTCGCAATTCGAGACGCGGCGAGTCTAGATCAGGCGGCCCAGTATCTCATCGAACTCAAACGCCACAAACGGGTGATTGAAGATCGTCTGAAACCCATCATTGCCGAGGCCAGGAAACCATTGGAATCTTTACGCGCTTTGTTGGATGAATTGACGGAACCATTGGATCGGGCTGAACGCGAATTAATCAAACCGGCGATTGCGCGATATGAACAACATCAGGAAGAGATCCGCCGGATTGAGCAAATGAAACGAGAGCAAGAATTCAAAAAATTGGAAGAAGACCATCGCTTGCGGATGGCGGGTGAATTAGAGGGGGCCGGATTTCAGAAAGAAGCGGAAGATTTGCTTTCGCAATCGATTGATTCAATTCCAATAGAACTTGAAAAAACAAAAACAGATGGGCTTTCATTTTCCTGGAATTATTCCGCCGAGATTTTCGATCTCAAAGCTTTGGTTCAAGCAGTAGCCAATGGGAAGGTTTCGACCCAGGCGATCAGCCCGAATCAGATTTTTCTAAATATGCAGGCGCGATTAATGAAAGATTCATTCAGCATTCCTGGGGTTGTCTTACGAAAAGAGCGGAAGGTCGCCGCTCGCATCCAATAGTAAATATGGGAAAAATTCTGATTATTACATTAGGGGTAATTCCAGCCGTCATCACTTTATTAATGATTTGTTATTTCTGTGGATTTTTCCAAAAAGAATTCTTTGATAATTCCAGATGCGAGTTATTTCACGGGGAAAAAACGAAATTAATTTCGCACACATTCTCAACACGGAGGATAGATTATACGTGTGAACGATGTGGAAGGAGATGGAGTAGGGTAGATTATTTATTATGAAAATCGGCGATACGATAAAGGCGGGAACCAATCCGTGTATTATTTGTGGGAAACCACATATGAAAGAATTATCAGCATTGGTCCCATCACCAGAACCAGATGATCATAAATATGATCCTCTTTCTGATCGCGCATGGGCGCATATCCAAACTAAAAAACTTGAACAATTGAAAGATTTGAATCATGATAGACAACCTATTTTTTTGATTCTAAAAAGAAGAAATAATCCAAGGGAGGATTAATGGCCTACCAACAAAAAGAGAGAGCGGACATAAAGGAAAAAATCGTAAAGGTTTTGCGACAATCATTATCCGACGAAGAGACAATTAAATCTGAACTCAGAATCCTTTCCTGGATCGTTAACGAAAAAGTAACGCCCGTAAAACTGGAACGCCGGGATTTCTGGAAGGATAAAGAGGGGGTCTGGAAGCCCGGCAAATGTCGTGGTTTATCTGATTCTGATGTGATTTTTATTCTCGAACATGGGGTCGAGATCGGTAGATACATGGGATTCAATGCCGATAAGTTCGCCGCCAAACCAGAGGCGGAACCGGTTCCATTTTAAGATGAATAAAAAGGTTGAAATCGGAGATTGTGTCGAGGAGGGAGTTGTTCCCTGCCTTGGTTGTGATCGCCCCCATGATAATGTCGTTACCAGCTTAAGGGATAATGGGGATATTCTGACAACCACTTGGGCCACGGATCATGTTTACAATCAAATGTCGGACAAACAATTCATCCAGTTTCTTCTCTTAGAGAACGCAGATTTAAGAAACAAGATTGAAACGCTAACAGCATCTTCGAATGGAAAACGAGAAAGAAAAAGCGTCAATCGTCGTCGGTAAATATGTGATCGCAGACGAGGACGATAAAAACATTTGGATCACTCTCGCCGAGACGGGGGAATCAATGCGGATTCCCAAGCGGAAATTCGGTAAATGGGTCGGCCTATTTTTCGATAAGGAATTTTAATGAGTCACGAATATGAGATCATCGGCGACAGAATGGTTTGCCGGATCTGTCATTTCTGGATTCACTTGTTTTGATTTATTCAGTGAATAAATACAAGCATGTCTATTTCGATAAACTCTCGGATATTAGTCCTTGTTATTTGATTCGGTCAGTTGATTCCCGCGTGACCCTGGGCCGGATCAGTTTTATCGAACGCTGGAACCGCTGGGTTCCCTATTTCAAATGTTCGTTTCCCGTTGAATGGTTAAGGGAAATCGATGAGTTCATTGAGGCGTTGCATAAATATGAAAAAGAATCACGAGCATAAACCATACTGCTTCCGTCTCGACGGAGATGGGGAGCATTTTAAATGCAGGATATGTGAAAAACAAATCCAGCGGTCATGGATCGAATTCGCCGAGGGGAGGAAATCGCAAAATGCCAAAAATGAAAAAGCCATCTGATCTCATTCTGGAAAAAGCTATGAGAGAAATAGAAAAGGTCGCTTCACCAGATCGAGATATTGCCCACGCGACAATTGATGGTACCCGTTTTATCATCCGCGAAATTCTCAATTGGATTGATGCTCATCACATGGGGAAGGATAAGCAAATAAAATGAAAAAGATTGTTTCTTTCGACGAATAGGAATCGGGCAAGGTTAAATTAACCGACGAATGGTTCGAACCCCTCTTTGAATATCATCCCTATATTGGAAAATATTGCATCGGATTTGAAGGCGTTGAAACTGGCATCATCCTCTCCCCTGCGTTCTGCGATATATTAGAGGGATGTTTGACGGTCAGACAATAGCGAAATTAAACAGAAAATAAACCTCAGCAATGGGGGAAAGAGGAAAAATGGAGCCGAATATTGAAGACAATCAAATATCAAGAGAAATAGTTTCTAACATCATCACGGATTTCTCTGCCGATAGATGGAACAAGAATCAATACGAATTTCATTGTGGGCACGTCGCCCATGTGCTGTTAAATAAAAAGCTTGAAGGATGGGAAAGAGCAAAATTGAAGCTCATTGAAATGGTCGCCAGTCAATCTTATTTGAATGGCGAATTTGTCATGACCTGGTCTGAGAAAATACAGAATCTTGTAATGGATGTGGAGACGAAATCAGAATGAAAAAAATAATCATTCATACGGAGAGGCTAATTGAATAAGATAAAAATCGAATGCGCCTTCGATAAGATGGTTCCCATCTCGGAACTTAAGCCGAATCCTCGCAATTGTAACCATCATTCTGAGGAACAAATTCGGATCTTAGCTAAGGTGATCAAAGATAGGGGATGGAGAGTTCCTATTACAATCTCGAAACGATCTGGATTCATTGTTCGTGGACACGCGCGTTTATTGGCCGCTAAATTACTGAAGTTGGAAGAAGTCCCGTGTGACATACAGTCTTATATTTCAGATGAAGAGGAACTCGAAGATTTAGTGGGTGATAACCGCATATCGGAGCTCGCAGAATTAAGCATCCCGGACGTGCGCGAGATCTTGAAAACTCTTGACGCCGCCCACCGGGATCTCGAATTGACCGGCTTTGCCGGAGATGATCTTCTAAGAATCATGGATAATCTGAATCTCGGCCAAACATTCGATGACGATAAGAAATTTCAATCCAAAGAATCGGATCATCATAAATTAATTAAATGTCCAAATTGCGGGGAGAAGTTTGAATTTAGAAAATAGTAATGAAATAAATGATTTGCAAATTGGAAAAGCAGGTGAATATCTAGTTTGCGCGGATTTGATTTTAGCTGGACATGTAGCTTTTCCATCAGAACAAGGGTTACCTTTTGATGTTGTTGCTGTAGTCAATGACAGGATTTTTAAAATTCAAGTTAAAACGACAAGAAGATTAAAGGCCGTGCCTCAAAGAAAATTAAGAAGTGATAAATATCTTTTTAACATAAGAAGATGCGGAAAGGGCGGGAGAAAGATTTACCTAAAAAATGATGTTGATGTTTTTGCTTTGATTGCATTGGATAAGCGAATTATCGGATATTTAAAAGCAGATAATGTTAAGCAATCAATGCATTTTTTGCCAGAGGATGGGCAGAATATTAAATTGGCAAAAGTTCTGAAATTGTCGGATTATAAAATGAAAGATGCTTTTGGATACTAAAAGCCAGACGAATCGGAAATTAATTAAACGCATTGATTTCTCCGTTCGAACATTTCTCTTGAAAATAGATATACATATGTGATATATAATTGATTGACACTCTATAACCGGAGGCTAAAATGAATACTCAATCAAAAGAGAGCATTTCCCAAGACCTGCCATTCCTCGAAAATCACACCTCCCTCCCCTGGAGAGTTATCATAGAAGATCCCCGCGCAAGCATGTCCGAAGCCTATATCATGGGCAATGATAAAGACCATGCTATCCTGGCTTCCTTTCTGGTTCCTAATGCCATTGGCGATGCTCAGTTTGCCGCCCATGCCGCTAATCAATTCAATCTGCTTCTTCACACCTGCGAATTCACCCGAAGCCAGCTTCAGCTTATTCGCGGATTCGCTAGAGGGGCAGATGCGGAATTGAAGAGCCTCGAAAATCATTTGGAAGAAATAGTTAATCAAGCTTATGGCCGTTCATTCAATGGGGATCACAAGGAGAAATCGCATGAATCACCTAATCAGGATCGTTGAAATTCTTCTTGTTCTCGGCTCGCTTCTCTGGGCCACGTCCCGCCCGATGTCCGCTGGGTACAATCAGGATGGCCCATGGAGTGGTTATGAGAAGTCACAAATAATTAGCCTGCTGGAGAATATTGAACAAAATACGAGAAAATGAAATTGGACTGTTGCTAAAAAAGATGAATAGTAGGCTTGCCAATAATCAGTTCGCGATTGTTGATAATGATATGTATGAACTATTGAATCGTCTTAAATGGCATGCTCGTTACGATAAAATTGTGAAAAATTATTATTCCTGCAGATATCTTTGCAAACGGTTAGGAAAAGATGTCCGTGAATATATGCCTTGGTATATTGTCGGGAAACCAATAAAAGGTTACGTAGTAGATCATATCAATGGAAATACTTTGGATAATCGGAGAAGCAATTTGCGAGTTGTAACGCATAGGGAAAATCAGCAAAATCAAAAGGTTCATAGGCGGGGTCATCAAATAGGATCTGCTTGGCAAAATCGGAAGAAGCAATGGAGAGCACAAACACATATTGACGGAAGGACAATATATGTCGGTTCATTTGATACTCCGCAATTAGCTTCAGAAGCCTCGAAAGCTTATTATTGGAAAGTTTTAAATAGATTTAAAAAAGGAGGCGCCGTATGAGTGGTCCCATATTCATGAGACAGCCGAACTCCAACAGGCAAACGAAGTTTGTTTTTCCGATTAAGCGGAAGGCCGCCATAGCCATCGACAGCGAGATGGCAAAGCATGGCCTAATTGGCATCAAGAGCTACCAGATTAGGCCGCCCTCGCCGCGCAGGGGGACTATGGTCATTCTGGCCGGTAAACCGCCCATTAGGTTCACGGAGCAGCTCAGTCGCTCGGATGCTGTCCGGGAGGCCATCTTAGTCATTCAAAGGAAACGAAATGGCAAATAAAACACTCAAGATATGCCCTATTTTACTCAAAGAAGCGGAGCTTGAATATCTTAAACGGGAAGCTTTTGCCCGTGAGTTATCAATGGCTGATTATGTACGGCCTAAAGTCATCCCCCGCAATTGGTTTGAAAGGTTGCCGATTTTGATCGATGTTCAAGGTCCACTACCAAGACGAAAAGGAAGACCGCAAAAGAAATTGAAGGAGTGAAGAAAAATGGAACAAGAAAAATCAAGAGTATTCCCATTGTTGATTTCTGTTGGAGAAAGGGAATATCTACACCGGGAATCCTTTTCACATAACATGTCAGTATCCAACTATGTGAAATCCCTCGTTTTGCCAAAAAATTATGAATCCCGTTTAGTTAAGTTAAGGAAAGAGAATTCTGCTTCGGAAATTAAGCCACATCTTAGATGGAGAAATCATTATGCTCCAGGAAAATTGATTTTATCTCGTAGTCGGAATTTTAATGTGGACGTTTTGATCGATGATAATGACCTCGAAATTATCAAGAAATATCAATGGCATTATACTGGTGGATATGTTTCAACTTTCGTGAAATTGGGCAAGGGTAAATTTACGTCAAAAACACTGCATCAAATATTGAATCCAACCTGGAACATGACGGATCATATCGATAGGAATCCAAGGAATAACCAACGGTCCAATTTGCGACCTTGTACATCATCTGAAAATGCCCGGAATCATAAGATTTCAAAGAATAATACAACTGGCATCATAGGCGTATCTGAGAAAATCACAAAAGATTCCAATGGGAATGTATGGAGATACTGGGTCTCGCATTGGAGAGAAGATAAAAAGGCGAAAAGTAAACATTTTCCTTATACCCCAGAAGGATTTGAACAGGCTGTTAATTTGCGAAATTTAAAGGTTAAAGAATTGTATGGAGAATTCGCTCCGATTCAATATGACAAAGTGAAGACATAACGATGACAAACATGTGAATAACACCATCGCCTATTATATATCCCTTGACATAATCCGGTATCTCGATATACAATTAAGTATAAGCAAATGAGATTAACCGGAGGCGACCATGGAAAAGGTAAAGGCGATGATCGAAAGGCAGATCCAGAGAGCAGGTGAAATAGGGAATTTCAAGAAAGTCATGGAGGCGGAGCTGCTTCTTGGAATGATCGACAATCAGACAGTCGGGATGATCGAGGCGTTGAATTTGATCGGTAGGATTCATTCGAATTCGTAAGGGAGGCCCAATATGAAACGGTTAAACGAATATGAGGTAGAAATGCTTCATCAAGCCTATGAAACAACGAAAGAAATTCTGAACGAGATCATTCATCTGGAAGCCACTGGGATGTCTGAAATCAATTATGATGATCCCCGTTTCTGGGGTTTGAGGGGACGGGCCGATAATCTAGCGGCCATTATGTACAACATCTATTATGGCGTTTACCGTCCGGATAAGGTTCTGCAATGAATCCGTTTCGAGTTTTGTGCTCTTGGTGTGGAACGGATATCGGCGGGAACCCGGAAGCACGAGAGATAAGCCATGGGATTTGTGAATCCTGTATCGAAAAATACTTCCCGGAGGCCTAAAATGAAAAAATGCACCCACGTTATTGGCTTAAAAAAAGTTCCAGCATTGAGAATGGTTACTAGGGGTTATGCTCAATGTGAACTATGTAAGAAATATATGAAAGCAGCTCCATTATCTTATTACGTTGATAAGCAGGAACAACAAAGACAAGTTGGGAAAGTTGGCAGGCTCTCCGTTAATTCTTTTCGAATTGGAGGTCAATCATGGAATACCTCAAAAGGTCGCTCACGGAACTCTTGAAATTAATATGGCAGGAACTGACCCGAAAACTGACCAAAGAAGAAGAAGCTGATATGGACGCAGAGGAATACAATGAGCTCTAAGATTGTCACTTACGAATGTTCCGAATGCAGCAAAAGCGAAGTCTGGATGAGGGCCGATGTGTATGAATACCGGAGTGAGATAGGGCAGATGGAGGCGGTTAACTTCCCGGAGTTCAAGACCTGCGAGGTTTGCGAGGGCTTGTTTTGTGATGCGTGCCATGATGAACACAATTGTTTGAGGAGGGTAGCCTAATGAAACGCTTAATTTTATTGGTTCCTTTTTTATTTATTCTTGGAGCCTGCAATAACCTGGAACGGATCATGAACGGGGCTGAATCACGACCACCTGCCCCAGTCCCGGCCCAAATCGTCGTTGAAGGCCAAACAACGTCTAATTATCAAACCCTGGGCGGTATTCCCCATGATGGCCGAAAAGTGACGGCATTTGTTAAACGGGATGGCGAGGCTGACTTTCGTCAGCTTAACCAATATGAGTTTAAGCTCATTCCGGGTTCAGATAGCGTCCAGCTCTGGCGGGAAATCATTGTCTATTCGGAACACATGATCGTCATCACCGGTAAACCGGCGGCCCCAATTGGTTCTTATTACAGAATCATATCGGAGAAAGCGTCATGAATACTTTATTGACTGAACGTTCGGAGGTAAAAACGATCAAGACATTCCGCCGAACCTTTATCGACTGGCTCGACTGGTGGGCCAAGCTCGGACAGGACGCACTCGATAAAGGAAAGCCGGAAGACGTGCGACACATACTCAATATCATGGTCAAATCAATGCGGGAAATGAAAGAAAAAATGGAGATAGCCTCACAGAACAAATAGACATTCGGACAAAGTCCAAGGGAGGGATTTATGCCGGAAAATATTGTGATCCAATTCAGTGCCCATGCCTTAGATGATGCTTACCGACTTCAACTGAGAAGTCTTAGAGATTCGATCCAAGCCGCCTTACTCAAAAATGATTCACGGAAACTTCATGGAATGAAACTCGAACTCATGGAAGGAATTGCCGTTATCGATGATCGATTATTCGCCATCAAATATCCTGAGCTTGTCAGCCGGCGAATGGAACGCGAAAAAGAATTGAGGCCCGATAAGAAAGACGTGCAAACGTTCTGGACGATTGATGCCACCGGCAAGAAAATCGATATGGATGTCGTGCAATGATCCCTTTTTCTCTCCGGATTATTTTTATCGATCTCATTCTGCTCTGGCTGATCGGTTTTCTTCTCTATCGCCTCCAGATTCTTCTCGCAGAAAACGCGGATTTGAAAAAAAAGATTGAAATGCTAATGGCATCTTCCAGAGACGATTATGAAAACAAACAGGAAAATATTTGAAGCTAGATTCTCCTTTTTCTGGGATTGGTCTGGACTTAAACCAGTCCCCAATTTCTTCGTTGTTAAAAGCAATATTCCAAGTCTTATTGAGGGAAGCACTGTCGATGACATTCAAATCAAACGAGAACGGCTTCCAATTCCCTATATCCCAATGCCGCAGACATGGAGATATATGGTTAAAGCCAACCGGCGATGTGGACGATGTTTTTCTGAAATAAGAACAGATGGCGTGAGGGATCATAATCGGGTTGTCCATTTTCTGGATAGTGACGAGAATGATCCATTCGGCAATGAGGGAAACGGATATTCGTCCGATGATTATTCTTAGGGAGAATAGATTATGAGAACAGTGAGATTATTTATTATTTTGTTTATTTTATCTGGATGTGGGGCAAGACGATACAATGCCCATGATAAGGCGATGGCCGGACGGATTATGGATGAGCTGAAACAGGATGGGGGAGTGATCACCAGGCGGGAATTCAATAGCCTTTCTGAATCATTGCGTTCCGATCTCAAGCGTCAGTCCGAGCATCAGTATTCCGCGTTTTCAAAGGAACTGGATTGGAAATGCAGATGCGGCGAATGAGAGCTGGGGATCAGAATGGCCGCGCCGTCGCAACCTGGGATCTTGTACAGTGGATGCGCAATTTCTATCGCCGGTATCGGCAGAAATACCATAATCAGAACCGGGTTAAAGATACGATTTCCATAGCCCACATTGCCGCCCGCGCGGGACTGTCCTACGGAGCGACATGGGATATATTGAGACGCAAAAGTTGGAAATAAGTGCCGGAGTCTGGAATGTTCGTCAAATTCCGTGTCGACGAATATTCCTCAAGCGGGGGGGATCTCTAAGAGGGGGGTTCTCTCCGCCCAATTTGAATTAAAAAAAGGGACGAACGTCCCAAAGGAACATGAAAATGAGCAAAGAAGATAAAGCGGGGCTCATCATCGCTATCTTGGGTTTGATTTCTATCTATCTTACAATGTTCGCTGCAAGAGGAGGATTTTGATGAAACTATATCCAACGAAAGATGAGCTCAAAAAAATAGCCGAATGGGAAGGAGATTGGATCAGCCTTCTAAATTATGTCTATGAGCTCTGGCATACTTCTGGGAAATGGAATCATTTCAAAGGAAACGAATGTTTCCAAACAGAAACAAATCCGAGCGACCCGTTATCTGATACTTATGAGCTATGCATAGGCGGCGTATCCGGCAATGAAGATTTAGTCTATGCCCTAAAAGATAATAAATCCTTCTGGCTGGACTGTTGGGAGTCGAGTCATCGCGGCGGTAAGTATGTGTTTACTGTAAACCATAAACCATCAACATTGGGGGGAAATTCAGCATGATCGCTATCGATGAAATCGTATTAATAACCAACGGGGAGTATTCCAGTTTCGGAATCATCTCTTTGGTGAAGGCGCTGAAAACATTTGACGAAAAAGAAGTCTTTCGCCAATTCCTTCCGGAACAAAAATTTGATGAACATGGAAGGCCAATTGATGGGAAAGGCAATCATATCGAGATATCCGGAGCTTATGTCGAATGGTTAAAAGAAAAAAAATATATTGAGAAAATAAGATACAGGGAATTTTATACGGGGGCTCCCGATTATTTCACTAAAGATTTTATCGCGATGGCCGAAAAGAATTTCAATATTCATGATTATGGAGAATAAAATAGAGTTTAGACAAGGATCTTGTTTCAAATGCGGACGATATCTTCGCTCAGCGGATGATGCGAGGCGACACGAAAAGTTGGCCCATACCGATTACCTGGCAAAGAAAGAATTCATCCATGTTTTCCAAACGAGATCGAAACACAAAAATGGAAATGGTAAATTCGACATATGTTCACTGCGTCCGCCGAAATCAGAAAAGAGTTCCAACTCTTAAAACCCTGCCGGGCCCATGGCGTTAATTTCATTCACATCTACACCAATCCTTTTATCACCAAATGGGGAGTCCGCTGTGTTCTTTGCTTTAAAGACACGGGCCAATTCAAAAAACTTGAGAAAGCGAGGGACGAATGGAACAAGTTAATGATCAAGATTCCAGAACAGGTGGCGATGAAGGTCGCCAAGGCGATGAAGGTCGCTTTACGATCCAGGAGATCAACGCGCTAATCCAGGATCTCGTTATCGATCTACTGGGGTACAAACAAGACCCCAAACAAATGGTTTATCCAGACTGGATCAAAGAACTCGCGCTCCGCCTAGTTGAGAAAGGATGGCGAAAGAATGTTCCAATCCACGACGAACAATTACCAAAATCGTGACCTATCATGCCTCGATGTAGCTTACCTCCACACCTAGACGAACCGTCCGAGTGGAAAAATACTGACGATGACCAGGTTTGGTGGATGCGCTGGCGCTTATATTGTAAGTCATGGTTCGCATTCTCGCATCGATGTCCTCCCGGCCTCACTTGGTCACTCGTTTTATTCCCAGGTTTGTACCTTCTCCCATTCTTGATTTATTTTACTGGCTGGTCATGGCTATATCTCTTCCCCGTTATCGTGATTCCCGTGGCCAAAAAGTGGCGTGAGTTTCCTATCGTCCTCTTCGCCTTTTCCGGCGGCGGACCCTTAAGATGGGAGACAACAGATGGGAATAAACAATCTGTCGGCGAAAGCCAGAACCTTATCTGGATCACCAGTGCCCATAACCCCGATGGAGATCAGGTCTGGTTATCGCGATGTCAGCTCTGGTGCCTATGGCACGTTCAGCTCCAATGGCCCCTATTCTTTGCTATAAGCATCTACATAAAACATGAAGATGTTATTCCAACCGGAACGAAAGCCGACCGAGATGGCAAATTGTTGTTTTTCTACAAGGGCTGGCATCGTGACAGTGATCAAATCTTCTGGGGAGATGGAGCCTACGCTGGCAGGAATTGGAAATGATTATCAAGCCACATGACAAGTCGCTCGTTGGCCAGGATCTCCGGCTTCCCGATTGGACCCACTGCCGCTTCCGCGTCATCGATATCGGATTTGAGTTTATAACTGGCATCGTTTACGATGGCGATAGGCCGATAGTCCAGGAAGCCAGGTCGATTCACCTGGATTGGGAACCCTGGAACGGAAGTTCTTAAAAAAGTTCTTGACATAGAAGTCGGTTTTTTTGTTAAAATTCTTGCGCGGGAATTTAATACAAAAAAATTAAAAAATAACCATATCTTTAAAACTTTCCCGCAAGATCGTTTTTTTGTAAAGATGTGGTTATTTTTTTGGCGGTTCCTTCCAAGATAAATGTGACCATCCCCTGCGCTGGGGTCAACGGCAATCATAATACACGGTAAATGCTGCCTTCGGATGAAAATCCGTTACTCTTTGGTTGGTGTAAGTCCAGCTTGGCAAGCAACGGTCGAAACTTTGGCTCCAATATACGGAGAGAAAACGATCACAACCCATTGAGAGGTTGGGCCGCGAGTCACCGCTGTCGACATGACGGCAGTAAGGAATTCGCCGTAAAATATCTCAATCAATTTCTCTTTGAAAGACAAATAATCTTTGTCTTAGTCTCTTCATTTCTCCAATACCGGAGAGTTTCAAAAAGAAACTCTCGGTATTATTCTCTAATAAAATATATCTAACAAAATCAATTGGAATCCCATCTCCCAAAAATAATTGAGCATCTCGCCGCCATTGACCGATCCCTGACCCTGATCGCCATTATTCTTGCCACTATGTTGGTATTCAAAAATATGGGAAAATAGTTTTTAATTTAAAGAGAGGGAGTAATTAAAATGGACAACATTAAACTTAATATCGAAACAAACGCCGAGATCGCGATCCAGGTCTTGACCTTCTATCGGTCACTAAAAGATCATCCGCAACATCCTCAGTATTATCTTCATGATCAAATGAGGGTACAAAATTCACCCCGCAAACGGGGCCCCGGTCGACCACCAAAAAAGGGAACGAACGTTCCCAAACGAGGCCCAGGTAGACCGCCGAAAAAAAGGGGACCAGGTCGTCCACCTAAGCCTAAAAATGAACAGCCATTCAAGAAACGGAGCCCCACGGATTATGGATGAGCTGAAAGAGGAAAAATGAATCGACCGGTTGGTAAATTCGAATGGTGTGCCCGTGCCTAAGGGAACGAACGTTCCCAAATTCATCGAATCATTCGACGATGATATATGCGTTTGCCGCCACCCACGCGATCTCCATGAGAAAATGACGGACGAATGTATATGCTGTCAAACCGATAAACCGGAACCACTGGATGCTCTAGGCCGGTCTGGCGAAGGCCAGTCGATCCTAAAGCCGACAAAGAGAATACCCAGAATCCGCGATCCGCTGAACGTCGGCAACATCCTCCTCAAAGAAGCAGAACGCATTGTCAACCGTTTATTGACGCAAACCGTTATAACAGAGGACGATCGCATTGCCATGGTTCAATGGCGAAAAGAACTGGAAGATTATATTATCCAGTAGTCTTATGGATTATCGCGAAATAAAACTCGATAAAAAACGGGTCCCCTATTTATCGCCCGTTCAATGTTTTCTCTGCCATAATAAATATTTGGTCTTTTATCAGTGGGGCAAGATTAAATTCGGAAAACAAGAAAAAGATCCTACCCCGTGTCAGCAGTGTAGGCGCCTAAGCTGTTATGATATAAGCCTAAAAAGATTTCATCCAATGAAAAGAAAACGCTCGTTTCCAAATCGGTAGACCATGAAAATTAACAGACTTCTTCTGAACAGACTTCGTCAGAAATGCTTCCTCGATCTCTGCGAAAAGACTATCCCAGTCTCCAGCCGCTGGATCGAAGTCCACGAAAAGAAAAATAGGCCGCCAGATCTTCTCTTAGAGTTTATTTATAAGTGCCCCAAGTGCTTAAGACAGGAAAAGAAATACCAACGAGTCGAGAAAAATCAAATTAGAGATTCCAAACTGATAGACGACTTGAATAAAAAATATTTCGAGATAGATCATGCTTAAATGCTTTGATCACTTTAATGCTAATACGGCCCCTTGCCCCGTTTGTCAGACAAAGACAGATAGTAAAATAATCCTGATACCAATAGACGGAACCGAGATAGATGGGATCGCCGAATGTATCCAAGTTCATCTGGATTGTATTAATCTTAGATATAAGAGAGATCCTGTTCATTACTTATTTTTGATCTATCAAAAAATAACGGATAAAAATATACTGAGAAAATCAGGTTTGGAAGATTCGGAAAATATATATGACCCAGTATAGACTTACACAATTAAATTCCCGCCGCGAGAAAATAGACGCACAGGCTGCAGTCCGATCCGCCTATATCATACTCTTGATCGTCTCCCTCGCTCTCCCCCTCGCCATCATCGATGTCCATATAGGCGCTGTGATTATCGGTAGTAACCTCTCCGTCTTCATCGGCGGAATCTTGATTACAATACTCTCTCTCTATATGCACCGGTTCGCCCGCTCTCATCTCAAAATAGATAAATCACTGGCAACCTCGCGCCTTATCGATTATCATCAATTCCGATTACTGAGAAAGATAACTTAAAGTAAAACGATTTAATTTACATGAAAAATAGCAGTCCCCCAGATAAAAAAAAAGGCGGATTCATATCTAGTACTGAGAACTATAAGCACGTTGCCGAACCGTCGGGCCCTTCTCCAATTGATCCTTCTAAGCTAAGCATGGATTCCAAACGCGGTGATCTTAAACCGATATGGCTAGAAGCATTCCGTAAAATGAGAACGATATACGGGGCCTGTCTTTCAACAAACTTGGATAGAAAAACAGTATACGACTGGATAAGTAAAGATCGAGAGTTTAAGAATCAGCTTAAGATGCTCCAGAGAGAAACAAGGGAGGTCTTAATTCAGACCGGATATGCTCGCGCTCTTAATCGGGAAGATCCCGGCTCAATTCCCCTCTTGATCTTTCTCTTGAAGAGTATGGCCGGTCTTAGCGAATCCAGTAAGATTCATGTCGACATTAGAGTTGCATACGAAGTAGTCAATCAAGTTATTCAAGTAATAAATAAAATACCAGGATCTTGTCCCCATTGTCATAGTACTCTTGATATCAAAAAAGAAATCGCTGAAAATTTAACGTCGCTATCAAAAAAGTTTGATCGCCAAGAAATGGTCTTTCTAAATGAATCCGAAGACCATAATTCATGAATCCAATATCGGATCTTCTTTCTCAAATATCAATCCAAATAAACGGCCCCCCCCTGTGGGACATTCATCACCCACCGCCCGAGCTTAACGAATACCGCCAAGATCCAAAACTCTTCTTAAGTAGCGTTCTGGATGCCAAGCATTGGTGGTCGGGTCAGGAAGAAATCTGTAAATCAGTAATAAAGCATGACCGTCTCGCTATCGCATCCGGCCACGCCCTGGGCAAGGATTGGCTATCAGCTCGTTTGATCCTCTGGTTTCTCTACTGTTTCGAACCATCTATCGTCATCGCCACGTCCGCTAGCGACCGCCAAGTCTCGGCCATTATCTGGGGTGAACTATCAGAGGCGTTTAGTCACGCGCGATATAAGCTTCCCGGCCATTTCATCACCAAGAAACTGGTCATTGACGAAACCCGCAAATGGTATGCCATGGGATTTGCGACGAAGGAAATACGGAATCAACCGGGGAAGATGCAGGGCTATCACCAAAAAAATACCATGATTCTCTTTTCCGAAGCTCAGGCTATCGAACGCCCTATATGGGAACAGTCCGAATCTCTTATGACCGGATCTTTTGTTAAATGGGTGGCTATTGGAAACCCGATCATAAACTATGGCCCCTTTTATGAAGCGTGCCAGTCAACATCTGAATGGCACAGTATACGCCTCGACTGCGAGAAGACGCCTAATGTCATAACCGGGAGGGAGATCATCCCCGGCATGGTCACCAAACGATGGGTTGATGATATGGCCAAGAAATATGGCAAAAATCATCCCACCTATAAGGCCAAGGTAAACGGGATAGCTCCGGCTCGATCTGTCGACGCCTTTATCGAGACGGACTGGCTTGAATATGCCAATGGCACAGGTATGTCCAATTCCAGGATGAATGGGGTTAAAGTAGCAGGCGTGGATATAGCTTCAATCGGCGGGGATAAGACAGTGATCACAAAAAGAGATGGGATGCGGGTAATCAGTGTTGAGAAGTACAGCGGGCGCAACACGATGGAAACGGTGGGAAAGATCGTCGGCCTTTTCAAAGAGGGATACTATCGCGTATATCTTGACGTGACGGGTATCGGGACAGGGGTTTATGATCGGCTGGTCGAGCTTGGTTTTCATGATAAAGCCATCCCGGTTAACTTCGGCGGTAAACCGATTGACGATCAAGATCCGCGAAGCGGAATCAAAAATACGGAAAAGTTTGCTGACTATTCAACTCAGATGTATGATAATCTCGCGGAGCTCATGCAACGCATGGAGATCGGTTTCCCGTTTGATGAAGAACTCAATTCGCAGCTTCTGAATCGCCGGATGAAAATATTATCCAACGGGAAAAAGAAGATCGAACCGAAGGATGATTACAAATCTCGCGGGTTCGATTCTCCCGATGAAGCGGATGCGCTCGCTCTTTGTTTCTGTAATGCTCAGCCTCGGAATTATTCTCCGCCTGCGCAATATTTTTATGACGAGGACGAAGAGCTAAGTAAGATTTTCTCGTAAGGGGATTATCATGGACAATGGACATAAGCCAAGGGACATCCGTCCCTCCGTAGATCTAAAAGATTTTGACACCGACACAGAAGACAAACCCACCCAGCCATACAATTTCCAGCTCATCGAAAACGATTACATTCGCAAACTAGAAGAAGACGATGTCCGTCAATTCGCTCTCCCCGGAATAATACCGGGCGCCAAGAGCCAGGAAATCCAGGACGACCCGGACGGAACATGGCGCAATATCACCACAGGATTGCCGGAGGGCGTCATCCCGACCGTCGATGATTTGCGGAAATGGAAAGACGCGAGTTACCAACGATACGAGATCGATCCAAATTATCGCGGGCTAATCGACGGGTTTCTTTTCTTCACCATCGGGCAGGGAATGAAAATATCTCCGCTCGATGAATCACAGGAAGTCCGGGATTATGTCAGCGAGTGGATAAAAATAAACGAGTTCGACGGACGTGATCGGGATCTCGTCGAGAAATTTCTGAAAGCCGGGGAATGCTATGTCCGATTTTTCACCACGGATGCCGATGGCCGCGCAGCGAAATATCCGGCGATGCGTCTTTACAGCTACTGGGAAATAAATAAGATTGTCCGTGATCCGAAGAACAGGGAAAATATTCTTGAATTTCACCGGCCCTATCGAAACAGTAAAGGCGATGCGGATATCGAAATAATCCCAGGCGGCGAAATGATCCATATAAAATTCGGATGCAAAGACGACGAACGCGGAAAACCTCCGTTTGCCTCGATCATGAAGTTCTGCGAATATTATTCCGATTGGTTATTTAACCGTATCGTGCTCAACCGAACGAAGACGGCATTCTATCTTGAGATGATTGTTAAAGGTTCCCCGGCGGACGTGACGACGGCGGATAACGCGACGCCCGATAGCACGCGGGTAGGACGCGGCGGTAAGAAAATAAAACGGATGCCGAAACCGGGAACGGTATTGGTTCACAATGACGCCGTAGAGTACAAATGGCTCTCGCCGGATGTAAAAGCCGATGATGCGAAAGAAGATGGACGCGCCATTCGCATGGCGATTCTGGCCGGGGCCCAATGTCCTGAGTT
>Ga0209324_10000495_pt1 | contig 27636 bp, 22 predicted proteins | sample Rifsed19ft3_FD_184015 | JGI IMG/M metagenome (GOLD analysis project Ga0209324, IMG submission 184015) | Soil microbial communities from Rifle, Colorado, USA - sediment 19ft 3 (version 2) | ecosystem: Environmental > Terrestrial > Deep subsurface > Rock core/Sediment | place: Rifle, Colorado...
ATTTGATAGCCACCTCCTTTCGTAAACTAAATTTAAATGTAAGTGGGTTTGGCTAAAGCGCAATAATTGTACCATTATATTGCATTTGTAAAATATGAAATGTAACTACTTATAGTAACTAACATTATTTATAAATTAAATCTACAGCATCATTACAAATAAAAGACTACAAATGGTCATTTAGAAATGGATTCTATTGGTGTAGCAGTTTTATCTATCTAATAATAAACGCTATAAGAGATATGACTATCTATGGTCACCAAATGTCCTATGGTAGTCATGCTATTATGACAACACTTTTTCGAAGAGTTGTAATTTAATCAATCTATTGCGCAGTGTTGTTCTTGGAATGCCTAATATCTCTGCCATTTTAACTTGATTGCCATTTGTTTTTTGATGTGCCCACTGGATGAGTTTCTTTTCAACTTCTGTAAGTGCGTCTTGCAAGTTTATTTCTTGTTTATTGGATAAATCCATCGATAATAAATCCGTGCGTATATCAACTCTCCTTAAATATTCTGGAAGCGTTTCTATCGAAATACCTTTTGATTTCGAGAATGCAACTGCGTGTTCAATAACGTTTTCAAGTTCTCTGACATTTCCAGGCCAATTATAAGCCAGCAGAACATCTAACACTTCCTGCGAAACATCTGGCAGGGCATCCTCATATTGGGATACAAACTTCTTTAAAAAACACTTGATTAAGAGCGGAATATCTTCCTTCCGTTCCCGTAATGGTGGAATATTAATTGGCACCACATTCAACCGATAGAATAAATCTTCCCTGAAATATCCCTCTTTTACGTGCTCTAAAAGGTCTTTCTTCGTTGCGCAGATAATCCTTACGTCTACACTCAGGGTTTCCTCACCTCCGACTCTCTCAAACGTCCTCTCTTGAAGCACTCGCAAGAGTTTGACCTGCATATCCAGCGGAATGTCATCCACATCATCCAAAAAAATCGAACCGTTGTTTGCCAGTTCAAATCTTCCACGCCTTGTCTTAACCGCTCCTGTAAAAGCTCCTTTCTCGTGGCCAAAGAGTTCACTCTCTAGTATCTCCCTGTTTAATGCAGCACAACTTACCCTGATAAACGGACCATTTCTTCTCATACTATGGTAATGTATGGCACCCGCTATTTTTTCTTTCCCTGTTCCACTTTCTCCACGTATCAGGACGGTTGCATCTCTATCAGAAACGCTCTGTACGGTTTCAAGCACTTTTTTCATAGCCTCGCTTTTTCCAATAATATTGCCAAACTCAAACTCAGATTGTATCTCCCTTCTTAGACGATTTACTTCGGCAGTCGTATTTTTATAGTATAGCGCTCTTTGAAGTTTGATAATTAACTCATCGGTAGAAAATGGTTTTGCAATATAATCATATGCCCCTTCTTTGATAGCCGATACGGCACTTTCAAGCGTCCCATAAGCCGTCATGATGACGACTATAATTTCCTGATTATGCTTTTTGATCTCTTTGAGAAAATCTATCCCACTCATACCCGACAATCTCAGGTCTGTCACCACGACGTCGTATTCCTCGGACTTCACCATTTTTAATCCATCCAAGGCGTTGTCTACTGATTTTACAGAGTACCCTTCTTTTTTTAATTGGCTTTCTAATGATATCCTCATGAGTTTTTCATCATCGACTATTAGCACCTTACTACTCATACATTACTCCTCAATTTTATTATAATCTGGAAACATTTCTCATCATGTCAGGACTGCCATTTTTCTTACCGGTAAGCAAACAAAAAATGTCGTCCCTTCACCCACCTTACTTTCAACCAGTATATTTCCATTATGATCATCCATAATTCTCTTACTGATTGCAAGCCCCAACCCGCTTCCCATCTCCTTTGTGGTAAAAAATGGGTTAAATATTTTATTGAGAATTTCTTCTCTGACCCCAGTTCCAGAATCCGTAATCGTAACTTGTATATTCGATGGTTGATGATCACAATAACCGGTCTTTATTATAAGGTTGCCACCGTTTGACATACTATCCAGTGCATTTACAATAATATTAATGATAACTTGCGAAATATTGTCCGCATCTCCGTATATTTCAGGCAATTCAGGGGATAAAACTTTCTCCAACCGGATGCTTTGTTCTTTTATCCTGTGATCTACAAACCGCAAGGAACTTTCAACAATCTCATTTAAACTATGATTTGACATATGAGTGGAATACGGCCTGGAAAATGCCATCAACTGTTTAATAATTACTTCGATCCGCTTCAGTCCTTCAGACATTAATTCGAGAAACTCCAGATTTTGTGATGTGTTTCCAGGTTCTTTCTTCATCATTTTTACGAAATTCTGCAATCCCCCCAGGGGGTTATTTACCTCGTGGGCAACACCTGCGGCCAATTCGCCAACAGCAGCCAAACGTTCAGCCTGAATGAGTTGCAACTCCATTCTCTTCCTCTCAGTAATATCCCTGCAAATCCATTGAATTGTCTTCTTTTTGCCATGTTCAATCACACTTGCACTTATACTGGTTGGAGTAAGCCTCCCGTCAATATGCTGACAATCGATATTGTCCAGCATCCCAGAACCTGTCTTATTTATAGTCATCCACAATTGCTTTGCCCTATCACGATCATATTCAGGAACAATTTCCCATATCTTCTTTTTACTTAATTCATGTCTTGAATACCCTGTTATTCCCTCTGCTTTTTTATTTAAATCCACAATCGATGCCGAATCGGCATCGATTGTAAAAATAGCATCATTCGCAAGGTTGATAGATTCTCTGTATTTTTCTTCGGATTCTCTCAGTTGTGCGGTTCTCTGGCGAATCTTCTGTTCAAGCCCTGCATAAGACTCTTCCAACTTTTCAGCCATCCTGTTAAACTCAGATGCAAGTATGCCTACCTCGTCCCGTGATTTAATTAAAATACGATGCCCAAGTATTCCTTTCCCAATAGCATTAGCCCCCTGAACTAACTGAAGAATGGGATGTGTAATCCCGTGCGCAAGGATGAAAACGATAATTACGATAATCACTACACTCACGATCGCAAGGGTAATAACCTGATTTTTTAATCCCCTGATTGGCATGAATGCCTCGGAAGTATCCTGTTTTACAATTAAACCCCACTTCAATTGTGGTATGTATCGAAAGGCCAGGAGAACATCTACTCCCCGATAATCAAAAGCCTCTGTAATACCCTCTTCCATCGCATCTAACATAAAAGATTCGGGTACAAGCAACTTCGCGGCAATACTCATTTTTAACGCAGTACCAGAAAGATGCCGCGTATTGTTAAGGAACATTAACTTGTCTCCCTCCCGACGCACCAATAAGGTCTCGCCTGTTTCTCCCCTATTCGGCCAGTCCTGTATCAACTGTTCAATAGAATCTTTCGTATTCACGCGAATGAGTACGATACCATTAATGACCTCTGTTTCCTCCATAGTAATTGGGTCTGTTCTCTTCATCGTGCCGAAGATGGTCATTCCAATTTGTTTTGTATAATCCGAATAGTGAATATCTTTAAAGGGAATCCCCTGATTTTCTAAAACACTGAGGTAATACTTGTAATCAAAATCTACTAACCCTATATTTGATTCATTGGTAGATATTGCGATTTCACCATTTTCTACGTCCAGAATAGATATTTCGTCACAATAGATAAATTTTCCCTTGAGTTCCCCTAAATATTCCGAAAGTCTTTTATAGTAAACTTTACCAATTTCCGATTCTTTCATCCTCCCAATCGTATGAAATGCCTTCCGCAGGTAAAGCAAGTTTGAAAAAGATATTTCTAAAGATTTATTAGTTGAAAGAACACCAATATCAACAATTCGCTCCTGTAACCACGTACTAAGCTGTGTTTTTTTTAAATCAGCAATGGAAGTAAGCTTTTCAACCACGCTTTCGTTTAATGCCCTCTTCCCGCTGTTATACGCTGTGCTGCTTACAATAAGGATAGGAATTGTCGTCATGAGTATGAAGTAGCAAATAAGCTTAACCTTAATGCTCTTAAAAAAGCCGACAAAACCTTTTATCCTGCTACTTTCTTTAACCATTTCTAAATATGTTCCAAAATTCCTTAACTCTTTATCAGAGATTATATTTCCACATCCATCTTAAATAAAGCATATTTTCTTTATCACTTCTGCCAGATTGGAACTTTTGAAATATTCTTTAATTGACATCATTTGTTTGTATTATTATAATTCAAAAAATATGTTTGTAACCAAATATTTCTCCTATTCGCATATGGACGAAGAGATGATAAATCTACAAAAAATCTTTAGCTCATCAAATAGCATGAAAAATAATCCCTATAAAACCAACAGCTTAATTACATTTCTCTTTATTATAATTTCAGCCCTTCTTCAATGCAAATCCGTTCAAGCAGAAACCAGCAAAATCCCCTGGCAAATGTTTCGGGGAGATATCCAACATACAGGCCAGAGCGCATACAAAGGGCCACAAACCAATAATTTAAAATGGGCCTTTAAGATCGACACTCGTATCACCTCTTCTCCAGCCGTTGGATTGGACGGCGTCATTTATGTTGGTTCCATTGATGGCAGACTGTATGCTATTAACCAGGACGGCAGCACAAAATGGGCTTTTCAGGTGGGCAATGAAATAACAGCCTCACCTGCTATTGGAGTAGATGGAACAATTTACGTCGGCTCAAGGGACAAAAAAATGTACGCAATCACGCCGGATGGAAAGCCTAAATGGACATTCGCAGCCAAGGGCATCATCCTTTCCTCTGCAGCAATTACGGCTGACACCCTTTCCTTCGGATCTGACGATAATACCCTTTATGTCCTTACACTCGATGGCAAGCTAAAATGGAAATTTACTGCAAAAAGCAATATAACGGCATCACCAACAGTGTGGACTGACGGCACCGTTTATCTTTTCGAGACAAGCGGGGCTATGCACGCATTATCTCCTGCTGGAGTGGAAAAATGGGTAAAGCGAGTCGGTACGGGTGTATATCAATCCTTTTCTTCTCCTTCAATAGGCGCCGACGGAACAGTATATGTGGGCACAGACAGTGGCAGGGTTGTCGCCATCAAACCAGATGGCAATGTTAAATGGTATGTTAACACCGGAAAGGCCATCCATTGTGCCCCGGCTATTGCGAAGGATGGAACAATTATTTTTGGTTCATATAACGGTTTCGTTTATGCGGTACATCCAGATTGCAAACTCAAATGGAGTTTCAAAACTAGCAACTGGGTGGAATCATCACCTGCCATCGACTCAGAAGGAACCGTTTATATTGGCTCAAGTGACGGGAAACTCTATGCCATTAATGCAGATGGCACCCTGAAGTGGTCATTTCAAACAAAAGACGCCATCGAATCATCACCTGCCATAGGCCCCGATGGCACCATATACATTGGGTCAAACGACAAACATCTTTACGCAATAGGCGGCGCGCCACAAACCACACCAGCCCTTCTGTTTGAAAAATAATTTTGAGTATTAAACAAAAAAGAGTCCCCATAACACACAGGAATGCATAGTTGGCAGGGGGATAAGTCAGTTGTAGGACAGTTAGGTCTAATGTTTCATTATGACAAATCTGCTTCAATTAATTTCCTTGCAATGTGAACTTGTTGTAAAGCAGGATCATCATGGAACAAAGGTATGTAAAAGGGCGGAGAAGTCCTCCAGTCGTTCTGTAAATTCTCCCAGGTCAGAGATCATTTCTTTTTGTTTTTCGTTCATATTACTCAACTTGTTTGCAAGACCTTGCATTATCGAGAAGGAAAATTCAGGACTCTTGGCTATGGCCTCTTTAAAGGTCTTTTTATCAAGGACCCATAAGGTACAATCAGTCAAGGCCACAGCCTTTGCATAGCGGGGTCTCCCAATAATCAAGGAGACTTCCCCAAAGAATTCATTAGGCCCGTAAGTGGCCAGGACCATCTCTTTATTTGTATGTGATACACTCTTTGATATCTTTACCTGTCCCGATTCTATTAAATACATCCCCTGTGGCGCATCCATTTCAGAGAAAATACTATCATTTGCCTGGTAAAGAATCTTTTTAGCAGAAATAGAGCTACTCTGTAAATATTTCGAAATAAAATTTATCATATGCCTTTACTCCTGTCGTTATTAAATATAAATGGTGTTTTTTAAGGGAATAGAATTCTAACAGCCTGTTCCCTAATGTATATCTGTATCTCGTGAGAAGCTTTCCTCTAAAGCATGAAGGTAAGCAATAATGACATTTATTTTGTCTTCACCCAAAGTACGTCCCCAGGGTGGGCATTGAAATCTGCCGTTTGCTCCAATGGTACCGTCACTAACAGCCTTAAAGAGCGCTTCATTGCCAGTGGTTTTTACAACCACTGTAAGGTCTTTTGGCCTGGGATCCAGATTAAATGCATTAAACCCATCTCCCTTTCCCTGTTCTCCATGACATACCATGCAATATTGTTCGTAATATTTTTTCCCTGCAATTTGAATATTGGTAAGCCCTCGCATAGTTTTGGCCAGGGCATCTCCAAGAAGGTCTTGCCCTTCTGGAGAAAGACCTTCCGTTTTCGTGTGGATATTGGCAGAAGAAAAGGCCTTCATCCCTAACAGGAAAGCCGATGCTGATACAACAAAAACAAGGACTAACGTTATAATAACAGGGGATATGTGTGCTTTCACCTTAGGAGTCTTTTTTATATCTTCTTTCATTTCTAACCTCTTATTTGCCCTGGCTGACGCGTATATCCTTCTTCATTTCTTTACAGCTTGTCAAGTAGGCGGCTAATGCCCCGGCCTCCTCTTCGGAAAAACCATAATCAGGCTGAATAGACCAGGGTTCGTAGTATCTCGGATTTTTCAGGTATGCAAACATCCATCCAGCTGTTAGCCTGTCCCCGACTGTGGTTAACGGAGGACCTACGTAACCTCCGTCTTTACCCATGATGTGACAGGATATACATCCATATTTGTCAAAAAGTCTCTTACCTCTGGCTACTTCTTCTTCTGTAAACGTACCTTTATCGCCAGCGATACTATTATTCACCATAACAGTAGTAAAGAAGTTGACAAGTAAATCTACCTCACTATCGCTCATTTTGAGGTTTACCATTCTCTCTGGAAGTATAGGTCTCAGGCTATAAGGCAGGCTGAAGTACCCGCGAAGCCACTCTTTCTTGACTTCACTCCCTTCACTATCAAGGGGATGCATAGAGACCCAGCCCCCCTTACCATATACTACATGACAGCTGCGGCAACGGTACTTATCTACTATCTTTCCAAACTCTCCAGGCAAGTCAGGATAGTTTTCCCGGTCGGAAGCAGAAACTACGTATTGAGATGGGATGTCTTCCCCGGCATCGCTCAGCAATGCCATAGTAGCAGCAGCCATCTCCTCTTCTGTTAGCGGGAAATAGGGCATCTTTGCCTTCTTTTCCAGCAGGTCAGGGTCTTTTAATCTGGCAAAGACCCAGTTCCCTATGTATTTATCAACACCCTGGGCATTACCCCACTCCAACCTTTCCTCATCCCTGGAGGCCAATCCTGTGATATCCGGCGCTATCCTTCCCTGCTCAATCCCAGTTTTTGTGTGACAACCCGTACAACCATATTCCATAAATATCTTCTTACCATGTTCAACCATTTCTCCAGTATCTTTATCGGAACTAGAAATGACTTCAAATTCTTTTGGAATTTCAAGCTCTTCTCCCTGAAATTCTTCCCATATGTATTCAACTAAATCACTCAATTGTTTTTCTGAAAAGTTGAACTGTGGCATCTTGGTTCTGGGTTGGAAGTAATGAGGGTCTTTTATCCAGTTATAAAGCCATTTCTTATTCACCTTGGAGGTAATCCCTGAGAGTTCAGGAGCCAGGTAGCCTCCCTTCCCCTCTACAAGGTGACAGGTAACACACCGCGATTCACGGAACAGTAATCCACCAGCCTCCGGGTCACCCCCTTCGACTGGTTCTTTTAATGCTGTCTCGTTCACGGAGGCCATCAAAAAGGCCTCCAGGGCAAGAATTTGTTCTTTTGAGAGGTTAAACTTCGGCATCCTGGACCGTATCAATCCCTCCTGAGGGTCGTATTCCCTGGGATTAGAGAGCCACCTGAGAAACCATGTACGGTTTACCTTACTACCCAGCCTGTCCAGGGATGGACCAATCTTCTCCTGATTTTCATAAAGGCGGACCTTATGACAGCCTGAACATCCCGCCTTCTCTATAACATCTCTGCCTTTAGATAGGAGGGGAGCAAAGGGCACTTCTTTATCAAGATGGCACTTACCACACGAGGATTGAATTAAGTATCGGGAAAGTACGGCATTCTGCCATGGTCTGTCAAGCCCGCGGAGGGGCTTATGAGCAGCGTGCCTGTAGTCTGTCGAAAGCCCCTGTCCCTCATGACAGACGGTGCAGCCATAGTTCTCGATATCGTGCCACTGGAGGTATTTTCCCGGATGCCCCTTATAAGGGTTTTTCTGATCCTTCATGTCAGCATCCTCTATTCCGGTATGGCACGTAGTGCAACGGTCCACCCGCTTCAGGCTATCTATCTGTATCTGTTGTATCTTCACAGGATTGGCCAGAACCTGTGCACGGACCATTCTCATCATTCTCAAACGCTCCTCATGCTTTGCCTTCATTTCTTCCTTGACAGATGGGAATTCAGATTCTAAGGTCTTGATCTTTTCCTCAACAGCCTTTATCTGCAAACGTTTGACGATAGCCTGATGGTGCTTCCATTCCCTTGCATACTCCTTTATGCAAAGGGCGACTGTAGCCACCGCAAGGGCAGCTCCCACCGCAGCAAACCATATATAATGTGTTGGACCTAAAGCAGATTTATCCATCTCAACAAAAAAATAAACCCTCGTAATATAATATGAGACATCAGCACGTTTACCTCATATGCTGAACCATGGAGTATAAATAATATATTTAATATCGAATACGAACCTCAAAGGAATCTTCCCTAAGAACCCAAACATACTCAGGACAAAGAACATAGTTACAAAATAAGAAATGGGACCCAAGGTATTGTAAAAATTACGGGCAAAGCGGATGGGGAGCCACAACCCCAGGACGTAATAGCCAATCGTTGCAGGCACCCCTATAAATAAGGGTAAGATGTAATTGCCTTTAGAGATAACGGGCTTGTGAATGTCCCATGACTCCCATGGCATGTAAAGGAGCCAGCTTGGACCGCGAAAATAAACTCCAAAGATTATCAGCCCAAACCATGCCACAATCCCTATCGTGAACATGACAAAGGCAAATTTCCTCGCCTTGAAACAGTATATTCCCACTCCCTTAGGATTCTTATCCACGAAAGGTATTGCCATTAACCCAATGATAATTAATGTAGGTATCATCACCCCCGCTATCCACGGGTCAAAGTAGACAAGCATTTCCTGCAGTCCGACAAAATACCAGGGTGCCTTAGCTGGGTTAGGAGTTTTTGTGGGTGTTGCCACCTCTTCAAGGGGGGCATTGATAGCCATGGAGATAATAATCAATACCAGACTCACCAGCATCAGCGCGATAAATTCCTTGAAGACCAGATGGGGAAAGGCAAGAAGTTTATCTGGTTTCTTCGGAATTTCAGGTACTGTTTCCTTCGGTTTATCCTCATCTATTCGTTCTTGCATAGCTGTTGGCCTTCTGCAGTAAATTTTTAAGAAAAAAACTACACGTTGTGAGTTGTAAGTTGAAAGTTATTATTTTACTTGAACTTTAAACTTACAACTTGTTTGTGGCTATACCACGCCGTTACTTATAAAAACAATTCGTGCGTCTCATGCGGGTTGTGCCAGAATATCCATCTACAACGGCCCTGAGATTCCTCCGTCCTTCCTTATCCTCCAGAAGTGTATTCCCATAAGCCCAACCGCCGCAAGGGGCAGGGCTATACAATGGAGGACGTAAAATCTCAACAAGGTATTTTCGCTGATATCCACTGAACCCCTGAGGTAAAAACATATATCGCTCATTTCTGACAGGATGTGGAAGGGACCCTCAGCCCCCATGATGGGGGTAGCCTTGGCCATATTCGTCCCAACCGTTACCGCCCAAAAGGCCAGTTGGTCCCATGGCAGGAGATAACCTGTAAAACTGAGCAGTAGTGTTAGTACCAGCAGGATTACCCCAATGCACCAGTTATATTCTCTGGGAGGTTTATATGAACCCGTATAAAATACCCTGCACATATGAAGTATAACCGTAAGTACCATTCCGTGAGCAGCCCAGCGGTGCATATTCCTCAAAAAGAGTCCAAAGGTAACGGCAAACTCCAGATCTTTCATGTCCTGGTAGGCATACTCAACGGTAGGGCGATAGTAAAACATGAGGAGAACGCCAGTAATTGTTTCCACAATGAAGAGAAAAAATGACACTCCGCCCAGGCAGAAGACGTACTTTACTTTAAGGGCATGGGATTTTACCTTTATCGGATGGAGATGGAAGATAAGGGTATTTAACGTGGTTAGGATGCGGTTTCTTTCCGTGTCAGGCCAACCCTGGCGAAAGATAGAATTCCAGATTTGTGTATGAACAATCCATTTTGTAAATCGTTTGAGACCTTTTATCATAATTTTCCTTTCATCGGTGTACGCACGGGGCATACACTATAATGTAATTATAATTTCTCCTTATACCTCATACAGGTAAAAAGAATTGACCCTCTTCTCTTACCCCAACTCTATCCTCTTTCACTGACTTATCTATAATGAGTTGTCCATCCAGTGCGTAGCCTACGCCAAGCCTGAAAAGTGGTCTAGGGGCTGGTCCTCCTACTACGTCTCCTTCAAGGTTATAATTGCTTCCGTGACACGGACATTTAAAGAGACGCTCTTCCTCTATCCAGTTAGGGATACAACCAAGATGTCTGCAAATGGCCAGAAAGGCGTATATGCCGTGATCTGTCCTTACTACCCACACACCTTTGTCCTTCATCCACCTCGTGCTGACCTTGCCCACCGGATACTCATCGGGATAGCCTGCTTTAAACTTGTTGGAAGGACCAAAAAGTACCTTGGGTTTGTAGAAATCCACCATAGTCAGGAGACCTGCCAGAAAACTGAAGAAGAGAAAACCTATCCACCCCACGGCAAGCAAAAACCCTCGCCTCGAAGGTCCATCCTGAACATCCTGTATTAATTTTTCCCTGGTGTCAGTTTTCATACTTAGTAAATTGGTTTTTGTCGTTTTTTAGAAACACCATCTGTTACTTCTTTAATTCAAAATTCAGTTGTAGGGCTTGACCACTTTTGACCTCTATCTGTTGTGGTTTCCCACCATATTTTTTGTTCCATACTTTCAAGGTGTATGTTCCGGCTGGTACATCCTTGATGGAATAGTTCCCATTTTCATCCGTTAGTGAAAAGAAAGGGTTCTGAAGTACCACTGTATATCCCTCCATCTCTGAATGCACTTTGCAAAGAAGAATAGCTACTCCTGTCTGCTTAAAAGTGTAAGTTTTTATCTCTCCTGGAGGCCAGGTACCCAAATTAAATTTATCTGCTATTTTGTCTGGTGTGAAGACATTATGAAGGACATTATCATGATTGAGAAATTCCACAGTGGTATTCACCACAATGGGTAATACATGGGGAATAAAGACCAACCCCTTCTGGTTTATTTGTACACCAGCGGTAGGCGGCCAGTTCCCAGGCACATTTTCAATATACACCACACAATCTTTCTTGTGCTTGGGCTGGGGGGCGGTTACAGCGCCAGTAATCGTTCCCCCCTCTGCGTGGCTAACTCCATTTGTTGTGGCTAAAGTAAGAGATACAAACATTACTGTCATAAAAGCGGTACAAACTATTTTTCGAATTTTCAGCATGAATAGGCAGTCCTCCTTTTGGTAGTGTAAAGATTTTATGGATACTTGTAATTACTTAGACTTCATTTCCTTTAGATTGCTATTTCCATACCCATAAAGTTAATGGGCTTTTATACTAATGTATGCGACATATCTTTTGGAATTTTTTCCCTTTTAATTTTTAAATTTGGAGAAAAATTTTAGCATGAGTGTTAACTAAAAGCAACCGTTTTTAAAAAATTAAGCCATAAGAAAATAGTACCTTAGGTTGTTTATATCTTTAATACTATAGAAATGTATAGTGTAAGAGATACACCTAAAATTGCGAAACTACCCCATTAAAGGGGCGCGAGTAGTATTGCCCTTATAGGGCTAATCAAGCCACCGGCTACGCTGGTGGATACCGACTAGAATTCATTCAAAAAATCCCGCACCTTCTTCATATCGTCCCAAACCTTGGCCTTGTCATTCGGATTTCTCAGGAGATAGGCGGGATGATAGGTAATCATCATGGGAATCCCTTTGTACTCGTGGAATTTGCCCCGTAATGTGCCAACGGGAGCCTTTGTGTTGAGCAGGGTTTGAGCGGCAAAGGTACCTAAGGCACATAAGACCTTTGGCTGGATTAACTCAATTTGTTTAATGAGATAGGGCATGCAGAGGACGATTTCTTCCGGAAGGGGATTACGGTTGCCCGGCGGACGGCACTTTAAAACGTTGGCAATATACACATCACTGCGTTTCATACCAATAGCCTCAATAATCTTTGTGAGTAATTGACCAGCCCTGCCGACGAATGGCTCACCCTGAAGATCTTCGTCACGCCCAGGCGCCTCCCCCACAAACATGAGCCTTGCCATAGGATTGCCGACACCAAAGACCAGATTGGTTCGCGTCTTGCCTAAGGGGCATTTGTGACAGGACATCATTTCCTTTCTTAGTTCTTCCAACAGTTTGATCTTTTGTTCTTTCTCACTCATAGATGTTTGATCACCGGATGTTTTTAGCGCATCGTCGGGCGAACGGCCGTTCGCCTCTACTGTCGGCACGGTGATTTTTCCCCCGATAGGTTTTTTTGCGACATGAGTCTCTATAGTTTCGATTTGTGTAACTGCATTTGGCAAAGAGAGGCTTGTTACTTTATTCGGTTTAGAGAGGGTAATTGTATCTACACCGAACCTCTTTTCCATATCGATTCTAGTTTTAACGGCACTAATTATGGATGCCAACTCTCTTCTTATTTCATCCATGTGCATACGAATCAACTCTCTGCCACGAAGGAACCAAGCCACTAAGTTATACTATTTATAAACTACACTGTAAAAATTGGAATTTGTTTCGGATTTCGATATTTGAATTTCGAATTTGTCACAGGGCTTTCTCCAATTCTTCGAGGATGAGTCGTTGTACTTCTGTAATAGTACCCTGTATTTCACACCCGGCCGCATACTTGTGACCTCCCCCCCCAAATTTTTTGGCAACGTTATTTACATCAAAGCCGTTTCGACTCCGCAAGCTTACCTTGATCCAATTGGGTTCTGTCATTTCCCGGAGTAATATACCAACAATGACTCCATCAATTGATATCGGAATATCTGCAAATTCCTGTGCATCGATAGGATTTATACCTGTTTCCCCCAGCATTTTCCTGGTAAGCCATATAGTAGCAATTCTATTGTCTCCATGAAGATTAACGGTATTGAGCGCCAGGGCATTTAATTTAACCAGATTGTAAGGGTTCGTATTATAAACATGCTTGGAAATTTCAACGTGCCGCGCGCCACGTTCGATCAGGAACGCAGCTATTTTAAGCGCTTCTGGCGTAGTATTGGAATGCATAAACCGACCGGTGTCTGTCACGATAGCCACATATAAAGCGGTCGCTATGTCGGGGGTAATGTCAACATTTCCTCCTTTCAGAAGGTGCAGGATAATCTCTCCTGTGGCACACATTCCTTCTGACACCCAATTAATCTTCCCGAAATGTTCATTGGAAATATGGTGGTCTATATTTATGATTATGGCATCTTTGGGGATGATTCCTTGTATCTTCCCTAACCGATCAAGGGTAGGACAATCCAGGGTAAAAACAACCTTTGCACGGTCTTGGGGAACTTCGGGATGGATGTACATCCCCGTACCCGGAATGATGAACTTATAAATCTGTGGAATCGGAGAATCATTGGCAATACTGACCGATTTTCCCATTCCCCTGAGCGCGTGGTATAACGCTACCTCAGACCCGATAGCATCACCATCAGCCCGAACATGCGTAGTAATGAGAAAACGTTCATAACGTTTTACAATGTCAATGATCTCGTTAATATGTATCTTTGCGGTGGTTTCTATCACTTATAAATACTCCCGACCTGTACCATCATTTTATGCTGAAAGAATGAGGATTATATGCAGAATCAGACCCTTTGTCAAACCTTCTTTTCCCTTGCATTTTTTTGTGGATAAGTTACCATTATTTTGATAAATTACAATTTCTTCTTACCAATTGTGCTTAATTAATTATTGCATTAATGTTTCAATGGGACTGTGAGGAGATATGTTTAAGATTATTGAAAAGTCAAAGATTGCAGAATCTACTTTTTTAATGAAGATTGAAGCGCCTAAGATCGCCAGTAAAAGGAAACCGGGGCAATTCGTTATGCTCCGTGTAGACGAGCCGGGGGAGAGAATACCTTTAACAATAGCTGGTTCTGATACGAAAAATGGAACAATTACTATTATTTTTCAGGTCGTGGGAGATACGACACGCCAGTTATCAGGCTTAAATGTCGGTGATTATATTCTAGATGTAGTGGGACCGTTAGGACATCCTACACATATCGAAAATTATGGGACTGCTGTGTGTATTGGCGGAGGTCTGGGGATAGCCCTGGTGATGCCAATTGCTCAGGCGCTTTATGCAGCAGGCAACCATGTTATATCTGTTATCAGTGCAAGAAACAAAGACCTCCTGATTTGCGAAAAAGAGATGCTGACATGCAGCAACGAGTTCATGATTGCCACAGATGACGGTTCCAAAGGCACAAAGGGATTTCCAACCCAGATATTACAGGATTTAATTAACAAAGGGAAAAAAATTGATATTGTATTCGCAGTAGGTCCTGTCCCGTTGATGGCTGCTGTCAGCAGACTTACAAAACCTTATAATTTAAAGACGATCGTGAGCCTCAATCCAATCATGGTGGATGGAACAGGCATGTGCGGCGGCTGTAGGGTCTCGATTGATAATAAACCCAAATTTGTTTGTGTGGACGGCCCAGAGTTTGATGGTCATCTGGTTGACTATGATAATTTGGTGCAACGCTTGAAAACATACGCCAGTAACGGCAAAGATCCCAGTTTACAAAGTGTAGGAAAGGATAGTGTCTGCTGGAAACCACCTGAAGACCGTGCAGGGATGGTACATAAACCAGCGGTCTCCATGCATGCCGCTGAAGGGCATGCGGTTATCGATCAATTAGCGGAGGGTCTTTCCAGTGCCACAACAGGAACTGAAAAGGCAGGCGCAAAGAAAATGGGCGCTATTCCACGGCAAAAGATGCCGGAGCAAGAACCCGCCAACAGGATAAGGAATTTTGAAGAAGTACCTTGTGGATATACACCAGAAATGGCTCGTCAGGAGGCATTACGATGCCTGCAGTGCAAGAAGCCCCTGTGTTGTGAAGGCTGCCCTGTAAGTATCGACATTCCTGGATTTATCAAACTCATTGCAGAAGGAGATTTTCTTGCTGCGGCACGTAAGATCAAAGAGAAAAATGCCCTGCCGGCTGTTTGTGGCCGTGTATGCCCGCAGGAAGATCAATGCGAAAAGGTTTGCATCGTAGGTAAAAAATTCAAACCCGTGGCGATAGGAAACCTGGAACGTTTTGTCGCCGATTATGAAAGAACCCATAATGCAGTGACCGTACCGAAGCTACCTGAAAAAACAGGTTACAGGGTAGCAATTGTCGGAGGAGGCCCAGCCGGACTTGCCTGCGCAGGTGAACTCGTAAAGATAGGGCATGACGTCACCATATTTGAAGCCCTGCACAAGGCTGGCGGTGTGTTGGTTTATGGAATTCCTGAATTCAGGCTGCCAAAGGCCATTGTAGAATCTGAGGTAGAATATCTCCGGAAATTAGGAGTAAAGATCGAGGTCAATGCAGTCGTTGGAAAATCACAAACGGTGGATGAATTATTACAAAACGGCTTTGACGCCGTTTTTGTCGGTACAGGCGCAGGATTGCCCATGTTTATGGCAATCCCGGGTGAAAACCTGAATGGCGTATACTCGGCAAACGAATACCTCACACGGGTCAATCTAATGAAGGCTTACAACACAAAATATGCAACGCCAATTGCTATGAGGAAGAATGTGGCGGTGATTGGCGCAGGTAACGTGGCTATGGATTCAGCCAGAACCGCACTGCGTCTGGGCGCTGAGAATGTATATATCGTTTATCGTCGTTCAAGAGATGAAATGCCCGCCAGGGTTGACGAAATCCATCACGGCGAAGAGGAGGGATTGCAGTTTAAATTCCTGACGAATCCCATAAAGATTTTAGGTGACGAAAAAGGCTGGGTCAGCGGGCTTGAGTGTGTGAAAATGGAGTTGGGCGAACCTGACGAGTCCGGCAGAAGACGTCCCATTCCGGTAAAAGGTTCAGAATTTGTACTCAATGTGGAATGTGTAATTATGTCCATTGGTAACGGTCCAAACCCATTAATTCCATCCACAACACCCGATTTACAAGTAAATAAATGGGGCAACATTGTAGCAGATTTAGAGACCTGCAAAACCAGCAAGGAAGGTGTCTTTGCCGGTGGGGATATTGTGACCGGTGCTGCAACCGTAATTCTGGCTATGGGTGCTGGAAAAAAGGCTGCAAAGGCAATAGACGAGTATGTAAGGTCTAAAAAACCCGCTGCCGCAATGAGCTGTTGTAAATAAAAAATAAATATGAAAGTCATTTTAAATGGTGAACCGAAAGAATGTCCAGAAGGAACGACCATAGAAAAATTGTTTGATATATATAAGATTGACAAGCATCGTGCTGCTGTAGAATTGAATTTACAAGTCGTTCCCAGGAAGGAACTTTCTGCCCGTATGCTTAAAGATGCGGATATATTGGAGGTAGTAACTTTTGTTGGTGGTGGATAGAATCGAAAAGCAACTCGAAGATAAAAAACTTAGAATCGGGAAGTATGAATTTACCTCCCGACTTTTTGTTGGTACGGGAAAATACCCTTCTATGGAAGTCATGGCGGAAGCTTTAGAGGCAAGCGGCGCAGAAGTGGTCACCGTTGCTGTCCGAAGGGTAAAAATCAATGAATCGGAATCTTTGTTAGATTACATTGACACAAATAAATACAAAATTCTGCCCAATACGGCGGGATGTTATTCTGCCGATGAGGCCGTTCGGGTAGCCCGCCTCGCACGGGAAGCGGGTATGTCTGACATGATCAAGCTGGAGGTGCTTGGAGACGAAAAAACACTCCTGCCTGACCCTATCGAAACGCTGAAAGCAACAACGGTTTTGGTCAAAGAGGGTTTTACCGTACTCGTGTATACCTCCGACGATCCTATTGTCGCAAAAAAGTTAGAAGATGCAGGCGCAACCTGTGTCATGCCGGCTGGTGCGCCAATTGGATCGGGTCAGGGTATTTTAAATAAAAACAACATACGCATTATCCTCGAATCAGCAAAGGTTCCTATTATTGTAGATGCAGGTGTCGGCACCGCATCAGACGTGACAATGGCCATGGAACTTGGTTGTGAGGGTGTGCTGCTTAACACGGGAATTGCCCTTGCAAAAGACCCTGTACGCATGGCAATGGCCATGAAACTGGCATGTAAATCAGGTCGACTTGCATTTTTTTCCGGACGCATACCCAAAAGACTTTACGCTAAAGCCAGCAGTCCGGAAAAGGATTTTTAAACTTCATTTTACCTGCCTGTGTATTTTTTTACCCTAAGGGATTGACAATAAATAATCTGAACAAGTTTGTTGTCCGATACTTTGAAGATCAGACACTGTCAGGGCTAAAGCCCAATTCAGACTTCGTCGTGAGCTCAGTCGAACGATAAGACCGTCACTAACCCCAGCCTTAAGGCTGGGGTTAGTGGGTACACGTCATACTGGGGCTTTAGCCCTGATGGCACAACAACACGAAGTTGTTCATGTTATTTATTGTCAATCCTTAATTAAAAATATTCCTTCGGTTTTACTTCAATTTTTCAGATGAAGATTTTTTAAATTTACCATGATTGCTAAAAGAATTATACCATGCCTTGATGTAAAAGATGGGCGTGTCGTTAAAGGAACGAATTTTTTGAATTTAAAAGACGCAGGAGATCCTGTTGAAATAGCGGCTTTATATGACAAGGAAGGCGCCGACGAGTTAACCTTTCTCGATATTACAGCATCTTACGAAAACAGAGACATCATTCTCGATGTCGTTCAAAAAACCGCCGAACAGGTATTTATGCCCTTAACCGTTGGAGGAGGCATTCGGAATATTGATGATATTCGCCGATTGTTAAATGCCGGGGCTGATAAAGTATCCATCAATACAGCCGCGGTTAAAGATCCAGAATTTGTTACAAAGGCATCCAGACGGTTTGGCAGCCAATGTATCGTGGTCGCTATTGACGCAAAAAGGGCAAAAGGCAATGTTACCAATGCACAGTGGGAAGTTTATATACATGGTGGTCGAACGCCTACCGGGTTGGATGCTGTTACATGGGCAAAGGAGGTTGAAGCAAAGGGCGCAGGTGAAATATTACTAACAAGCATGGATTGCGACGGCACCAAGGACGGCTTTGACATCGAGTTGAACCGAACCATATCAGAGGCAGTGAACATTCCCATTATAGCCTCTGGCGGGGCCGGTAAATTGGAACATTTTTTCGATGTCTTTACTAAGGGAAAGGTTGACGCAGCCCTGGCTGCCTCTATTTTCCATTATAGAGAAATATCTATCCGGGAAGTAAAAGAGTATCTGATCAAAAAAGGTATCAACATGAGGATCAACGAATAGTTATGCATTTCTATGACTAAAAACTCCGAAACTAATGTTATTTAGTCAATTCAGAATATAAAATGTCACTTTATAAAAGATTCAATAAAAATAAATAATTTATTTCCCACTTCATTGACATTATTTATTTTAATGATATAATTTGATTGTTTAAATATTATTTTAAACATTCATCTTTCCAATTAATGGTAAACTTTATACCACAAGAAAAGATTGCAGAAATACAGCAAGCCTCAGATATTATTCAAATCATATCAGAGCATGTCCACCTAAAACAAAGCGGCAGAAATTTTACAGGTTTGTGTCCTTTTCATTCAGAAAAAACACCCTCATTTACCGTAAACCCAGAGAAAAAACTTTTTAAATGCTTTGGGTGCGGCGAAGGTGGAACGGTATTTCAATTTATCATGAAACAAGAAGGTGTGGATTTTGTGGAAGCCGTAAAGTTGGCAGCTTCCAAGTCACATATTGATCTTTCTCATTTACAGGATAATAAAAAGGCATCTCTTTGGGGTGCAGAAAAGACCCATTTGTTAAACGCAACCAATTTTGCTGCAAAATTTTATCACAGTACCCTGCTTAACAGCGAATCTGGAAAAGTTGCAAGAGATTACATACAAAAACGGCAGATAAACGACCAATCCATCAAAAACTTCTGTCTTGGCTACTCCCCCAATAGCTGGGATGCGCTATTGAAAATATGCAAGGAGCGCAACGTCCCCACTGAACTATTAGAAAAAGTGGGTTTGATTATTCCAAAAAAGGAAGGAAATGGGTATTACGATCGCTTTCGGAACAGGCTGATGTTTCCAATATTAGACGCAAGGAAACAGGTCGTTGGTTTTGGGGGCAGGTCTTTAGATGATTCACTTCCAAAATATCTCAATTCACCGGAAACCGTTCTTTTTAACAAGAGCAACGCCCTTTACGGCATCAATATCGCAAAAAATGCCATTTTGAAGCAGCATAGAGTAATACTCATGGAGGGTTATACGGATGTAATCATGGCACATCAGCATGGAATTGATTGGTCAGTTGCCGTGATGGGAACATCTGTATCAAAACAGCACTTGAGGCAATTACGACAATACTGTAATCAGGTAATACTCCTGCTTGATTCAGATATTGCAGGCCAGAAATCTTCTGATAGAAACCTGGATATTTTTATTGAAGAAGAATTTGATGTAAAAATTGCCCAACTGCCTAAAGACTTTGATCCCTGTGACTATCTCGTAGCAGAAGGCGCGGAGAGTTTTCTGGCATGTGTCAATAGCGCCAAAGATTTTTTCAGTTTTAAGATCGAAATGGCCGCCTCCAAATGGGACATGTCAACCATTCATGGCAAGGCAAATGCCATCAACGACATTCTTTCGACAGCAATGAAAATGCCTGATGTCATCAAACGTAATTTACTCGTTAAATGGATCGCCGAAGAGATGTCCATTGACGAGGCAACCTTGCGATCACAGCTAAAAAAATTTAATAAACAACCCTTTACCATAGATAAAAAACAACCTGTCGAGCAACGATTAGATGCTTCTTCAAAGGTGGAGCGAGAACTCTTGTATTTGATGTTATCATCCAATATACTTATACAAAAGGTATTAGAAGAGATAAGCCTGGAAGAATTTACGAATAAGGATTTTCAGCAGATAGCCGGGAAGACAGTTGAATTATATCATAAAAATAATGTTGTAAAAGGCGAAGATGTGTTACATATATTGGATGACGCCCGACTCAATAAAATTCTTATGGACATCGTAACAACGGAGGAGTTTCAAAATATTACAGACCACAGCAAAATGCTGGAGTCATGTATGCATTTTTTAAAAAGGCGAAATAACAAAAAAGAAATTCACCAAACGAAGAAAAAAATGTCAGAAACCGACAAGGTTAATCGAAGTGAAGAAGATGTCGATATCTTACTGCATGAGTTCCACAGAAAAAACAGAAACATTCATGCTTTAAAAAATAAAACTTAGGTCTTGTTTTGTGCTGTCAACCGTATGATAAATTTAGACAAAAAGGCGAATATTGATTATCTCCATTTATATAACTTATTAAGGAGGTCTATCTTTAAATGGATAATTTAAATCAAAAAATTAAGCAACTCGTACAAAAGGGCAAAGAAAAGGGTTACTTAACGTACGAAGAACTGAACGATATGTTGCCCGATGATGCGGATATTTCTCCAGAAAAGATTGATGACATCCTGATGATGCTGGATGAGTTGGGAATAGACCTCATTGATGAAACAGAAATCGAGAGTCGCGATGTTGCTGATGCAGAAGAAGCGCCAGTTTTTCAAGAAGTCGATTTGGAATTCGGCGAAGTTCCGACAATTACAGAAAAGATAGACGATCCCGTTCGCATGTATCTCACCCAAATGGGCGAAATCCCTCTGCTTACACGAGACGAAGAAATCATGCTTGCAAAAAAGATCGAAATTACGAGAAAGCGATTTTTAAAGAAGGTACTGCATTCCGACCTCTCACTGGCGACCTGTTTAAGGATATTGGAGGATGTGAATAGTGGAGAACTTTCGTTTGATCGCACCTTGAAGGTTAATGCAATGGTCGATAATTGCAAGGACGAAATTTTAGAACAGTTCCCGAGGAGTTCTAAAATCCTAAAAACGATTCTCCAGAAAAACAAAGAAGATTATCTTCGCGCCAAACGGAAACAGACTTCAGAGAAAGAAAGAATAAAACTGCTTCGGGTAATCAAGAATAGAAGGCGAAAAGGCATCGACCTGCTTGAGGAAATAAATATCCGCACAAAACGAATACAGCCCCTGATGAAGAAACTCCAGGAAATCGTTCGTGAAATGGAAGAACTGGAAACACAGCTCATGGAATGTAAGCCGCATTCCAAGTCAAATGGTCGTTATAAAGAGCTGGAATCTCAATACAAAAAGTTGGAAAGTATGGTGCTGGAATCCTCTAAGAGATTGAAACGCCGTGTTGAATCTGTTGAAAATATTTACAGGGAACATGAGGGCACTAAAAGAAAACTTTCCGGGGCAAATCTAAGACTCGTAGTAAGTATTGCCAAAAAATACAGGAACCGTGGTTTAAGTTTCCTGGATTTAATTCAAGAGGGCAATACGGGACTTATGCGCGCAGTGGACAAATACGAGTATCGCCGGGGATACAAATTCAGTACCTATGCTACGTGGTGGATACGCCAGGCAATTACTCGTTCAATTGCCGATCAGGCAAGAACGATACGTATTCCCGTACACATGATCGAAACCATGAGCAAGATTCGAAATGTTTCGAAGAAACTTCTGCAAGAAAAAGGCCGTGAACCAACCATTGAGGAGATCGCGAAAGAAGTAAAGATCACCATAGGAGAGGCACGACGCGTGCTCAAGATATCCCGACATCAAACATCGCTGGATCGACCTGTTGGTGAAAGCGAGGACAGCTCCTTTGGTGATTTTATCGAGGATGAAAAGGCAGAATCCCCAGTATCTGCTGCAACCCAGGAGATGCTGAAAGATAAAATTGAGAATGTACTGGGAACGTTAACCTATCGTGAAAGAGAAATCATTAAACTTCGGTACGGTATCGGCGATGGATACACATATACACTTGAAGATGTGGGCAAAATATTTAAGGTCACACGGGAAAGGGTACGACAGATTGAGGCAAAGGCAGTACGGAAATTACAACACCCAATTAGAAGTCGAAAACTCGAAGGATTCCTGGACGGAATTGGCGGAGATTGACTGGTAGAGACAGGTTTCAAACCTGTCTGTACTTTATCCCGGTTGCTGCACGTAAAATTATCCGGAAAGAGAAGTGAATGAACGAACGGATAGAGGTACTTCGGAGGTTACAGTCCATAGACACAAAGCTGAAACGACTGGAAGGCGACAAACTCTACAGAGGTTACGATGTTCAAAAAAAACATAATCAGATTCAACAAAAGAAAGCGGAATTGTCAAAAATTAGTGAAGAGACAAAGGCATTCCAGAGAAATATCAACAGTAAGGAACTCGATCTGAAAAGCATAGAGACAGAGATTGATAAATTTCGACAACAGATGAATCAAGTCAAGACCAACAAGGAATACAGTGCATTGAAAACTGAAATTGGAGGCAAGGAAGCAGATAAGTCCGTCCTGGAAGATGAAATCTTGCGCATGATGACAACCTATGAGGAAATGCAGCAAAGGCACAAATCCTTTGAAAAAGTAATTGCACAAGAAGAGTCACAACTGAAGGAAGTTCAAAAACAGGTAGAAACTGATATACGAGCAATGGAAACTGAAATCGCCGAACTCAAGGAAAAACACAGCAACTATGCATCCAGGGTTGATCAGGATGCCTTACAACATTACAACAGGCTTGTCAGTCACAAGGATGCAGTAGCTATAGTCAGCGTTATTAATCAGGTATGCCAGGGCTGTTTTATGTCCGTAACGGCACAAACACTCAACCAGCTTATGTCAGGCAAAGATATTACCTTTTGTCACAGCTGCGGTCGGATTTTATACCTTGAGGATGGTGGTGAAGGATCAACTGAAGATTAAGCAGACGAGGTGGTCGTCGGTCCTGACTGTTCTCACGAATGGAAGGGACGGGAGGAAAGTCCGAGCTCCACAGGGCACAGTGCTCCGTAACGCGGAGTCCCGGTGACGGGAAGGAAAGTGCAACAGAAAATATACCGTTCCATCTTTTTGATGGAATAAGGGTGAAATGGTGGGGTCGTTTCCCTGGTTAAAAACAGGGACAAGTATCGACTTAATGTAAGAGCCCACCGCTCTGATGGTGACATCAGAGGCATGGCAAACCCCACTGGGAGAAAGGCTAAATAGGGAGGGATGAAGCGGCCCGCTTCGTTAGTACCTCCGGGTAAGCCGTTGGATCTCGCTGGCAACAACGAGACTAGATAAATGATCATCCACGACAGAACTCGGCTTATTGTCTGCTTAAACGAAAATTCCCTCCGATAATTTTGATTTGTAATTATCGGAGGGAATTTTTTTTATTTCTTCTTTGTCTTTTTTGCCGTCTTTACAGCCGCCTTCTTTTTACTGCCAGGATTATGTTTTGCACACGTCGTACACATAACACGCCTCCTTTTTTAAAATACGGTTTCTGTGATAAAGTACGGTTTTTTACATATTATAATAAATTAAATTTTTTTACAAAGTATTTCTATCTCATACCTCATCTAATCCTTTGTAATCTTTGTGCCTGTGATGCCTTCCAGTGCCTCCTTTACCTTTTCAATTGATGTGATAATAGCTATCTCTCCTCCCCAATTCAAGAAATTTATAGCCGCCTGAATTTTTGGTCCCATACTTCCAGGAGGAAAATGACCCTCTTTTAAATACCTTTGCGCTTCCTTTACCGTTAGAGCTTTTAATGCACGCTCGTTCGGTTGTTTGAAGTTCAAAAAGACCTGTTCCACACCGGTAAGCATCATGAGACAATTAGCCTTAATATCCCTTGCAAGGATACTGGAAGCAAGGTCTTTATCGACCACAACATCCACTCCCTCCAAATCCCCATCTTCTTTCATAATAACAGGAATACCACCGCCACCAGCTGCAATGACAATATCGCCTGTTTCTAGCAGGCCTTTTATGGCGCGCTCTTCCACAATTTTCAATGGATTGGGCGATGCAACGACCCTACGATATCCCCTGTGACTATCCTCCACGATATGCCAGCCTTTTTGTTTACGAAACCGTTCCGCATCTTCTTCAGTAAAAAAAGGCCCTATAGGTTTTGTGGGATTTGAAAAGGCCTTGTCATGCTTATCAACGATAACCTGTGTTAATACGGTAACGACACATCTGTTGATCCCCTCTCTTCGCAAACGGTTGGTTAAAGACTGCTGAATCATATATCCAATCGCACCTTCGGTATCTGCTACACAGACACCCAAGGGAAGTTCAGGTACCTGATTCCGACTGGCCTCCACCATAAGTAGCATATTACCCACCTGCGGCCCATTCCCATGAGTAATGACTACACCATACCCTTGTTTTAAACAGTAGACAATTCCATCCAGACTCTTGCGGGTGTTTTCAAATTGCTCTGCAATTGTACCCCGCTGTCCTTCCATAATCAGAGCATTCCCTCCTAATGCTATTACAACAACACGACGCTTCTTCGTCATAAATGCCCGAAATCTTTATAAGTTATTCCTACGCAGTTCCCCTTAATAAAGGGGGATTCAGGGGGTTGTGTTTTTCCCGGGGTTATTTTACAACCCCAGTCCTCCCCCTTTATCCCCCTCCAGAGGGGGACAGGGGGAGGAAGGGGGATTCTCTATGCCATACATCGTATAACCCGCAAATTTTTTCAGCCGTGTTTCAAGGAGTTCTTTGAGTGTAGGCGTACTTATCTCTCGTAAGAGATACCGAACACGATCAGTTGGTTTGTCAATGTGAATGATCTTTCTCAAATCAATGGGAGTGCCAATAATTACAACATCACATGGAATGCGACGAATCGTTTCTTCTAACTCTTCCATTTGAGAATGCCCATAGCCTATCGCAGGCAACAGCTTGCCAATGTGAGGATATTTCCCGAATGTTTCCGCAATGGATCCTACGGCATAGGGTCTTGGATCAATGACCTCCAAAGCCCCATACTTTTCTGCGGCAAGAATTCCGGCACCAAAGGCCATCCCGCCGTGTGTCAGGGTCGGTCCGTCCTCAACAACCAGCACACGCCGACCTTTTATAAGTTCTGGCTTTTCAACCGTTATTGGTAATGTTGCATCTACGACAGCAGCTTTTGGATTTGATAGTTTTATATGTTCTTTAACAAGATTTATATCAATTGTCTTTGCAGTATCTTCTTTACTAATAACAATAATATCCGCAAGGAGAAAATTCGTTTCTCCAGGGTAATAGGTAAGCTCGTGCCCTGGTCTATGTGGATCAACGATGGTGATATGAATATCGGGCACATAAAAAGGAGTGTCGTTATTACCACCGTCCCATACAATAATATCAGCCTCCTTTTCGGCCTCTGCTAAAACAGCCTCGTAATCCACACCAGCAAACACAACGGTTTGCTGTTCTATGTGAGGCTCGTATTCTTCAATTTCTTCAATGGTACAATCATACTTCTTAAGGTCGGCAAGTGTAGCAAATCGCTGCACACGTTGTTTGATGAGGTCACCATAAGGCATGGGATGTCTTACTACCACAACTTTTTTCCCCAGTCCTTTGATAATCTCGCAGACCTTTCGCGAGGTAGGGCTCTTTCCACAGCCTGTTCTCACGGCACAGACAGCGACAATGGGTTTTTTACATTTGAGCATTGAGTCTCTTGTACCCAGGAGGGCAAATCGTGCACCGACAGCATTCACAAGGCTGGCCTTGTGCATAACGTATTCATGTGAAACATCGCTATAGGAAAACACCACCTCATCAATCTTATGAAATTTTATAAGCGATGCTAATTTTTGTTCGGATTCGATAGGAATTCCAGTAGGATACAGTTTCCCTGCTAACAAAGAAGGATATTGTCTTCCCGCAATATTAGGTATCTGCATGGCAGTGAAGGCAATTACTTCATATTCAGGATTATTACGAAAGCAGACATTGAAATTATGGAAATCGCGCCCTGCTGCCCCCATAATAATGACCTTCTTTCTGTTTGGCATATGAACGTTTTTATAGGGACCCTCGATTAGTCTGTATTCTTTGACATCTTTTCATCATAATACACCTTGGACTGCATACCATACCTTATCAGCAATCATTTGTACAGACATCAATGCGCCATCTTTTGTACAATCAATGATTATCCAATCTTTTTTCCCCCGAGCAATTTCCAGAAAAGTTTGTTGTGCATGTCGCATATGGTTTATATCCTCTTCGTGGATATCCTTTTTTTCACCTGCCAGGTAAGCACGTTGTTCTTTTTTTTCGACAAGTTGGTAAGCAATCTCTACCGGTACATATAACAAGATATTTAAATTAGACCTCGGAACAGCAAAGACTTGATGTTCTAACTTGTCCAACCATTGGAAAAATATTTCTTTTCCAGCAAGGTTGTTAATTTTCCCACCCTGGTGGGCCATATTATCACACACATAGCGATTCGACACAACAATCTTACCTTCCCTGAGCCAAGTGTTTATTTGTTCCTTGCACTCCCAGCGGTCGCCTGCGTAAAGGAGCGCCGCCAGATAGGGACTCACTGAGTCTGCGCTACCAAATTCACCCCGAAGATATTTTATCACCATATCGGCAAAGAAAGTCTTGCCATACTGAGGAAAATCAGTAGTAACTACAGGATATCCCTCTTTCAGCAACCGCTCACAGAGCAGCTTTGTCTGTACCGTCTTCCCGCTGCCATCCACACCGGTAATGACTATTAACTTTCCACGCATTCAGTATTCTCAATAAATAGATTAAATAGGACTTCGACAACTTTTCATTACGAACCTTGTCACCATGCAAATGGGGAGAAGAACATTATCAATTTTACAAACACTGTTCAACATTATATTCATCTCAGTTTAAATGTAAAACAGAATTTATAATGAATCGAAGAAAATATTTGAGGATTATCTTTTGGTAACAGTTCACGTGTACGTGCAAATGGCGCATGACAACCCCCTTCATCCCCCTTTTTTAAGGGGGACTTTAAAAATCCCCCTTAAAAAAGGGGGCAAGGGGGTTGTCTTCTGCTTTTATTTTGAGTCGGCTGAACTGTTACATCTTTTATATTGACCTGAGAAGTAAAATTTGCTATTATTTTTAATTAACATCATAACTACAATTATGCCCTTGCCAAATGCTTACCTTTTTCCATTACGAAATTTTAA
>Ga0209324_10000497_pt1 | contig 27562 bp, 39 predicted proteins | sample Rifsed19ft3_FD_184015 | JGI IMG/M metagenome (GOLD analysis project Ga0209324, IMG submission 184015) | Soil microbial communities from Rifle, Colorado, USA - sediment 19ft 3 (version 2) | ecosystem: Environmental > Terrestrial > Deep subsurface > Rock core/Sediment | place: Rifle, Colorado...
CCCGCTAATTCTTTGGAGAAAACTATGGCACATTTCTATGGAACGTTAAGAGGAAAAGGTAAAAACGCAGCCACAAAATGTGGCACAAGGAATAGTGGGTTAACCGTAACGGCACGGGGCTGGAAGGGGCAGATAGAAGTAAAGATTTATCATGTCGAGTCTTCTGGCGACGATATGTATTCTGTATCTCTTGCCCCAGCCAATTTTGGTCCAGGTAAAACAACCCTGTTGGCAGTTGGAGTATTGGACATGGCCCGTGTCCCGATTTATTCTGGTTATACTGAGGGAGAAAAAGATGGTTAAGATTTCTTTAACTGCCCTTTCGACCTCTCCAGAGGATGTTGTAGCGGAAATAAAACATATTTACGATTCGTCTCCGAAAGAAGCCAAGGAAGATATTGACTCAGGACAAGTGATTCTTGATGTAACGGAAATCACCGGATTGTCAGCAGCAATTGCTGTTGCATGTTTAAATGGAATCAGCGGTATTATGCCAATGGTTTTAGAGGATTGGTCTGCTGAGGGATATGAGCACAAGGAAACAGTTGATCTACACGAGATTAGACAAGAGTTTTACCTGAAGTACAGGTCTGTAACTGGAGGAAAGAAAGATGGAAATCAGAAAGAATGAAGATGGTTCCATAGACGAGATCGTTGGCAATGGAAAGTTTCATCTTGAGCAGATGGACAATGACTTGTGGTGTTTAATCCTCGAAGATTCAAGGAGAACGGTAGCTTTTGATATTTATAACTTGGGCGGGCAATATGTACGTGTAGGAGAAGCCTGGAGAGAAGAACATGACAAGTGAAGAGATTCGTAAAAAGCTGCTGGAGCCATTTGCGCCAGAGAAGGTGCACTGGCGCATCCGCGAGAAGTTAGGTACAGATCATGCATATGTCCTGGCGTATATTGATGCCAGGGATGTGATGGATAGGTTGGATGAAGTGTTTGAAGTAGGTAAATGGGAGAGAAACCAGCAAATAGTAGAAGGGAATCATATTAGTACCATTACTATTCATTTTTGGGATGATGATCACGAATACTGGCGAATCTTTGAGGTAGAGGATGTGGCTGAGCCCACAGACATTGAAGCCCAAAAAGGTGGAGCCAGTGATTCATTTAAGCGGGCTGCTGTAAATCTTGGTATCGCGCGAGTTCTTTATACACTTGGAAATACAAAGGTTAAGTTAGAGAACGGATATATTCCAGAATATGAGAAAAAGAGACTCAGAGAAGAAGTGTTGATTCCTGCATACAGGAAGTTTGCAGAAGAGTACGGCCTGGATTCAAGTAAGTGGGTTATAAAGGAAAACTCGGAGCAGAAGTCCGAAATTTCAGATGAGTTTATGGAGAGCTATCTTTTGTCAAAACGTAAGGAAATGTATGAGAAGCTTGTGACAATTACGGGACCAAATGCGGCATCAGTTATTGAAAGCATCGCGGCCAAGGCTGGTAAGTGGGCGACCCTTGACATTCTTGGTCGAGTAGCCTATATTCAATACTTAGCGGAGGTACTCGGAAAGGGTACAAAAGCGGCTGACGGTGAAGTAGAAACCAAGTCAAAGAAGAAACTTAAGCCGGATATTGTGTAGTGGGAGGTTGGATGGAAAAGTCACCCGGTAAAAAGAAATATAAGCCTTCTCCGTCACTACTGGGAATGTGTCAGCGTAGGCTCACGTATTGGGCCTCCGGTGTTCCGTATGAGCTTAATCCTCTATATGAATTGCGTGCCCGTAGGGGGCAGGCGATTCACCTTATCATTTTAGATGCTGTAGATTATGTATTTACGCACGACCCGCAGTTTGCTAATCTAGAGAACTACCATGTCCTCAAACAAGAACATGAAATCACATTTCCCAATGGGTGGGGAATGATAGGAGGAACTCCGGACCTTGTTCTTAGAATGGACTGGCGGGATAAATTGGAGGTGGCCGTATGGGATTTGAAGAATTACCGGAATGTTCCGACAGAACCCTACGAGTCAAATGTTTGGCAGTGTCAGGCATACATAGAAGGAGAAGCCCTGACCGGAAGCAATCCTTGTTGCGGTTATATTCTTTACTTTCCAGATACAGGGGAACCGAAGGCATTCCGCGTCAACAGAGATCCTGGCATAATCAAATTTGCAAGTGACTACTTTGGGTTAGTTGAGAAGTCAGTGTTGAATGAGGAGCTTCCAGATAGACTTGATTACCATGATATTAAATGTTCTTATTGTCCGTTTTGGGAAAAATGCTGGGGTGAACTTGCAGAGGAAATGGCAGATGTGTGGAAGAAACAGAGTCCGATAGATTATAAGGATCTGTCTTCAGATGTTGCTATCCATGCTATAGAACTATTGGCCTGTAGAGGGGAAATTAGGGAGGAAAAAGAAAAGGAAAAGATTGCATTTGATGGACTTGTTAGGTACATGACAAAGGAGGGAATCTATAGTATAAAATATCCAGATGGTAACACTTATGCACTTCAGTATGTAAGTAAGAAGACTGGAAATGGGTATTATACATATAAGAAGATAGCTGGTGTGTAGTTGCGTTCCCCCGGCGCACGGTATAAGTACGGGGAGGGAAAGAAGAACGAAATGACAGAGTACAAGAATCCTGGTGAGTTTATTGTTTACATGGTTCCGATTCCGGAGGATGTTGATCCAAAAACTATTGGTGTGGATTTCAAAAAGCAGAATGGGTTTTTGTTTACGAGTAGGAATAAGAAGTCTTTGTATGGTGTGGCAAGATATGGAGGTGTGAGATACAAGATGATGGTGGTGAGGAACAAATATAAGGCAATGGCAGAGGGGACAGATCCGGAAGCGGATGTAGAGATTCCAGGCTAATATGTCTCAGATTAACGAACGGGCGCTTATTGGCGGGGTTTTGGTAAGGGGTGAATTCCCGATTGTTGATATTGTTCCACAAGACTTTTCGGATAGTCACTATGCTTCTATTTGGGCAGCAATGTGTGCGCTGGCAAAAGAAAATCAACCAATTGAGTATATTACCATAAGAGATGAACTGACACAGCGCGGGTTAAGCTATGAAATTGTTCAAGTATTTGATGAGTTAGCGGATGGATTACCAGACCCCGCCAATCTTGACTGGTATGCTCGGAAAGTGTCATCTGCGTCACGGTTTCGCTCTTTACAAAGAGAAACAACTCAGATATTTGCTGATGCGCCAGAGTTTCATGAGGCAGCCGAGAGAATCACGAATTTGCTGTTGGCTTTGCAAAAAGGAGACTGGCATGGGTTTAGGAAAATTCATTCGTTCGCTGTTCAGCACCTCAAAGCCCTCGAATCCGGTGGCATTTCCGGCCATCGCACTGGGTTTAGTAGACTCGATGATTATATTCTGGGGCTGCGCCCAGGACATGTCTACATTATTGGCGGTAGACCATCAAACGGGAAAACTATGCTGGCTTTACACATGTCGAGAGCTATCGCCAGGGCTGGCCATCCAGTCGCTTACTTCTTGCTCGAAACTTCTGGTCAACAACTTGCCTCCAGACTTCTCAGCTACGACTCCGGACTCACAAGCTACAAATTGATGCAGTCGGAGGGAAACACGAAAGATGATTGGGTTAAGATTGCAGAGGTCATAGATGGCCTGTCTGATCTACAATTTTTCGTTGATGAATCAGGTGACCTCTCTGTTGGTAACATACGCAGCAGGATTATTCGAGCGCGTGAAGAATTCGGGGCTTCCTTTGTTGTTGTGGATTATATGCAGCTTGTGGGTTCTAAAGGAGATACTGAAAGGTCGCAAATGAATGTGATTTCGACTACATTGCGGAGACTTTCAAAAGAACTTGAAGTTCCAATTCTTGCTCTATCTCAACTTTCTCGTGTGTCAGTCTATGAAAGACCCGGGTTGCACCACCTGAAGGAATCTGGAAATATCGAAGCAGATGCCGATGTCGTCATGATGATTTTTCGCCACAAGGCACTTGCGAAACAGGCAATGGGATATTCGGATCTTAATAAGCAGGTAGGAGAGATTTCGTATAGCACTGGAATCTTACCAGATGAGGAGATCATATGGGTTGATGTGGCGAAGAATAGGCAATGCGGTAGGGAGGGACTGGTGCCCTTAAAGTTTGACCGCAGCACGGGCGAACTAAAGGAGATTGTTAGTGTATAAACTCCTAATGCGTTTATTTTGGCCATTCGTAAAACGATTTGGATTGTTAAAATGAAGTTCGGAAAGGGGGCGCTGGAAGAGGTCGGATGGCTTTACTATCTTTCCCCGGACAAGTTGTATCTAGTGAGACTGAAAGAGATGTTTCCGGGGAGTTGGAGAAAGGAGATGTGGAAGCTAAGACCAAAAGTAAAAGAAGCGCACCCGCCGCGAGTAATTCACTCGGAGCCGGGGTATAAACTTCCAGATGTGTTTGACGCAACGTGGACGAAGTTAACCAAGGGCGCGGCAGTAGCCGCATTAACGAAGGGAGAATAATATGCCCGGAATTCCAAAACCCAAGGGTGGCGGGAAGGGCAAGCCGCCTGTGGGCGGGGGGAAAGTAGCTCCGCCCAAGATTGGGAAACCACCAGTGAAATTGGTGCCACCTAAGGGTTCAAAGTTACCTCCGCCGAAGGGGCGCAGGTAGTTCTCAAGAAGGGAGAATGACATGATTGGATCTTTTGTAAATGCAATTCTTAGTTTCATCTTTGAGATTCACTTTGTAGTTGGATTCATTATTGGGGGAGCTGGTTTGTATATGGTGGGCCTCAATAGAAACAGGAAGGCTGCTAAGGAGGAATTGCTGGTAGCGAAGAACTGGACAGATTTCCAGATTGGAGAACTCAGGAAGAAGTTGGACGAGCTGTACAACAAGATCAAGGGATAGGAATACTATGGGCGCTGCGGCGTTGCGGCTGCAAACGCAGGGAGGCCGACTAGTAGGCGGGGGGCAACCCTCTTTACACGGATCTGCTCCCGGAATAGCACGTTCGACTCGGGCCAGCGCCCGCTTTTTGGAGGAATGATGAACAATGGAAATGGCGAAGCTGCAAAGCAGTGGGGCAGGAAGTTTTGGCTAGTAGTGGGAATCTATTTTACCAATCTTGGATCTCTTATTGTGTCTGCATTCTCACAGTATAAGATCCTCAATGAGTCTACGTATCTGACAATAACTTTATCTGTTATCGGGGGATATCTTTTGGCGAACGTAGCTCAAAAGGTGATGGGCGGACAGCCACAATAGGAGGCATTATGAGTATTTGGAAAAATCGCACTGCAGTTTGGTGTGAGTGTGGGACATGTGCAATTACAGTAGATAGGACTCGCTGGGAACCCTGCGAAGGCGAAATTGAAGTTGAAACATATATTGACTTTTGGAGCACTGGCTCCATGCCGACGTTTTTAGATCGTTTTCGTTTGGCAATGAGACTCCTTTTTCGTGGGGCTTCTCCACATGGGGTTGCCCTCGATGAAGATGAGCGTCTTAAGCTTATTTCTGCTCTCAATGCAGAACCTGTAGATGAGGAATGAGCCATGATTGGATGGGAATTTAAAGTTGCCAGCGCTGCCGTTGGGCTCGTTCTTGCTGGTGTTATTGGCTATACAAGGGGGTATGAAAAAGGAGCGGCTCAGGTTACTAATCTCACGGTGCAGAATGTAGAATTGGCAAGGAATCTGCACGTGTGCAGAGATGGAAAGCTCTCCGTTGAAACAGACAATGACAGGTTAAGGCAGGAAATCATGAAGGGTGTTGAGGAATCAGCGCGCAGTAGAAAATTTACTCTAGCTCAGATCCAAAAAGCAAAATCAAGACAGGTAGAGTTAGAGGGGCGTCTTAGAGAAGAACTGAGTAAACCAATGCCGAAAGATAAAAGTAAATGGATTAAGGACATTGCTCAAAGTCTTGCGCGGCAAATGGAGGAGCTAAAATGACTGAGCGAGTAAGCAACGAAGAGGCCACAGAACGGGTTGAGCAGGCAAACAATCCCGAATCGTTATCGGTGCGGGCGTGTGTTGATCTCCTCGACGCACGGCAGCGCATCAAGAAGCTACGAGCAGAGATCAGGTGGCTGCAAAAAGAGCTGAAGTTCCAGTCGGACTGGCAAGACGAGCGTCAAGAGATGGCACGAATGCCGACGACTGCTCGTGCTGCCAAGGGAGGCGGGCTGGTTGATCCTCTCGTTGCGGAGCGCGAGCGCCTTGCGGCCGTGAAAGCCAAAGGAGGCCGGGGTGAGTGAGAACAGCCGCACTTTCAGAAGAGAGGTTTGCCACCAGCACGACTATTGGGACGACGATGCAGATCCTGAATGTCCTTGGTGTCTCCTGGAAGTTGCCGAGCGCGAGCGGGATGAGGCAAGGGGTGTGGTCGCGTGCTTACACGCTGAACAAAACGGCCCCCCTCTTATTCACCATGAGGCCGCGTGGAACGCCGCGATGGCGAGGGCCGAAGCCGTTTTGAGTGCTGCTCGTGCTGCTGCGAAGGAGGAATGATGAAAGTAGGAGAATGGATATACGGATGCGTTGGTCCTGGGTGGAAAGGTATTCTTAAGTCGTTAATCAAGGATCTTCTGGCGAAGGGCTGGAGCGGAGAAGTATCACAAGTGAAGGAGAAGTTCGGTGGCCTTCGATTCTACTGCGAGAGCGATGGCGCTCCTGGAATTTATGATCGAATCTCTCAGGCTGAGGATGAGAGTTTTAAAATCTGTGAGTACTGTGGCGCTCCTGGTGAGTCACGAGATCTTCCGTGGATAAAAACATTGTGTGATTTATGCTTTATAAAGGAGCAGGAGAGGTATGACAAAAGATGACAAAATAACGTGGGGCATTGGATTTTTGTGGGTTACGATCATGTTTGCATTGTTTATTGCCATGACGTTGCTCTCTGGTTGTAAAACAGCGCAGCCATGCGAGCCGGAAATTAAGTGGAAAGAGAAGCTGGTTATCAAGTATGAGGAATGTCCTTGTCTTACTGATGAAATTCAAAAGCCAGATTTGGTGCTCCTAAAAGTTGTTGATTGGTCAGTGATAACCGATGAACAAGCAGCAAATATGATCAAACATGATAATGGTGAATTGGTGAAATATGCAGTGGCAATGAGGATTGCCTGTGACTGTAAGGAGGGGCCAAAATGAAAAAATCGCCGCCGGGAATCACGAAGAAGGAGTTTCGCGTTGAAAAGCGTCTTGAGTTTGCTGAAATCGTGCAAGATATTAATAGGTTCATGGACGATGAGATGTATATGCCGGTTCCACCAGATGTTTGGACAAGGCTAATGTATGATCTGGAAGATATTGAATTCCATATCGGAACAGAATGCTGGGGGCACTAATGGGTGAGATTCGGGTTAAATTGGAAAAGGGAATCTACGCTGACTGGGAACCGCCATCTCTTGGAGATAGGGTTATTGAATTAGAGGAGCTTGTTGAGGAGGCGAAAGAAAAGATTAGAGAACTTAGAGATAAGCTTGATGAGGCCGAGGGATACATCAATGAACTAGAGTATCTTGCAAAGCAGGAGAAGAAACATGGGTAAGAAGAGTCGCACTAAAGGAAGGACAGGAGAGCTTGAAGTTGTTAATATGCTCAAGGCACTCTACCCTGATGTGGCTCGTGATCTTGATCAGTACCAACAAGAAGGAGTCGTTGATCTTAAGAACACGGAGTATTATAAAATCCAAGTGAAGAGGCGCAAGGTACGGCCAGCGGTTGAGGCAATGTTACAAGAGGTTAAAGAGAATATTGATACCGGGGAAGTGCCAGTTTTGATGATTAGGGGGGACAATGGGAAATGGCTGTGTGTGATGTACGCAGAGCATTGGATTGACGACCACTCTTATCATTGGGAAGGCGAAGAAATATAGGGAGGAACACATGGGACTCGACATGTATCTTTCAAAAAGGACTTATGTTAAAAGATGGGATAATGCGCCAGAGAATGAGCTTTATTTAGTAACTGTAACAAGGGGGGGCAAACCGGTCAAGGACATAGAATCAAAGCTGATATCAGAGGTCATTGAGGAGATTGGGTATTGGAGGAAGGCAAATCAGATTCACGCCTGGTTTGTCAAGAATGTGCAGGGTGGTAGTGATGAGTGCCAGGACTCATATGTTTCAAGGGAACAACTCCAGAGGCTTTTGGACACGGTAAATCAGGCATTAGCTCATCATGGTAAGGCGGCAGATTTACTTCCCACACAATCTGGATTCTTTTTTGGTAGTACTAACTACGATGATTATTACTTTGATGATTTGAAACATACACGGGAGATCTTGGAGTATGCTCTTTCGAAACCAAATTCAGTTGATGCAAGCTTCTATTACCATTCAAGCTGGTAAGGAGATTTAATGTCTACTGACAATTTCGATAAGTGTGTAACTATCATTCTTGAATACGAGGGTGGTGAGAGCAACCATCCCGCAGACCCCGGGGGTCATACAAAGTACGGTATCTCAAAGACATTTCATCCTGATGTGGATATTGTCAATCTTACTCTTGATGGGGCCAAGGAGATTTATAAAAAGGAGTATTGGGAATTGGCGGGGTGTGAGACGCTACCGGTTCCTCTTGATTTTGTGGTGTTTGATGCTGCCGTGCAACACGGATCACATACAGCCAAGCAAATGCTTAAACAATCTGCTGGCATGTGGGAGAACATGATCATACAACGAATGAAAAAGTATGTGAGCTGGAGTAAGATTAACAAAGCCGCAAGGACAAACTTCTTTTGGGGCTGGATGAACAGGCTTTATAGAGTTATTGAAGTCTGTGAGAAGTGGAATGCCAAGGAAACGGCGTAAGCGGCAGGAGTTTGTGACCGAGGTTCCTGATGGTCAGCCAGAGCTTACTCCCAAGAATTACTATGATATCTGCTGTGACTGCGGACTGGTGCATAAGGTAAGCATTAAGAAACACAGAACGAAGACGCACACTGTAGTAATGACAAGCACGCGGGAAGATGAAATGACAGAGAAGTACAGGAAGAAGTATGGGATAGAGATTGTGAAGGAGAAGTAATGAGTCTTCCGTGGGACGAAAGAGTCACGCAACTTTCAATTCACCCAGAGGCTGCAACGGTGGACATGGTTGCTCGCCTTGCTAGTAAACTTATTGAAGCTGGGCGGCGTATCAAGGAACTGGAGCGCGAGCGGAATGAGGCGAGAAAAGCGGCACGTTGGGCGAGTCAGCTTTTGCCACCGGGAATCTCCGTGCCCACCTTTTTTGTAAATGCTGCTCGTGCTGCCGCGAAGGAGGAATAGCATATGTTGACACTACTTTTCTTTATCATTGGTTTTTTTGTTGGCTGGTATGCTCGTAGAACTTATGATAAATTTGAATGGTCATAGGAGGCCGGATGAGAGTTAGGCTCTCAATTTTGATGTTCTTTTTGTCTCTACCTGTTACGGCACAAACTGTTACCCAATTTCTGAAAGCATCTGATCTTGGGTACACATATGTTCAAGGTATGACGCTGATTGATAATGTTTTGTGGGGTAATGGGGGGCGGTGTTGTCCTGGGATTGGAGATAGTATTGGGGAATGTCTGTTCAGCATTAACTATAGTGCTGATCCTCCGCAATTTAGAGAGTGGTGGTGTACGTACAGAGACACCACAGAATTGTGGGAATCCGGAAGTGTTCAGGTGGCGCATTCTGATCGTTATAAGTGGGTAGTTGCTGGACAGGCTACGCGCAGACCTGCAGTTCCTGCTTTACAGGATGCACCCAAAGCTGCGATGATTTGGGGTTTTGGGACAAATTCACTCACTGATCCGTGGTTTTCCTGGGCACATAGCGTCGGTCATAACATCTTCACTGGATTTTGGCAGGGCCAAATATGGCCACAGGGAGTCCTTGATCTTGGTGGTATACGCTATCTTTATGCACAAACACTAAGACAGTGGGGAGAGCCGATGTATGTGCGCCGTTGGGTATGGTCTGATGGGGGCCATATTGCTTATTGGGATTCGCAATTCGTGTCTGCCCCGATGTTTGAGGGAATTCCGGGGATTGCAATTGACAAAGATGGTTCTCTTATTGCCGCAAACGGGTGGTGGCCTGAGCAAACCAATACGGTTGTTGGATTTCTTCGCTCAAAAGATGAAGGTAGAACCTGGAAGGATGCTGGATTCGAGGTAAGGGCACCCGCAGGAAGAACTCTTTTCGGATGTGGCTGGGATCACAAATCAGGAGGTGCCGCAACCCAGCCATTACACTTGGTCTGCACATATGGCACCGGGCAAGGTCCTGATACTGGCGATTGGAGCGCTGCTGATATTAGATTTCCGGGAGTGGTGGTTTCGGCGGCATGGGGAAAGAAACCGGTCAAAGTGACCCCATAGGAGGACATATGCCTTGGATATACAAAGAAGATCCAGTTTGTTTCATTTGTGGCGACCCAACCCTTGCGGGGATTAGACTTGGGTATGAGTCTTGCTTCGATGGGGAATGGATTTGTTGGAAATGTTTTAGAGATCTTCTTGATCCAGTCTTAAGGAAGGCAGTAGAAGACCTCACCAATGCCTCTAAATGACTCCAGGATCGTTTTTCTGCTATAGTCTGGCATGGGGGGCGGGTATGAGCAGATATAGTAGACTAGAATCTACCATTGGCGGTGTGGAAATACCTGATTCTGCAGTAGATAGCTTCATAGAAGACTTCTTGGGGGGGCTGGAGGAGAAAATAGCTCAGGGGCCTGATTTTGAGCAGCGGTTTAGGATCATAGAAACCCGCAAAACTGCAAAATTAAGGCAGGCCCTGGATAATGTTAGAAGGAAAGAACTTACACCGAGATATGACAAAGAATCCAATTTTTTGAGGGAACAGGGAATGTTACCGGGCTATTATGGAAGGTACTCAAAAAGAAAGCTTTGGTAACTATCTTTTTATATCATGAATTACATGGCGGCAGCGTCTATAGAGGGCCTCTAGCCCAGAAACATCTGACTCACAACGTTTTATCATAACTGGTAGATGTTCTTTGATTTTGAACGGCAACTCTGACCAGTCTGAAGCACTCACTGACATCTTTTCTTCTTTGGTTCTAAGCCAGCCAAGCAGATGGGCCTGGCTTTTCCTGGCTGTTAGGAGATTTGATTTAAGGGTAAAAAACATATCAACATGATGTCGTTTCTCGATTGGCAATAGACCCCACTTGAGAAGTCTGGTATTGAGGTAGGGAATGTCAAAACCCTTTCCGAAATACGTTACCCAACAACGATACTTTTCAAGTTCTTCTTTTGCCTCACGCACCAGGCGCTGATCGTTTCCTGCCTGCTTGATAGAAAGCGTGTAAGGTTTTTTGTTATATGGCTTTATGGATACACATAATACTGAGCCGTAATCAGCCCGAAGACCGAGCGCCTCAATGTCCACAAATACTATAGAAGAATCATGTTCCACAAGGTCAAGGTACTCCTGTGGATCAACGTTCACTGTATCCTCTTCTTTCGCTTCTTAGGTGGAATATCATCCTTATCCTTCTCTCTCTTTTTTGAGCGACTAGATGGTACATGAGAGGCACAACTACAATCCTCGTCTATATCAAACCAATTTTGGCAATTAGGACACCAGCGACTGACATGTGTATCGTTGGTTTTCATTTGAATGCCTTAAGGAAGAGCAGTATCAGGGCCGGAAGCGTGGCGAGGATGCCGCCCACCAGACCCCACACCCCGGCCTTTACTTTTAAACTTGCGATCTCCGTAACTACCTCCGTTTTAAACTCATTGAATAGCGTTGCCTGTTCGTGTTGCGCATTCTTGAGATCTTCAAGGGCAGCCAAGACCAGTTTTTGATATACACTCCAATCATTCCCGTTAGTCATACTAAGTCCTCCAATCAATTATTGCAAGGTACTAGAGAGCCATCCCCATCTCCCTGGTAACTTGAGCTGCTGCTGACGAGCAGTCTTACGCATCATTTCATTGGGCATTCTCAACCACTCTTCACGCTGATTAAGGAACTTATCTGCGTTGTTGAGGGCGGTGCTATATTGTTCTATCTTCTGGGCATCCCCGATTGAAATTGCCTGAGATAGAGTCTCTTGCAGGGCCTGCTTGTAGTCTGCGGAAAGTTTAAGAAAGTCCTGCATATTGCCACGCTTCACCGCATCCATGATTCCCTTGCGGGTTGAGTCGAGCCATGCTTCCTTATCAATGTGGCGTTCTAGTTCGGGTTGAAATCCCAGCCCGAACCCACTTACGACGCCTTCGGCAATCTTCAATCCTGGGATAAACGTGCGGGCACCAGTCCATGCCTCGCGGGTAAGATCGAGACCGGCGGAAAGTGCTCTGCCGTCACCAGCATATGCAGCCATATCAATAAGGTCACCAAACCCAGTAGTGCCAATGCGATATGCGGAATTGACCCTCGCAAGGTTGAATCCGAAAAGTTGATCTGATACTCCGTAACTTCTACCGCCGACATTGGCTACTGTTCCGAGAAGATCCATTACCAGCCCGCCGAAGCCCGCCGTAAGAATGCTCTCGAACCACAGACCTGCCATGTCTGCAGCATCGTTCTTGGTATCCTCATCTGCGGAAAGCATTCTGGCTGCAATTGATGTATCAAGACGCCCGGTTATCGCCTTCCATATGCTATCAATAAACAGCCCGGCGATGGCGCTGCCAATAACTTCTTTCCCAAATTTCTGTGTTGCCCGAATACGATATGCATTGGCGGTTTTTGTGTCCCCAAGTTGGTGGTATTTCCCTGCCATGTGGAAATCATTGGCCACCTGACGATAATTTAAAAGCCACTGCTGCAAACCAAATCTACGAAACGTGCTCAGGAACCTGCCGAGAGGCTCATCCCATTTGACAGGAGCGCGATAGGCTTCCATTGGCAAGGAGCTTTCGCGGCTCATCTCAAGACCGGCTCGCACAAGTTGCTCCGGACGGCCCATGATTCTGTCAATCTCGGGAATGTTCTTTCCTTCTGTCCATGCCAGCATCTGGGCCATGAACTTCTGGTAATCTATCACGTATCTCTTGAGATCCTCGATGGCCATTTTATCGCCAGCGATTGCTTTCTTAAAAAGTTCTTCTGCCCTGACCATTCCAATTTCAAATCCGCTTAGTCTTGCCACCTTTTCTGATCCTGGAAATGGATGTAGTTCTCTAAGGATATTGATAAATTTCCATTCCGATGGCGGCTTATAACCAGAAATCCCTTCAAGCTCAACCCCAAATGGGGAAATGCCACGGAATGAGATAATTCCGCTCTGAATATCTTTTATATAATTTCGTATTCCTTCTCCAACACTTTTCCAATCTCCCGCTAACCAGTGATTATTCATGGTTCCTAGAATATTTGACAGTGGAGCCCTGCCACTCAGGGCCATTGAAACGATGGCGCTGTGAATTTTCCTGAGAGATTTGCCTTCAATGAGCGGCATGTTGGGAGACAGTGGGACCTGAGTAACCATCTTTTCATACAATTCGAGCAGCGTCCCGATGTGCTTGGGTGTGGGCATTCCCTTGAGCATGGTCATAATAGCGCCAAATTCACCCTGGTTATTGAGTTCTGCAATTCTTCCAGATGAAACCCTAGTAAATTTATCCAGTACCTCGCCGAGCTTTGAATTCAAGAATCCTTCCGGAATCACAATTGAGCCCGGATCAACAATTTCTCCCCTGGGTCCAGCCGCTGTCTCCGGGGCAGCAAGATCAATGAGTTCTTCGTCCGGCCTGAACTCTGGTGTCTTGGCTTCCTGGATTTTATTGAGAGACCTAATATCATCAAGCCATCTGGCGATCCTGGTGTCGGCCTCATCCCTACTGATATTCCTGGTCTTGGCCGTGACTTCAGAAATCTCTTCCCAGTAACGGGAGGCTCTCTCACGAGAAATCATATCTTGTAAAACATCTTCCTGGAGAACATCTTTGCGAAGCTTTGCACTTAATCTATAGGCCATCTCCTCGCGGTACGCTTTACTCTCCGGTGTTTGCATTCTATCCGTCTGTACGAACCTGTCTATTACCATCTGCTCAAGCTCCTGAAATTCTTGGAATCCCTTGAGAGCCTGTTGATCGGTTGGAGCACTGCGGGAGTGAATTGCCTTAGCAATGGCAATGGATTGTCCCTTCGTCCATCTAGTTTTGGTTCTCAATTTGGCGTCACCAAACATGATGTCCACAACTTTACCACTGAGGTTGGCCCTATTCATATTGATATCATCAGTGAGTTTGTGAGCATACTTGGCCATCGTATCACCAATTGGGCCGAAGTGTTTCTTAAGAACATCTTCTGTTCCAATAACCCAATTCCCAATTCTTTGCCGCCACTTATCTATAAACGGCATGTCCTTCTCCGTAGCACCCATTCCGTATTTTGCCCTTGGTGGATTGGGATTTACCGTAACTGACGCGCCATATAGGGGATGCCGCATGGCACCTTTCATCACTTCATCTCCCTTCGACGGCCCCCAACCAGGTAGCCTGCTGGCTGCGTCGGTGTACTTGGCCAATGTGTTGTTGAACTCGGACTGTTCCGCGTATGGTTTCTTTAAAACATAATCAATAATCTCGCCAACATCCTCGAGCCGTTGCGTCACTCCTTTCGACGTATCTATCACCAGCGGATTCTTATCTGCTTGTTTGAGAAATGTGCTTTTCTTATCATACGACGGCTGCATATTAGTCTTGAGCCATTTTTTCTCTTCCGGTGCCCATTCGACACTGCGGAATTCTTCTGGACGCAGTGCAGTTCCGGCCCGCAAGCGATCCATGATGTCCGCCTTCTGCTTTGCCTGCTTCTCTGTGGTGATGTCCGGCTTATAAACAGCAGCAAGTTCTCTAGTTCCAGTTCTATATTTTTGAGGAACAAAATACGCAAGTTCTGGAAATTCTGGTCTTGCCAAATCCAACCACATTGCATGTAGAGTATAACCAAATTTTTCTTGGGCAAGTTCTTCGGCTAACTTTGGGTTTGCCTTTGCAATAGTGGAAATCATTAATGCTTGATATATTCCATCTGGATCTGTTTCTTTATAATGTTTTACAACAGCATTCATGAACTCAATCCTCTTTTGTTTTTGTTCTGGTGTCTCTTTTTTTGGAACATAAGCATCTGTGAATGTCTTCACTTCTTCTGGATGTATGGCCCCATAGATGACATCAGCATCCCTCAGTGGACCTCCGGGAACATAGCGATCCACCTGTTCATATGCTCTGGTTACAGGATCATCGGCCCAGCCCTTGAGCATCCTGTCAAATACCTTTTTCACATCCTCATTTCTGATAAGGCGATTGACGTTATCAATTCCAATACCAGAAGCCGAGTCTCTTAACCAGGGGCGAGCACGCATGATAATCTCTCTAATATCCCCTGGGATATTAAGGGTTCCCATGTTACCGCGCAACGCCTCCGTAAAGAGATTGGCTCCAATTTCCTCATGTTTAATATTCCACTTTTCCCCTGGGCGGGCTATGAATTCCAACAAGCGCATCTGGTCAGTAGTGGGGAGATGGCCCCTGAAAACATGAAACAACTCATGGAAGAACGTAGTGGAATCAGCAAGGCCCCAGGCTTTCATAATGGCCCTGCCATCATTGAGATACTCAACCATGGCTTGGATGCCACCCCTTTTTGCATATTCCATGAGAGCTGTATTCTCATCAACTCCAGTCTCTCGCATCTGTCTGATGATGAAATCTCTAATCTCTGGAACAGCTTCTGGATTCTTCCTAATTCCTTCAATCGTGCGTCTAAATGATGCCTGATGTTCTGCCCCTGTTCCTGGCCTGATATCGGCAAAAAGACGAGATGTAAGATCTGCAACGGTGGTTCCACGGGCAGCGGCAAGTGCCTCCAGCATTTTCATACTAAGATCTGTTGCCGCTTCTACATTTCTCGGAGTCATACCGCGAAATGTAACAGATAAAGCATCTTTTAATTGATCTCGTGTCCATTCCCTGCGTCCGGGAGGACCAGTTTCTATAACTTGTCCCGCAAGAACCTCAAGACGAGCGCCAACGCCCTCCGGTGGAGCTGTAACTTTTGGAAGCTCTAGTCTTTCCATATATGCGTGACCCGGAGACTCAGGCTCATTGAACGGAGTCAATACGGGCTCTGGTATTCTTCCTGGGAATGCTTCCGGAGGATAACCAAATGGATATCCGGCTCGCTCACGTAGTCCGCGCACGGCGCGCTGCTGTGGCGATAGAGTTTCGGTTGGAATATCGAACGGCTCAGGGGTTACAGGAAGATCAGCTGGGCCTTCTGCTACTGGAAGTTCCCCGAACGGTCTCCTACTATAATCTTTCGGTATCCAACGCCGTACATCAAGAGCCTTAGCAACAAACGGATCTTCGCGTCCCCATTTTTGAACTGTAGCCTGAGTTTCAAGTTTCCTTGCCTCAAGTTCTTTTTGCCTGAACCGTTCTGCAAGGGCAGAATACTTGACGCCACCATAGCCCGGTGCCATCAATCCAGCATTGAGGACCGCCATTCTGATAACTTCCTCACCGGCCTCCGGAAGAGTCGCACCCTGCGCCAGCGCCGCAGGGCCGAATGGTAATGCAGTTCCAATTGCCTGCCCGGCATATGCTGTCGGACCCACGAATCTGGCTGGAAGCTTTGCCGCAGCCCCACGAATGGCGGGGCCGATGACTTCTCCGGCCCCATGAAGATAGGCACCAAATGCGGCACCGCCAGTTCCGGCCTCGAATGCCTCCATCGGAGTTCCGCCCCCAGCCAATGTCTTTGCATATTCAGAACCACCAAATGCAACAGGGGTTGTAAGTGCCGTAGTTGCAACTGGACCCGCCCCGGGTAATGCAAGCATTGGTGATGCCATTGCACCGGCATTAAATAATGCATTCATGGTAACGACAGAAGTTCCTATTCTTGAGATTGGCTCTGCCATTGAGGCTATAGATCTGAGAAACGCTTCTGTCTTAGATGTTGGCTCCGAAACTTCTTCAGACCAGCGACGGAACATTTCCGCAGGACCCTCGAACTCACCAACATCGGCACCAAGAGCACCAGCGGCAGCTTCTACCGGATATTCAAAAGCGCCGATTGTTCCAGAAATTGCCCCAGCCGCAGTTTGTTTTGCGATACGACCAAGGGCGGGGAGAAACCCAGTCTTCTGTGGTTTTGCCCCAAGGAATTGTAGCCGTGTCGCTTCCAATTCTTCTGGGGGAGTGTCAAGAAATAAATCTGGGACTTGCGTTGGAAGGTTTTCCCAATATTTTAACTTCTCTTCGTAAATTTCCTCCTCAGAGGCTCCAAGTGCCCTCAGTTTCCATTCGCGCTCTGGCCACGAAATCATAAATTATCCCACTGGCCTCCAAGCCAAGCCAAGTAATTTATTAAGTTCACTTATGCTGTCTTGGGAAGATTGCTCAGTAAATTGACTCCTTGGAACAGATGATCTGGGATCACCGGCATTGCCACCGCTGCCCATCATGCTAGAATAATAATCTCTTATCGCAGACAGTTGTTGTTCAAGAAGTGCCAACTCCTTTCTCATTGCCTTCTTTTCTTTTTCACCATATCCTGGATTGGACAGATTCTCAATTAACTTTGCGTATCTCACTGCCAGTGGGGTTAATTCAGCTTCTCCCATTTTTGCAATGCCTGCAAATTTTTGACCAGGAACTTCATCTTGTGGAAGCTGTGGAGATGGCTGTCTAAGAGCCATTGCCATATTCATTGCCCGCCATCTTGGATCTTTCTCTTGTACCGCATTCAGGATAATATTCTTTCTGGCTTCATTTTGTGAGAATGCGACATCTCTCTCAAGAAGCTTATTCCTAAAATCTATGTCTGCAGACCTTTCCATATATGGCCTACTAACATCAAATGTTTCAGCAGTCCTACCTTCTTCTCCGGCCACCGCCCCGGCGTGAGCACCAAAGAGACCGCCCTGCGCCCTAGTAGCTTGCGCTCCTGCAAGTTTCTGTATAATATCTGCAATTGCAGGATTGGGCGGGGCTGGCCCACCGGGTTCCGTATATCTCGGGACCCTTCCGGCCTTATCCGGCAACCCATAGACATCATAAGCTGGCATCGGCATTTGGGAGTTGATCAGATTCTGGAGAAACAATGCCTGAAGTTCGTCTTCGAGGCTGCTTCCAAGATTAGTGCCGAATGAAATTGGCATCATTACCTCCTATCAAAAACTACTCTTACCGCCTGTAATCAATGCTATCAAATCTCTATACGAGTTATCTCCGCCCATTGCTCCCTTACTCAATCCACCACCACCCGGGGGATTCTTGAATCCCATCAGATCCATAATGTTTTTACCTTTTCCGTAATCCATCCCGCCAAACAACTGTGAATAGTATGCCCTATCTGCAGCATCTGATCCGAACTGATTCTCAAGTAGATTGTAAAGAGTCAGTGCATTCTGGTTTCTCTGTGGACCTTGCATGCCGAGGATTGACATTATGGAACTATAATTCAGATTTTTGTCAGCAAGGGCCATCTCGATATCCTGCCCGCGCTTCCCAAGTCTACGCTGCTCATAGGCTTCCTGGCCTCCAACATCCCAACCTCCACGGGCTTGCCAGCCCCCGAACTGCCGCCCTCTACGACCCTCTTCCATTGATGCTTCCAGGCTACGATTGAACTTAGATGCATCAAGCATGGCCTGCTCTGTCATGGCCGCAATATTCTCTGAGGCTCTAGCAGAAGCCTTTCCAAGTCCGAATTCGGCATATGGCTGAGAGGTAAGCGCCCCTGCAGCACCATAGCGGGCACCGGCCTGTGCGAAATTACGCTGCATCTCAGTCTCAATGGGGGCCTTGGCGGCTTGAATAGCAGCTTCCGGGTCAACGCTCTTGAACGAATACGGATCTTCGCGGTATTCATCTGGGAGTTTAATCTGAGAAGTCTCAAAATCTCCAATGTTTGGATTCGTATCTCCCTTGAGGTAGCTCAGGAGATTCTTGAAATTACTCAGATAATCATATTCCTTAAGTTGAGGAAGTCCAGCATGTTTCCTGAATGTTCTAAAATCACTCAGGCCACCACCTCCACCACCTCCACCAGTATTAAACTGGTAACTAGATTTTGGTGTCCAGCCTACGCTAAAGTTACTAGGCATGCTTACCTCCAACCCCCACCGGACATCCCACCCGGGGCACCGGGCATCATGGACTGCCTTCTACCGTACCGGCCCATCTTCCTGATCTCTTCAAGAATGCGATCCATCACTCCCTGCTGAGCCCCAATATCCCATCCGGCAGCATCCTGCCCACTCTTGAGCATCATGGAGATAAACCCTTCTGGGCCAAGTACATCCATCAGAGGATCCCAGTTTTTACCACCAATGCCACCACCACCCGCACCGGCCATTCCCTGACCTCCAAGAACATTCTGCAAAATTGGTCTGTAATCAGGCATACTCACCTCCGGATGCCGCGAAGCATCCCAAACAATCTGTACAAATCTTCTAACTGCTCTCTAAACAATGTGTTAACTCCACCGGATTGTCCGGTAATTTCCATATTCACCGGCCGGTTTGGCAATCCAACTGGCGTTACGCTGATCTGTGGCATCCCACCCAGCGCTTGCAGCAGTGCGTATTGTTCCATCTCTGAGGGGCGCATCATCATTCTCACCGCAGATACCCTCCCCCAGCAGCGGATTGTATCAAACTATATGGGTTATAAAAAGTCTCCGCCCAATCAAAGCCACGATTCAGAGTGCCACTGCTGCGGGCAATTATTTCTCTTGCCCTGCGTAAACGTTCTTCATATTCCAATCTTCGCTCTTCATTATAGTCATTGATTGCCCGTTGTGGTTCCCCATATGACCTCTGCTGATCTGGCTGCGCCGGTCTTGTTTCCTGTATATCAGGAGACTCAGTTGCAATCGCCGGATGATTTACCTGACTTCCAAAAACCACAGAGTAGGGACTTACTGTAGGATTGGCAGCCGCCTGTCTACGATAATATTCTGCACTTGTTACTCTACGCTGTCGTGGATCAAACTGTAATGATGCCGGATCTACTCCACTTGTTGTTTCTTCATACATTGGGCTAAAAGTAACCGCCCCGGCCCGAGTAGCAGATTCATCTTGTACCGGGGCTCTTGGAATATTCTCCACACCAGCGGCCCATTCCTCAAGTGCGGCGGCAACCCTTGGGTCATAAGATGGAGCACCGGTAAGTGGAATCCTGGTTCCTGGGGAAACTCCGGCGTTGAGACCGGCAATATTGTAATTAGGACCAAGCATAAGACTTGAATAATCTTGTGGCCTAGTTGTTCCGGTCCCCACCCCAAGACTTATCATTAAGTCGCGCATTCGCTGTTCTGCATAAGAGATGCCGCCATAGGTGCGTCTCCTTGCCATTCTCACCTCTCTGACTTTAGATGCCGCATCGCACCCCGAACATACACCACGTTAAAGCCAATGGGCTTGACCACATCGGAAGCGGCGATGTGATCCCTCGGTATAATTCTAACTCTAAGTTGTAGAGTATTCAACGTTTGGTTGATAGGGAACACAGCTTCGTACTCACCAGCCTGAAGAAGTTTCGCGGAAAGATGTGTCCCGACAAGAGTTTCAGTAGGATACCAATTGAGGATTAAGGTATTGTAATCAACAACTCTTATAATTTTATGTAGCCCCTCAGATGTCTCAATAAAGTCTCCAGCTACTACTATTGGGCGCGGAGAGCCTGCCCAATACGCATAAACAGTTTCTCCGATAGCCGGGGCCGTATCCAGGGTTATCTCGTTATCACCACTTACTGAGAACGCGGTCGTCTCGGTAGAATCTATGGAAATCCTACATCTGATAGCAGCAACAGGAGTGGTGAACGCGACCGTCGCCCCGTCTCCATACCCAATAATGTTGCTCCAGACGGTGTCAGTACCAGTGCAGGCAGAGGTTGTTACGGAAATTGTTCCTGTAGAATCATTTATACTATACCAATCATCCTGATCAAGAGACCTTACTTGCAGCGTTATATATGGCGGTGAGGTGTTTTCTGTGCAATATGCGCGCACCCAAATTTCTTTAACAAATGATTTGATCCCTTCTTCCGAAATTCTTATTTCACCAGTTTGGACATCTCCGAAGAATCTCTTGAAAGATGAGTCAATATTGATGAATTCATCAAACCCGCGTATATTCTCACCGACAGTCATAACCTCAGTAACCAATTTATTTGTAGAGGTTACCGACGGGCCGTATGAAACTATGTTTGCGTAACTCATGTTGTCCACTTATCCCCAAAGATATACGTCTTCCCATCAAGTGCAAACCTTATAAGACCTTCATACCCATGAAGGCCGCCATTAGAACTCCCGGATCTGTTTGGATCAAAAAGATTTGAATTGGTGAATGCCCACGTAGATGCATCTGAGCTATATGCTATTCCACTTGTCGCAGATGTATCCCCACCAAAGAGATACATATATGTCCCGCCGAACGAATACACCTTGTTCAACATTGTGCCGTAGTCCGTAATTGTAAAGGTTGTCCATGTTTCCCCACCATCATCACTTACAAGAAGATCTGTGGTTGTCCCATTCTCCGCAGCATAGATATTCCCACCATGACTAGCAAACCTGAATACGGCATGAGCTGGCGTTGAATCTATAGAGGCTTCGGACCAAACAATCCCGGCTGCACTATAAAGGAGCCTGTTATCTCCAGTTGCGGCAACCCAGTTGGTATCATAGTAAATCCGATCAATAGATGTTACGTCCTCTATGCCAGTGGTTCCGAGAGTCCACGAAGAGAAGTCAGTCGTAGAATATGAATATCCGTCGTCTGTTCCAATAACACACACGCCACCGATGCTGTAGACAGATCTTCCGTCTTTTGACGCAACTACGGCCAGCGATTGTATCCATGTAAGTCCATCATCTACACTGTGCCAAACGCATGGGCCATCACCGCCAGTTACACCAGAACTTTGTCCACATACTATATATTCAGTTAAAGTATCATCATAAACTATTCCGCCGTTTAAGATAACATTACTATTGTCAAGGAGCTGCCTATTCCATGATGTTCCATCGGTAGTCCTATACACATAGCCATCTCTATCTACCACAACTATTGATGTGCCAGACTGAGCAGATCCTATGATAGCAATATCAATATAAATAGGAGCACCAGTTGGAACATCTGTGCCGTCTCCCCCGTCGTGCGGGATTCCTGGATCTTGGGCAATTGGTGCATATGCTGTAACGAACTCCACTAAAGAGCGTGGGGGATTGGCTGAGGTCGGCTGATTCAAGAGAATGCTTGTGTATGCGCCTGACTCTGGATTGATAGTAAAGCATATGTGTTCAGTCGCGGTAGAATCATACATGTAGACCAAGAGGGAGCGAGTATACCGATTGAAGGAAAGGAAGACGGGGTGACCGGCATGGATATCCACATATTCAGTGAGATCAAAGAGGCCCGGAGCCTTATCCACCGTCACCCCGTTTGTAGCATACAGCAATCCTTGGCCATTGATAAAGTAGCATAGATCATCCACGATCACCGGGTTGGAGATGGGGAAGATCCCCTCGGAGATCACTCGGTACAGGAACGGAAGTTCAATATCTCCGGTAAATGAATACACTCCAATTCGCTGAGACTCGAATAGGATCACGTTATTTTGCAGCGTCCTGGCATCAATAATGTATCCAGAGCCTGGAAGATCCTGAGCACCAGATGCATATCCCACGAAGTCTTGGAATGTGCCCGGAGATGTCCAGCGCACTCTACGCGGCCAGTATGTCCAGTTATTGCTTGCCCATTCCGAGGTTCCCAGAAGAAGCACATAGCCACCGACAACGGCCATTGCACCAGATCTATAAGATTCAGAAATGGGATAGAACACGGCGTCCGTTATGGCCGGTGGGATACGTACCATCGTCCTGTCATACGATGCATAGGTATATGTGAGTCCATCATAGACAATGGTGGTGAAATCACTGGTGGCATTGGTAGTTACTGCAGACCATGTGATGCCATCTGTGGAGCTTCTCACAACCCCGGAGGCTCCAGCGGCCATCCAACGGTTCCCAGATAATGTAATGGCAGTCAAATTAACAGCGGTCCCAGAGGTCCTCTCGGTCCATGACGTTCCGTTGGTAGATGTGTAAATCATTCCCCCATTGCCAATCGAAACTGCAAGTGACGTAGTAGAATAGACCCCATTGAATTGTTCTGTTTCCCCGCCGGGGGTGCGATCAGTCCAGCTTATTCCATCAGTTGAACTTTGGATTTTCCCGTCTGCTCCAACTGCAATATACACGGTTCCGTTCCATGCTACTCCGAAGAGATTTTTGGTCATCCCGGCGTCGCTTCTATCTGTCCAGGTTACCCCATCCGGTGAAGTTACGATTGCCCCAGCATCTCCAACGGCAACCAGCAGTGGTCCGGCAGAATTGTAAATTATCCCATTGAGATCTGCATTTGCTGGAGAATTTGATGTCTGCTGAGTCCAGACAATCCCGTCCCCAGATGTTGCCGCATAACCACCATCACCAACAGCAACAAGACGATCAGCACAGCGCGCCATGTCGCGCCAGGTCGTGTTCAGACCAGTGCCAATTAATATACGTAAGCCCGAATGTGTAGCATGTTTAATAAGTGCGCCGCCATTTCCGAGAAACCATAAATGCCTTTCTGTGGTCGTGGCAATCTCAGATGTCGTAGTTACTTCATCGAGATATGAACCCACGATTGTCGTCAGAGAAGTTGGGCCAATTTCTGTCCACGTCACGGCATCTGTACTGGTATAAATCTTCCCTGAGCCCGTAGCTGCGACGAATGTGGTGTTATCACACGCCAGGGCAGTCACATATGTATATGCGTCAAGGGCCTTTCTATAAATCCATGTCACTCCATCGGCAGATGAGAACAGATAACCAGTATTAAGGCTGGTTATGTATGCAGACATTGCATACACCGGGCCAGTAGAATTGTATGCAATAGACTGACCGAATCCAGTATAGACCGTCTGTGTCCCGGCAGCCCAAGTAATTCCATTAGTAGATGCCTGAGTTCTAATGAAGTTACTTGTATTTCCTGCAGATAGATAACTCGTCCCATCCCACACTGACGTTCCGGGACTACCAACAGCAGTTACAGCTCCAGCTCTTACTGTCCACGTGATCCCATCTGCACTTGTAATAATCCCGCTCCCAGGAGCGAATCCGACGAACAGGGAATTTTCGAAGATTACCTCTGTTATGTACGCAGATAATGGATTCGTGCGTTGGGTAAGTGTTACTCCATCAGTTGTGGTATAAATACCATGACCGCTTGTAATTACGAATTTGGAACTTCCATATGCGATGGAGTAATTAATTTCAAGAGAAGGATTAACATACCCAGTTGAATTCAAAACACTCCAATTTATTCCATCTGTGGATGTTACTATCAATGGGTTAATATAAACACCAGGAGACCGATACCCAACAGCCATGTACGTAGTACCAGACCATGCAATGTCGTATAAAACAAAATCTGCACCGGGTTGAAATGTTCTATCAATCCACAAAGTACCAGCAGTAGATTCTAAAATAGCGTTTCTTCCGACAAGCCAAAACTTTGAATTGAGATATTTGCAGCGAGTATATTCGCTACGGAATGGCTGGATCGGAACACCGATAACTACCGGTGATGCTGCATCTTGTCTCTTCAAGTAAAACGGTCCAGATGTAGAGATCTGGTCAGTAGCATCCGGCTCATTCGGCTCCGTTGCCGAGTACAGATACTGCTGACCAAACATCTCAAAATGGATAGAATACAATGCCCTATCACTATCATGCACACGGTAAATCGTATATGTAACACCAGAAAGTGCCGGTGGCGTTCCCTCCACAATTAGAATTGTATTCGAGTCAATCCGGCTGATACGGTACAAATCTGTAGATCCATAGAATTCTATAAACGCATGCGGCCACGCATTTTGCAACCAATAAGTTCCCACACCAGTCACGGTTGACGTAGAACCATCTGTGGTTATTGTTCCAGTTGTGTACGTGGAGCAAATCGGAACAGAACTTCCGGCCCGCATTGGGGACAGGCGATTGATGAAGATATCATTCTCAATGTTGCCGGTCGTAATGACCGTATTCAAATAGTCATCATCATTCACAGTGTCCGTATCTACCTGCCAACGAGGACGAATCGTATATATATCATCACGATACCGGAACATGTCTCCACGCAGCGTGAGGTTATTGTCTGAGCGTGAGACATAAAAGTTCTTCGCTTTACGCACGCCGGGGAGGGTCACCTCCGGCCTATGCAACTGCGCTACCTCAGATGCGTTCGTAAGTGAGAAGTATTTATTCTCTCTTGCCATTTCCCCAACACCCTCTCATAGTTTCACCAGATGAAAGTTCCAACCTTCCTTGCGCCATTGTCCCTGGAATCCTCTGCCATTCTTTATTAATCTTCACGGCAAGCTCACATGTCTTAGTCCATGCTCCTGTGTCTATCTTTTCTTTCGATGACCAAATAATCGGACCCCACAATAACGTACTAAGATTGCTTCCTCCTTTCATAATTACCACTGAGTTTTCATATGTCTGTGGTTTTACTGTCTCAGCATATCTCCCGGTACAAGTCATGGTATATTTAGTACACTTCTCAGATCTAATACAATATGAATCCAAGATCCCATCACCATCGAAGTCGGCTCGCATAATGACACTTTCCGCAGTTGGATTAAACGGATACTCTTCAACTGGAATGACCAGCGTTGGAGTATTATTGCTAGTCACAAAACCATACGCACAGGCAAGAATGATAAGAACAAGTCCAACCGATGCCCAGGCAAGTCTAATTTTAATCCCATTATTCATAGCTCTCCTTACTTAAATTCAGCTACAACAATTCCAAAAACAGGATCAAGGGCACCATCTCCACCGGAGCCTAGCAGAGTCACAAATACATCTGCCTTGGCACCAGCAGCAAGATTTATCCATGCTGTAGTAAGATATTGATTTTGAACGTTAATTGCTATGCTCACTTCCGAAGTTCCAATATTAGAATAGCCCGCAACAGCCTGACTAAACGTTGTGCTATACCGCAAGATTAACTTCGACGCTGCGGCTCCCGCCGTGGCTCGCTTGTGAGCCTTGAGACGGCATTGTGTGTAATTGGTGAGATCAATTTTCTCAATATGAGCTGATGTTGATGCTGTCAAAAGCCAAAATGATAGAGCAACAGGCATATTGCTCCATGCAAGATTGGCCAAAATTGGCACAGCAAAATATTGCTTAATAAGAGGCACTCCGCCACCGGCCGGAGTCGCCCAGGTTTGATCTCCACGCAAATATGTTGTTCCACTTGCTGACCCGCTGCCAAGCTGCACCGTTGGTACGACAGAATTCGCCCCGAGCCCAGCGTAACCGCTGACTGCCCCCTTGTTCACTGTGGCTTCGTGACCCGAATGCGGAGCGCCCGCAGATATGTGACTGTCGATCTGGGCATGCGTGTTCGTACCCTTATTCGCTAAGTTGACGTGGTCGATCTGCGCCCCATCGCCGCCGTTGTGATCGTGCGTATCGCCATTGGTCACACCTTTCCCCGCCACCGCGAAGTCGGCCTCAGCATTGTCTGCAATCGAACCGAGGGTGGGGAGACCGGAAAGCGAACTGTAGGCGATCTGCGCTCCGTCTCCACCCGCATGATCGTGAGCGTCCCCGTTCGTAACACCTTTTGCTGCGACCGCATACGTCGATGACAAGTCCGGTATCCAGCCCGAGGCGAGCGTCCCGCCCGCCCCGGCCTTGGGGATCGCGTTGGCTGCCGCCACAGCAGTCGCCACTTCGTCGCCGCCGCTGTGCTGGTGCGTGCTGGCGTGCGGGCCGCCTCCTGTCACCTGAAGCGTGCCATCGTCGCGAATGAATTTTGTACCGTCAGGTGTGCCGGTCGCAAGCTGCGACATCGGAACGAGACTGCCCGCTCCGAGCGATGCGTAACCGTTAGCCGCACCCTTTTCGCTCTCCTTCTGGTAGCCCGCATGTGGGTCCGCCTCCCCAGCATGAGTTGAGATCGCAGAGGTGATGTCGGCAGGCGTCGCCTTGGCAGCAAGATCGGTAACCAAATTAGTGACATCTGATTGCGGATGGCCGTGAGAAGTCGGGACACGGGCGTCGCTGTTGCGTGGGTCCACATCGGTGAGGTACTTGTTCGTCGCGCTCGGGCTCCCGCTTGTCCCGGCGAGTGCAGCCTTCTCATCGGCGGTCGGATCATTTGGATTCGAGGGGATTGTATCCCATGTATTATCCCCGCGAAGAAACTTTGTTACATCACTCGGAGGAGTCGGGATTACAACAAATTCAATCTCTGAATTTACCTGACCAAACGTACTCATGAAATCACCCCGCGACTCCTCAAATCACTAATCAAAGTTGCGATCACATTAGCCAATTCGTTGATCGTTGTTGATGCTGCGTCATAAATTCTATCTGTAGAAGCATTACCAACACTCCAAGGCCCAAGGGGAGAACCTGACAATCCACCACCAGGGCTTATAGAAGCAGTCTTTAGCTCATCTCTAAACGCAACCGCATCAAGAAGCTGCTGCGCCCTGACCTGATGTTCCTTGGGAACCGCAGCACCAATGAATTGATAGAATGCTTCTCTCTGACTCATCCAATGCCAGCCTTAAAGGCCCTCCCT
>Ga0209324_10000501_pt1 | contig 27495 bp, 36 predicted proteins | sample Rifsed19ft3_FD_184015 | JGI IMG/M metagenome (GOLD analysis project Ga0209324, IMG submission 184015) | Soil microbial communities from Rifle, Colorado, USA - sediment 19ft 3 (version 2) | ecosystem: Environmental > Terrestrial > Deep subsurface > Rock core/Sediment | place: Rifle, Colorado...
AAGCAAAGGAGGTGGACAGGTAGCAGAATCTTAGGTTATTATTCCAGCTTTTCCATATACGAGAGCAATCTCTCAATCAATCTGCTCTTTTTGACTCTCTAGTATAAGCGCAATCTCTCTGGCTGTGAGACCCAGTTCCCGCAACTTCCGCACCAACTCAATTTCCTCTAAGGTAAATGTCTGGTTCTTCATATTTCCCTGCGATTTCCCGCAATCTCTTGAGCGCGTAGTATTTTACCCCTTGGATAAGCTCCACAGTTCTGCTGTCTATCTCCCCTATAGGGGTCTTTCCCAGCTTTTTCTCTTGATCTCTGCACCACGCAAGCGGGCCTCGTTGTATTTCTTCTGCTGTCATAGTATATTGATTTTGGGCAATCTCCCCGCAAGGGGAGGTTGTTCTTTATTCTTTTTACCGACCTTTACGGAATTAACAGGAGCTTGCCAGAAAGTTGCATCCGTTCCGCCGATGCGTCAAACAAAGTCGCGCAGGACAGATTATTAAAGTACACTTCTACATTATCAACATCAAGAAACCTTGTCAACCCCAAAGTTATCAACACCTCTAACTTTCAGTTTTTTGCATATACGAAAAATGGCAGCTACATCTCTATCATACAACTTTGCGATTTGCCTATAAGAAAGCCCTTTTTGGTGGAGTTTGAATATCTCTTTATTTCGTTTTATTTCTTCTTTCATATCTCTTGTTTCATTGGGTTAGAATCATACTGTAGTATTTTCCTCCCCCTTCCTTGGTAACAGACATCCATTCAAACGTTAAGATTCTTTCTTTATCGTGTTTCCAATAATTATAGAATCTTCTTTCTAAGCAATAGCTTTTTATGAACTTGAAAGGATACCATCCATAGGAGGCATTGATATGACAATTCTGGCATAAAACAATCACATCTCCGTTTTGTTCTCTTCCAATCGTCCTATAATGTTTATGATGAATGTTTAAATTTTTCTTTGTACCACACCACTGACATTGAATCCTTTTTCTTAAAGTCTCCTTCCTAAAACTTTTCCAGTGGTCGCTTTTAAGATATTCGAGATATTCCTCATATTCCTCCTTCATATTTACTCTATTCTTATATCTTTTTCATTTCCCGCGAACTCTAACCATTTACCCCCATCTTTTGGGATAACCCATAACTTGTTTTGTGCCTTCCGTACCTCTAACCCGTCATAGTACATTTTTTTAGAAGAAGAAACATCTCTTCTCTTCTTATCTTCTCTTAACTTAACTTTACTTAACTTAACTTTACTTAACTTACTTGCGTCAGCAAGTGCTAAGCATTTGCTACACAAAGGATATGTAGATGGTATTCTTCTGTCTTTTTGTTGCTTCTGGTATTTTTCCCAGTTTATTAAATGGACGTACTTTTCGTTGTTTTCTTCAAAAAAATGTACGCTTCCCATTGCTTCAACTTCTATTATCCACGTCCCCATATCCTCTTTCTTCACTTCGTCAAAACCAAATATCAATCTCTTAAGACTTCCTTCGTCTCCTCTCAAATATCCGTCATCGTCAGCGTTGCTAAACATTCCTATAAATAGCAATCTTGCCTGTATAGATAGTCTGTTGAACCCTGGGTCTTCCCAGATTTTTGGGTCAATCATTCTTTTACGAGTCATAGCATTACGAACCAAAAGGGCCTCACAACTGGCGAAGGTTCGATGAAAACCTTGTTTATTGCGAGACCCTTTCGGTCAATAAATTTATTGAATTGTCCATCGATCCTCGCCATAGTATCTCCATTATTCCATACCCAGACATAGTGTCAACCCCCTCCCAACCAGAGTTATCCACAGGCTAGACTTTATTCAACCCCTGCAATTTTCTCCTTATGGTGTGCAAAAATCGTGTACCAAAAAAGGGGGGCCTCGACCTCGTTTGCAAACGGGCTATCCACAGATTTTCGATACCTTTTAATCAGAAGCGTTTTTGTTTCGGAGGCTTTTTTGAACACAAACTTTTTCAAACTCTGCCCTAAATTATTTTTTCGATCAAAAATTTCTGCCTTAAAAAAGCAAGGTACCCTTGTCAAGAGGAGCCTAAAAATTCTGTTTTCTGCCCCATTTTCGAAAGTTCTCCAGAAGCCGTATGATATAATTAGGATAGGAGGCAGATAAAATCCTCCCGGCCAGAACGGGTCAGCGTTCTTTGAAAAAAGAATATGATTAATCCAATTGATATAATCAACAAAGCCATTGCCGAGGATCCCTACTTGCGGAATATGCTTGCACGAACACAGGCATCCTATCGGTACTTCTCGAATCGTACCACCAAAGACAGGTACTTTTGGACTACCGAGAAAATAAAACACAAAAGTGGTTCTCGATATGTGGCGGGCATCTACCGCTACATCAAATCGATGGGAAAGCTCGGAGGATACAAAATTGTGAAGCGAGTAGGGTTTGCGAGAAGGCAACGAGCGAAGCAATGGGCGTTGAATGCCTACAATAAATCCGTAGAAGCAAAAGCCACGCCCCCGAAGGAAGCGTAGCAACTCCATCTTACCACCCCCTTGTCTGACCGCAAGGGGTTTTGGTAAGTAAAACCGCGTTCCCACTCACTAAGCCTCCATAAGTGGGGCGCGTGTCCGTGGACCTGAGCTAATAAATAGTAGCAACTCTGATAAAGTTGTGTCCAATACGCGCCTCGCTTATGAAACCACAGCTTATTGCCTTACTCAGGCTTTATCTCTGCATTTTTATTATATCTCTGCTTCTTTCCCTTCGTCAACCCCTTTCTAACCCCATGCAAAAACCGCCCCACAAGGGCGGTTTTTGCTGTTTCTGTTTGCATATTACCGAGTCCCGCCATCCTTGCACCGGGATGTTTTGTCGCGGGACTCGCCTGCAACCCTATATCCAAGGGCGGGTTTGAGAGGTTGTGCGAACCTCTCGCAAAGGCAGAATAACCTTTTTTCACGGCAGGGCGCTACTCAAAGGGTAACTTACCTCGCAATCTTTCATTATATGCTTTCCTTTTGCTCCTCGTCAACCCCTTCCTCAGGCGTGTCGGGCGTCTGCGGTTCGCCTTGTACATCAATCATAGTTTTTTTGTGGTATCAATTTGCAGCGACCTTTCTTTTCTTTCCATCAAAAACTTCGGAACCCATTTTCCGACATTTTTTCTATTTACTTTATACTTTTTCGCAATATCAGCCACTGTCGTTCCCTTCAGACTCGCTTTCCAAATCTTCTCCGTTGTCTTGTAATCGTATTGCATCTTTTTCTTCTTCGTTATTTCCTCCCAAAGCGCAATTTAAGTGCATTCTCGCAAAATCATGGATTGTGTCATTAGAAGTTGATTCGTCAAGAGTCGTATCTTTCCCGCAGATCGGGCATTTAGGAGGTTTCATTTCTGCAACACGCTTTTTTTCACCACATCGTAAATCCCCGAAGCCGAAGCTCCGGCCACAAATCCCGTGAGCCCGCCGATAAGGGATAGGTCAAACACGAGCCCCACTCCAGTTCCTACTGCGAGGGAAAGAAGCGGAAGAAAAGAAGAAGGAATTTTGCCTATTTGTTTGACCGCTTCCACCACGATTCCCGCAATGACCGCCGCGTACAGAAATGTTGATGTTTCTATGATTTCCATTTTATTTTCCCATTAACTTATCCAAAGCGACCTTTATGCCAAACAACGCCTTCCTCACATAGTCAATCGTAGAAAACACCTCTTGCTTTTTCTGCACGGCGTCCAGCACGAACATATCCACGAAATATGGGGCTTGGTCAATCGCCCCAAAATATCCATTCTGGCCGTCCACGTTGCCCCCAGAGGCGTTGCAGGGCTTAAAAGCCCAGTGGAGGTGGTTACCCGTAGAAACGCCCGTAGAATCGCCATATCCTATCAAATCTCCTTCCTTTATCTCCTTGCCGTCAAATCCCACCACTGACTTCAAGTGCCAATAGCGGAGTTTCACATAAGTGGGATTTCCCTTGTACATAAACACTTTTTCTTTGGAGATAATATCCACTCCTACCCCCCCCGCGTTATCAACCTCCGTTTTCATTATACCCGAAAACTCTCCCGAATGGTAAATTGGTTCTCCGTACCAGCATCCCCAATCTTGTCCGTTGTGAGCAATCATTCCGTACTTTTTATACACGCTTTCTGTATAGATAGGGCAAGTTTTTCCAAAATTCAAGACAAGACGACCATCTGGGTATATACAAACTTTGTTCTCTCCAAATCCTTGACTTAGTGTATTTGACTGTAATGGCCTATAGAGTTTCATCATTGGTTATAAATCGGCAGATAATAAAGTTCAAGTTCGTTAATCCGTTGCGATAGGGGTTAATAATAATCTGATAATGATATAAATTCTCCACACTTACACCTTACACTTAACGCGCCGACCTTTTCACAAACTTCTTTTGGATGTCCTGCGAAAGTATGCCAGATATTCAGCCAAAATGTTTTCCAAGTTTTTCTATATTTCATATGTTTCATTGGATTAGAAAGTTTTTATGTTCCATTCTACAAAACTATTCTTATCTTTTTCAAGCATTAGGTAATAGTATCTGCCAAACCAACGCTTATCTGCTACCACGATTATCTTTGAATAGTAAAATCTTAATTCGGATATTCTTTGTAATCTTCGTGGCGTGAAGTGAGAGTTTAATGCTTGGTTGTTCAAGAGCCACGCTACACCTTTATTTGCTACCACGAGAGCTTTCTCGGTGAACTTCCAGCTTTCGTGATATGGTGGATTACCAACCACCCAATCCACCTTTTTATCCCATTCAAAGAAATCACAACCGTCATCTATTTCACATTCATATTTTTCGCCTTTTAATTGGTTAAACCATACCTTGTTTTGACCACTTCCAGCATCCAACGTACTTCCCTCAATAGGTGTTTTACTTAGTAGGTATCTCACCATTTCTGGGTTTGTCTGGTGGAATGTTCCTATTACTGCTTTTTGTTTCATTGGGTTTTTATCTTTTTCCTTTCAATTATGCATCCTTTAGGTATGCGCTGTATGTGACTCACGCTCTTTCCATCACCGGCAGTCATAGAACAAATCGTAAGCATTTCTTTATCTTCGTGCACTACCCAGCCGACATTGTAGGCAATGAACTCCTGCGACTTTACGAAATCTTCCAACTCTTCAAATCCCCACCAGTTGCAGTTTTCGGGATGGAAGGCATCTCTCCATTTTATGCACACAAGTTTATCTGTTTTTATTTTCATTCCTTTGCGATAACTTTTAAGAAGTTATTGTCGGGTGGGGGGGGACTCATTCTTGCCGTTCTCTTTTTTTCTTCTCTCCCATTTTGCTGAAATCTTCCTGCAATCCGTCAATCCTGTTTATGCTCAACAAGGTCAATAGGGAAAATCCGAGCACTATTCCGCAGAGCAACACAAGAAGAAAAAATGTTTTCATATTATCATCGGGCGGAGAAAGCGTACTAACTACACTATGCTTCTTTCCCCGCCCTATTCTGACCCGCCCAAGGCGGGCATTCTACGAGAGGTAGAAGGGTATCGGCACGACACATCTGTCAAACCAGACATCGTGAGCAATGAACTCCACTTCCTTTTTCTGGGGGTTCAGTAGGGTGAATTTCAGGCAGATGCCTGGTTTCAGACCTCCGTCAGGGTGGGTGCGGTTGCCCATCAGGCCCGCAAGCATCTCTGTCGGGATCTTCGTCTCCAGTATCGTTTTCTCCCCTACAAGGCACGCCTGCACGGTTTCCATCACTTTCCTCCAGCACGCTCACATAGTTCTCAAGGATGTATGGTGGGTCTTGCACTATTGACTTTGGTATGTTCTTCGGGTCAAGCTCGCTCCGCGACTCCTGATAAGGTATGACTGCTCCGCACTGGTGGCAGAGCCACCCTTCAGAAGGCGAAACGAGCTCCGCCACTCCTTTGCATTTCTTGTGTAGTACTACGAGCATCTTGTACCTCCCTGACTGCGAGAACCTTTCGGTATCCGCAGTTCATACAGTACAGGTCAGACCTTGTCTTGAACTTCTCCGTAGTCAGGGCTCCTCCGCACTTGGGGCACGCTTTGCAAAACACGACCATCTGTTCTTTCCTTTACTTTCAGATTGTTGTAAGAAAGCAAAGTCCCGCAGAATACGCAGTATTCCACAAAAGCAACTGGCAGGCGTATATCCATATCTGGGCTTCTTGACCTGTCCCACAGCATCTTTCCCATCTTCTCGTGCTGACAATCCATCTTACCTCCTTTATGTGCTAACCTTCTCCCGCCCGCCCACCAGTCCAGCAGTACTACTGGCGAGTGGACGGACTGCACCAGCGTCTTCCCCCTTTCAGCTAATCCCCATCAGCCGAAAACATTGAAAGAACGCTGAATTTCCGCCCCGCATAGAGCGGACGGGAAAGGGCTATGTATGTCCGTTTAGCCGTCCTTTTATGAACGCAACATCTGTTTCCAATTTTCCCACTCGTTCTCTCATCTCTTGTTTGAACTCGTGAAAAGAGTGCAGGTCATTATTCTCTATATTATTTACTCTCTTTTCCAACTTACCCGCACCTTTTGCATTAAGCCAGTAGTCAGACCAAGGAACCATTATTTTCCATAAAAACAGCAAAACGACTGCGGAGGGCGTGGCGTATTTAAGAATTTCTAAGATGGGGTCGGGCATACTTGACAAGAGATTAAAATTAGTGTAACGAGTGGTATATGAAATATCTTATCATTTTAGCTTTATTTTTCGCTTTATTCGCCTCCGCATCTTGGTGGGATCCTTTTGGTTGGTTTCAGAAAGACTTGATTTGTGAACCGCAGATTGTTGAAAAGATTGTCGAAATTCCTGTAGAAAAGATAGTGGAAAAAACTGTTGAAAAACCTGTGGAGAAAGTAAGATATGTACAAGTACCCATAGAAAAGATTATCGAGATTCCTATTGGGAATTCCGATATTATGCGCCTGCAAGCTGAAATAGCACAATGGGAAATAGCTTTTAATGAGTTTAAGCCAGAAGTGTACAAACTTACTACCATTGATTCTTACGAAGAGCTTGCCGAAAAATATAATCGTCTTATCAATGAATACAAAGAATTGTGGTTGAAAACCCATCCTGGAGCACCTTACTATGAAGATATTTATGCGCCAGCACAAGAACCTTCTCAATGTATGTTTGTAGTCGAAATAAATTATCCTAAGGGGCATATTATGTGTGAGTAGTATGAAAATCTTTCTCTTTTCAATAGGTGGAGCAATACTCATATTCTTTGTGTTTGATATTCTTGCGAATGGTTTTCCTTCTGGTAAATGTTCTCAAGAAACTCCTGAATACTGTTCGCTAAATGATAGAGAACTTCCTTAGCGGTTAAATCTATTCTTTGCTCTTTTCTCCTGATATACCTGAAATCCAACTCCGAAAAATGCAGGAATTCCTGCTGAAAATATAGCTTCTGGGCCAATTTCTTTTATTGCTTCTCCGATGTCTTGCAGATAAAGTGGAATTATATTCTCCAATGATTCTCTTTTCAAATCTAATTTCTCTCCAAATAATTTCTGTCCTTCTAAAAGCTCAAGGGCAAGCGATGGAACAGGAGCTAATTTCCCACGGATAAATCTTTCCGCAACATCAAGACGAGATTCGAAAGGGAACTCTTTTTCATTTAACTTCACAATGTCTCCCTTAGCTGTTTTTCTTTCCCCAGTAGCAAGTTGAGTAAATACACGAACCCATTGCTGGAAGCCACCCCATATATCCCACCGAGCGTTTCCAATTCGTATCTTACCAAAATCTGTACTTCGTGGGTCTGCTTCAACAGAAACATTTTCTCCGCCGGCTAATTTTATTAAGCCAAGTGCAGTCATCCCAGTCCCGATAAACTGTCCCATTGTTTTTATTGCTTCTTTCCTTACTGGAGGAGTAAGTTTTGAATACCAAATGGGATTTAACATATTAAATCTTGCAGCAATCAAACGAGGAGAAAATAGCACCGTACTTAACTCTGTAGCCGCACGTTGAAAAGCAGGTAAATCTCCTCTTCCACTTGCGTTATTCACAAAACGAGCTACTGATTGTAAATTTTCAGGGGTAGCAATACCTTCTTTCTGAAGCTGATTAACCATTTGTGAAAATACATCAACTCTCAATTTATTGAGATAGCTCACAAAAGAGCGTTCACTCGCTCGATAAACTCCTCCGAGCAAAGGAAGTTTTTTAATGAATCCTCCTATAAATTGTTCTTCTCTCGCTTGTAATCCTCCCGTAGCTCGCGTGGGGTCTGCAATATACAAACCAGCAGATTTCATTTCTTTGTAGAGAGGATGTTCTGGTAAAACTTTAAGCCATTCCTCGAAGTTCTTTTGAGAGAATGTTTGTCTGAACATTTCTCCAAATGCTTTCGTAGCTAGTTTGGGTTTTGTAGTTGTTAAAATTACTGATTGTCGTAATACGGCAGAAGCATCCAGCCCAGTAATTGCCGTACGAGGAATGTTTACTCCTTCTACGATAAGATTTTTAATACTAATCCCACCCCTTTTAAGAACTTCTGTTGCAAATTCTTTCCCGAAAACATCCTCTAAAAGAGAAAGTTGGCTTGGTTGTGGAATTTCACCAGTAAGGATTTTTCTCAATCCATCCCAAGCAGCTATTTTTTCAAATGGTTCAAGATATTTATGAGATTGAATAGAGTTTGCCAAATTATCAATATCATTCTGATTAAGTTGTAGTGCTTCAAAGGTTGGTTTTTTGGGTGCTAGTTCTCCTTTCAATGCTCCAAGAGCTTTTTGGAATCCAACTTGTCCTTCTTCTTTAGCAAAGATACCAGAAATCTCACCGGCTCTTTTTGCTCGTTCTACGGCGTATATTGCTTCTAGCTCTGCTCTTGGTTTGCCAGCAGACTTAATTGCAATTATGAGTTTTGAAAGAGGGGTATCAACCTGTTGTATTATTTCTTGGGTTACTTTTCCCCCAACTCTTTTCAACCCTCCCATAACCCCAAGGGGGTCGAAGTATGTATTTGTTCCAGGAATTTGGATAAGGCCTTGTTTTTTTGCTTCCTCTGGAGTTGGAGCAAATGTTTGTAAAACATCAGCAACTTTTTGCCTTACTTCTAAAGCAGCCTTAGGCCATCCCCTAATTGTACCCAAAGTTAAACCCAAAGGGCTTTCAGCAAAATCTGCTTTCTTTTTTGCCTTTTCTTCCTCATACTTTAATCTGCTGAATCTGTTTTGAGTTGCGGTAACCATTTATTTATTGAATAATGGTCTTGTAACTCCTTTCCAAAATGCCTGCCAAAAACTTTCTGTGTTTTTCCCAGTAGGAGCAACTGCGTCAATCCTTGATTTTAGGTATTCTTTTACTGCGGGGGGGATATTGCTATTATCAATTTCGCTCTTTACATCTTCCGGATTTTCTTTCCCATCTTTTATCCCCGTAAACACCTCATTCAACGCTTCTAATTCAGTTTTCGTGCTATTCACAAAATAGTTTTGTACGTCATATTCAAGCCCCTGAAATTCCTCTAATGGAAGGCCAGCGTTAGAAGCTCCTTTATTCTGTTGAGTTTTAGTGAATAAAGTCCCAAACTTAGTCTCAAATCTTGCACCAATAACAGCTCCAACTTTCCTTCCAAATAACTCCGTAACATCTTCCAAACTCATTGTCTTGTAATCGTTCGCTCCAAGCCCAAGATTCACTCCGTTTTCCGCGGCTCGCACTCCAAGATTAAGTTTTGCTTCCAACTCCTGCCTATCATTTTCTACTTTGCTATCCCAATAATCCCGAATGTTATCTAATGTATCCTTCTGGTCTTTTTCTAATCCATCAATAAAATCTTTGTTAAAGCTGTAGAATGTTTTAAGTTCAGATAATCTTAATATGTCATCATACTGCATAGCAGACACAATATCCCCTACAAGATTTCGTGCGGTTTCTACATTGCCACGCAAAGCGTCCAATACCATTGTTTTAGCTCCAATCTCCGCAGATACGCCCATCTGTCTGAATGTATGTTCTCGCGCTACTCTGTTTGTCTCTCTGCCTGCGAACCCAACAGAGTATTGGGGATTCTCTTGGATTGCAGTGGTTTCTTTAAGTTGAGCTATCTTCATATTTAATAACTCAAGATTCAACGCACCAATTTCAGGGATAAGTGTTCGTATCTGAGCTTGGTTTTCTGGAATTTGGAATTCTTCTTGCAATGCCCTTACCTGTTCTTCTTGTTCTTTCCTATCTGTAAACAACTTCTTGAATCCTTCCAAAAGAGATGTCTGGGCTTCCCTTCCTTCTTGCAGAGCTTTTTGCTGTTCCGAAAATAGTTCCTGTTGAGCTTTCAAGAATTCATCCTGTGAAGTTGCGGAAGCCAAGCTCGTAATGGCTTGATTGTTAATGTTATCCGCAGAACTTCCTGCCACATTCGTTGAAACTTCTGGCAGATTTATTGCTGTTTCATCTTTCAAATCTCCAGCAGAAAGCAAACCTTTTTCAGCAGAGGTTTTCACTGTTTGTGATAAAGTTTCCGCCTGTTGGCGTACCGACTTTAATTGTTCGTCTAACGATTGTAATACTTCTTGAGGTATAGCCATACTATTAAGTTAGCTTGACTTTACTTTTATATAAAGAAATCATACAAAATTTGGAATCAACTTAAACTCACCGAAACAGTAATTCCTTCAAATCTCGCACAAAGGCGTTTGCCTGTTCTTAAAAATACTTCTCCGACTTTTGGGCTTATATCAGAATTAGTTGCATAAATGGGAAGACCACCATACAATTTCCGTATTCTCATTTGGTCTTGGATGGGAATAACAGGAGCAGATTTCTGTTCTTCTTGTTTCAAATAATCTATCTGTGTTTGCCCTGATGTATTTGTGAAGACTCTCATATATCTTTTTCAAGAATCTCATAATCAACCTCAATCCTCCCGTATTTTATCCCCGCTCCTTCATCTGGGCGTATAAAAACCCTAAAATTATCACATATTTGGTTATCTGGGGTAATCGTCAATTTCTTTGAGGTTATCACTCCATCCCCTGCGTAGGAGATGTTGCCAATATGAATCTGCCTATCTCCATAATCTAAGTCAAGCAATACGTCATCTCCCTGTCCACTTGCCAATGCTTTGAAATATAACTTAACATAGTTTATTCTTGTTCTTTGGGGAAACTCATAGTATAGAGATTTATACTGCATTCTCGCAGAATCAACACTGGTCATATCGGCTCTCCTTATACTGCCCACAGAACCATTCCAAGCAGTGAAATATACAATCCCAGCGCTTCCAGTTATGGGTGCTCCTATTTGCGTAGATGTACTCACAAAAGATATTGGATTAGAAAGCGACTTGGGGACTCCGATTTCTGGAGAACCATAAAGAAACAAATTACCATGATTCTTCTCTCCTATCAAAAGAGAATTTCTAAAGAACCCTACGGAACCATGACTGGTTGGATAGTGTCCTGAACTCTCGCCAGAAACATTATTCTCCAATACCTGAATCATATTAAACCTATTCCCATCAAAGTTCTTAATAACGCCTTTTTTATTGTGGTCTATAGTGAAAAGAAGAAGTTCATTATTTAGGTTGAATGCAGCTTTCACTACAGGGTCGTCTATTGGAATTCTACGGTTAAAATTAGGTGAAGTTCCATCCCAAAAGAAAACTACATTTTGTCCAGTGAAAAGTCCGCTATAATCTGTACCGTAATCCACCATTATTTTTCTTGCACATATCCCAAGAAACTCTCCCGCGTCAAACAAAGCATACGCAAGATAGCCTAAAGGAAGTTGAAGTTTATTTTCGGTAAATACAGAATTCTTCCCATCAAATGCTTCTATATCCCCTCCATCTACGATATAAAGAAAACCATTCTCTCCCCATTGCAACATAGGATGTGGTTGTACTCGGTCTAATACACCAGCTCCTGAAGGAACGGTGGACATATAATCGTCATCAAAGCTACCAGCAGATATATTGTATGCTCCTATATCTCCATCAACACCATCATTCCAAGCATACATTAACCTGTCTAAATCTGTCCCAATGTTATAAATAACTAAATCCGTTATCTTGGCAGGGCCAGCGTGTGCCCCATGAGGAGAAACAGTATGGGGGAAAACTGTCCCGAATGTCGCCAAATTAGTAACAGTACTTACCTCCATAATTCTTCCTGCGGTATCTGCAAAATACATCTTTTTGTTGAAATCATCTATTACCGATTTTGCGTTTACTTCTGAAATCGTATTAGTTATCAAAACGCTTTCTGGCCCAGGACACATATACCCGTAATGTGAAGGATTGAATAAATTGACTGATTTTCCAATGAAAAAGGAACCTTCTTTACCTATTCTATCCGAGAAGGAAATGCCGCTAAAGAAATTTGTTATGTCTATCTTTGCCATTTAACCCGTAATCTCATGCTTATCTTCCCAAGTCCAAGAAGGACTCGCAGACTTTGATTGATGTGTCCAAGAAGGACTCGCAGACTTTGATTGATGTGTCCAAGAAGTAACATTTTTACTTAAAAAAGTCCAAAGTATCCTGGCGTTTTCTCTTAAATCCAAATTGACTATTCCAGTTACTAAATTTATGGCATCGCTTACTACTATCTCTAAACTTCTTCTTATAATAGAGATACTTTCTGAAGCAAGCGCTACTGTATCTTGGATATTCAGTTGAAATCTCTTGAATAAGAAAGAGGTACTTTCTGTTGCCAAAGTAATTGATTCCCTCTGATTGAGCGAATTTACTACGGTATCCCAAAAATAATCAGCCGCAGTATCGGCAGAAACTTCAAGTTGAACGGTATTATAAGGCCCATCAGCTTGAGGAGTTTTCCAAGCAGTCCAACTATCTCCATCAATACGCATTCTCATCTGATAACTCGGAGAACTATGCCATTCTATTTCAATCAAATACCAAACATCAGCGAGTAAATTGGATTTTACGGTAAACCAATCTGCTATCCCTTGGTCAAAAACATCTATTCTGTTTCCAAAAAATCTAAGGAGAATAGCATTTGCCTGCGTCACCGTTAAAAGATTAAACTGGCTTGAATCATCCGCATCAGAAACGCTCGATTTCCTCAAATAACAAGATATACTCCCATCAGAAATCGAAGTTCCAGTATTCGTTATATCAACATTTGTTATCCCGCTTACTGTAAATTTAATCGCTTTTGCTCCTGATTGGACTGTTGTCCCCTGAACATCAAATCCAGCATTTCCCGACCAACCTCCTTGTGCATTCAAATCCCCATCAGCGTAAGAATCAAAATTGTCTTGAAGTATGATAGCCATGCTTAGAAAACCAGCAATTATTTTCAAACTGTTTCATTTTTGCTGGCTAGTCAACATCTATGGAATACGATACCTGCAAATCAGAACCGTTATCCAATGCTTTCGCCGTGAAGTTCGTTGTCCTGCCAAGAATCCTTGCTGATGAAGCTGAAGTCGCAATCGCTACTTCCTTTACTGTATAAGAAGCAGTCGCACTAAAGGTATGCAAGAGCTTTGCCGTATCGTTGGTTGTATCCGTGGTTACCTGTGTAGCGGTTGCTCCCGCGGGCGATAAAGACCCAATAGAGATTACAGCCTTCAATGCTATATCTCCTACTACTGCTGCCGTTCCTGAAGTTCCCAACTGAATCGTGTCGAATACGGAAGCCCTTTGTCCGTTAATCAATCCTGCAACCTGGTCTATCCCCATGTTTGTAATTGTGTTGCTGAATGTTTCTTCAGACAACACCTTTCCAGTCTTTCGCTCAATCTGTCTTAACGTAACTATTCCTCTCACCGAAATTTGTTTTGCTCCTCTTAAATTCATTGTATTTTGTTTGTTTTATTATCGCGACCTTTAATACATTCCCTCATCGTTGGGCCGTATCCGTGGGTTTGAATCTGGATTCCTATGCCTTCTTGCATAAAATTCATTCATATCGGTTTCTACTTCTTTTAAGAGTATATTCAAAGAATTCACACTATTGAACATTTGCCTTCCCACCGCAAAATCCATACAAGCTCCAACAGGAAGAATTCGATGGAATTGTTTTGCAAAACCTGGCTCTTGAGTTGTAGCAGTTGCGTTGAACTGAATTACATCCCTTGAAACATATACTTTTAATCCATCTGTTAAGGTTACATATCCAGTCCCTGGGGCTGGATAAAGTACAAGCGATCTTCCTACTACATCATAACAAAGAGGCATACCAGAATCCTCATAGTATTCTGTTAAAGCAATATCAGGAATCTGGCTTTTATCAATCGGGTCAATAACAACATAATCTCCATCTTGGTTCTTCACTTCTACGCGTTCTAACTTTTGGGCAGAAGAAGGAAGCTCATAATCCTGTTGGTTAGCTACTAAGTCAGCAGTAGCAATGGGCAAAGTAGTCTGGTTGGTGTCATCAAACTCCCAATCGCCAACCATTTTCCATATCTTATTGGAAACTTGATTGTATCTATCGTTTATGAGGCGAGTAAATCGCTGCTTCAAATTACTGGAATCGGTAATTTGTCCATTGTTATACCCCAACAAATCTTCACACATTTGAAGCATCCCTGTTTTGGTACTCGTGTCCGAAAAACGCATTTAGGTTGGCATTAACGACTTATAAACATACGACAAATCCATTCCCACATAGTGTTTTGCAATATAATCCAAATGACAATATATCTTGTATCCTTTGTCTTGCGCTCTCTTGCAAAATGCTATATCCATTCCATACCTTCGGATTCCTTGTGAATCAAACACATCTGAAAATGGAGATTGTACTTCTTCTAAGACCTTTCTTGAAAGTATCATACATCCTGTTCCTACGGCATCCACCTCCACTAAGCCTTCATATCCTTGAAAATGTGCGGGTTGATACGTTCCCTCTCTATTTCTCATGAGTATTAGCGGAGCTACAGTGTTTTGCTGATAAATGAAGCATACGGGAGAGATAACATCTTTTTGGAAATCAACAAGATTTAATACGTTCTTTGGCGGTACAATATCAGAATCCACCATCATCAAATAATCAAACTCTTTTTTTAATAAAAATTCCTGTACTATTTTGTTTCTATTATTGGAAATTGGTTTCTCGTTCGGATAAGTTACAAATGTGTCATATTTCCCTTGGAATGGAAGATCATGAAGAAAAGCGGAAAGCTCGATACGAATTTCACCTTGATTAAGCACTGCTACAAAGATTTTCTTGTTCTTATTCATGAATACCAAATTGTTTAAGGATTTCTAATTTTTCAATGTCATTGAATTGTCTTCCCCGCTCTGGGTTGTTCCACGAGGTCGATATATTTCCTCCGTGCACTCCGCACATGTATCTTCTGTCAGACAACTGGATAGCATTAAACACTTTTGGTATGAACTCATGGCTTTCCAATCCTTCTATGTATTTTAGATGCTTCTCTGCATTAAAGAATGTCTCATAAGGATAAATAATCGTGTACTTGGAACATGATGTTTCTCTGTTCCATTCAGCTACCCTTTGATTCTCCATATCGAATACATATCCATTCAGATAGTACAATGCTTTTCTCTCTTTCGGCTCTTGAGCTTGTATCTCCGCTACTGCTTCTGCTGAAAACATATCATCTGAACCCAAATCTGTTTTGTACACCCAATCCGCCTGCCCTGTCTTTTCTTGAACCTCCTTTAAGGACTTCTCCATCCGTTCTTTCAAGGTATCGTTGTGCCAAGTTCCTCTATCATCCCACATCATTATACCATTAAATGTTAAGACGTATTCGATTCCCGCGTTTTCAATCGCTCTTTGAATTCTATGCGTTGTAGGGTTTTCTTTTTCCTCCGCACGAAACGAAATCCAAAGGACAAAATCTTTTTCAGTTTGGTTTTTAAGTGATTGTAAAACATACTTTTCAAATAAGTTAGCCCTATATTCATACCAACTATTCCCCTTAAACTCTTGAATTCCAAGTCCAGTAAAAGGAACATAAATTAAATGTATTTTCTTCATACCGGTAAAGTAAACACAAACCTCCAATCATCATTTGCTTCAGGAATTCCTGCTGCCCAATTAACTCTTTCAAAATCAGTATCTTGGGGAATATACCTTTTGAATTTGTCCTTATCCATATCGGAGATAATAATTGCCTTTTTAGTAACTCTCTTTAGTTCACTGATAGCCTCTTCTAACGAATTTGCATCAAAGAAGTAAAGAACCATATCAGCTATTGTTACATCCATGCTTTTATCTGGATAGGGCATATTGCGGATGTCAGCCACTTCAAACTTTATCTGCGGGAAAAGACCCTTAGCTTTTTTTATAAAATCTTCAACTGTATCGCAACCCCATAATTTCACATTGGGATATTCTTCAACCATCCATTCCAAGTTACCTCCCCAACAACAACCTGCCTCTAAAATGCTTTCAGGATTAAATTTCTTCACTCTGTCAAAGACTAACTTCCTGTGATTATGATATGGCCATTTTATATTTTCAGTATCCATTGCGGTCTATTACCTTCTTCTCCAGTTGGCTTGAATCCCATTCTCACCAGCCACTTTCCGAAAACTTCTCTTTCTGGGTCTGGCGTTGCGATTACTCCTATCTTATTTACCTTCTTTTGTTTTGCTACTTTTATCAATTCTTTTAAGAGTCCTTCTGCGATTCCCTTTCTACGCTCTTTCTCTTCCACGAAAATCTGATGTTGTTCAATGTAGTCATCTCTTGCTACATAATTCAAGTAACCTATCACTCGTCCGTCTTTTACCGCTTCAATCCGATTGTCTTCCGCATCCAGGACAAACATATCTTTTACTCCCACCCATGTTTGAACTCCAAACATGATTACAATCAGTTTTTATCTCTATTTCTACGTCAGCAGGTTTGCTCGTGTTTTCTTTTGGTTTGTTTTTTACTCCTTTAGGTCGAGCCATAATTTCGTATCTTATTACCACTCCCGTTTCATCAGTGGCGTAATAGTTATTCGGGAACAACCTTTGGAATATCTCAATGTCTTCTTTGTTGTCGCTTAGGTCATGCCATAAGCTATGATTTGCTAATCCATAGAACTCATCTTGATTTTCTTCCGTAATTCCCAGCTTTCCATAAACATCTTTTAGCATCCCCTCTATAATCTGTGCATTTTTGGTGAATACTTTGAACTTCGGTCTGTACCAATGGTCAGCATTTATCCCATCTTTGAATTTCTGAATCCCGATATATCCCTTGTGGTCTTGATACAAAATATGCTGGAGCCCAAACGAACAACCGACATCCACCACCATCTTATCTTTTGGAATTAACCGCGCTATTTTAATGTTTTCATCTACATAACAAGTATATCCATCTTCAGTTTTTACTCCCTTTTCTGCGATAATCTCCTGGGCATAATCCTCAAATTCCTTTTCAAATCCTTTAGCATAAAGGTAAAGCGACTCTATCTCTCGTATCATAATTCTTTAACCGTTTTTTTCAGATTATGTACGAATCCCATCCAAGGAAATTTATTCAGGCTTCCCTTAATAGACTTTCTGCCTTCGTGATTCCAATCTTTCGTGTCCTTTAGTTTTTCCATCAGTTTTTCCAGTTCTTCTTCTGTTTGATAGTTCCAAGTGTATGGGAACTTCATAAGCGATATACAGTATTGCCCCATTAAAAGTGCCTTCACTATCACCTCGCTTAACCCTTCGTGGGCATTTCCTCTAAATCCGCATTGATACTGACGTATTTCCTTGTTCAGCTGCTCATTTGGTATCTGCCCGTGAAAAAGTACATTTCTTGGTTTCTCCTCCATATTCCAGTCAAAAATTCCGTAAATGTGGAATGTGTAGGTTGGAAATTTTCTTGCCATCGCGTACATCATATCAACTCCATATTCTATCTCCCTCTCTGGATGAGCGCACATCCAAACATGAGGATCCACAGAATGGTTATACGCCAGTGGGAAACTATCCTCATTCTCCAAGAATGAAGGAACTACCTTAGCTTCAATACCAATCTTTTTAAGGTTTTCAGCTTCCACTTCAGTTTCACAATAATGCTTTGCGTCTGGATATAGTTTAAGTATTCTCTGCCATTCTAAATTATCTAAAGCATTTAAGATGTCAGAACCGCACCAAAATACGTTTACTTTCACTCCTTCAGGTAGGTAATACAATGCGTCATAATCATGTTTGGTATATAGTCCGAAGAAAAGCAAATCCTTATCTGTGTCATTATGCCCCTGCCACTCTTCCAACTTCCAAACTTCCTTTATCTTATCCTTGAAGTTCACTACGCTTAAACTTGTTCTAACTCGCATTGGATTTTGCAAGGTTATCTTTTATTACACTCAACATTTGTTCAACTCTTTTATCCCAAGTATGAAAAGATAAGACATAGTCCCTACCTTGTTGCGCGACTTGTTTCCTCTTTTCTGCGTTCTCTGGTTTCAAGAAGAAATCTAATGCTGCACCAAGTTCTTCTTCTAAGCTATACCCCACAAAGTGCGCTCCTTCATCAACCCCTGATTCTTTCAATCCATGCAATCTTGGATGGAGAAGAAATCCGCCGGAAGATAATACCCTATAAACATCATTATCCCAGTAAAAGTCATTCATTCCCCACTTTGGCACGAACACAATCTTCGCCGACTGGCATATATCATCAAAATCTTTTCCATCAAACATTCTAAACTTCTTCCCTAACGCTAACTTCAACTTTGATATTATTTCCTGCCTTCCACCGTATACCTTCCCTATAAACGCTACATCACAAGCTAAATCTTCCCTGTACTTACCAAGTTCTCTTTTATGCGTTCCTTCGTGAAGACAGTAAATGTTTTCCCATGTATGCCTTCTAACCCATGTATCATCATTCAGAAAAGCGTAATCTACAGAAGGAAGTATGGTAGCCATATATTCCTCTCCAAATCCTACAACTCTGTCCAAATACCACATCACCTTTTTACAGGGGATTTTCTCTAAAAGCTGGTATAACCCACTTAAACCCATATAGAAAGGAAGTTTTCCTATATCCTGTTCTATTCCTAAGTCCATACCTGCGTTGTGGAATAACAGCATATCTGATTTATTCGCCTGTTTTACCAATTCCCTTACGTCTCCTTTTTCAACATCAATTTCAATTACTTGATGTTTCTTTTTAAGAGCTTTGGAAATATGTCTTTCGGGATATTCCCCGTTAAACCTGCCGAAATATGTAATTCTCATACTAAACTTTTATTTTCAACAATTTCTCTTCAAGCATCTCTTTCTCTCCTTGATATAATAGTTGATTATCATATAGCTTATGATGATTAGGGCAAAGCCACATACATTCTTTTCCACCCTTGCATTTTGGAACCATATGACAACTTTCTAAATATCTATTAAATCCACAAATCGAACATTCTTGTTTTGCCTTTTTTATCTTTCTTTCAACACTTTGTTTCTTCTGAAGTTTACGATTATAGGCATACAATCTTTCTTTATGCTTTTCTATATATCTTTTCCTTTTAGCTTTAACTTTATCTGGATTATTCTTCTCCCAACGGCGATAATACTCTTTCGTATTCGTTACCATATTAAATTTTTAAGAACTGGACGTCATTCTGGACTTGGCTCAAGCAGAATGACTACAAGAGCCAAGTCGTCCAGCACCGTTACTTCTTATTGTACAGTTACCATCTTCACTCCTGCATTCTTGTCCAAGTCTGAAATACCATACGCTAGGTCTCCGATTACTCGGAACGCCTTTGCATCTGCGACTGGCATCGTAGCAAGCCGTGGGCCTACACCCATACCGTCAATGTTTCCGATAGCATACACAATGGCTCTCTTATGAACCAATGCGTTAATCTTGGCGGTCGATGGATATCCATCACCTCCAATACCGCTACCTGTTGGCACATTGAGGGATAGATACACTGGGTATCCATACAGATTTGCTACAGGGGAGAATCCATCGGAGATTACTGCTTTTCCGAAGATACTCGCATCGTAGTATTGATTCCTTCTCAACAGTTGCCCAAAGAATACGTTCGGATGGATGAAGAATGCCATATCCGGTTGCGGCATACTTCCTGAATGCGAGATTCTCACTGCTTCCTGAACAGTAGTATTGTTCATCGAAACTAACGATGTTCCAGTCCTAAAGTTCATGTTTCTCAAATCAGTAAGAATCGTAGCATCCAAGTTTTCTGCCAACCGGTAGGCAATATCCTCCCGAAGATACATATTCTGAAGGTTGTACTTAGAAGCAATCCTACCCCATTCAAAGTCTGAAAATTTCTTTGAAGAATACTTCCAGTTATTGATCGTTAGGGTAGTTCTTGTCTCTACAACAACGAAGTCAGAAATTGCTCCAGTGGTTGTCGTGAAAGACCCTACTGCTGGCCCTGTGGTAAGGGACGGCAATGTAATTGTGTCTCCGCCACCTTTCAGCTCATCTGAAAAGTTCATGAAGAATTGAGCTGCTGTCAATCTCTCCTTGAAGTACACTTTTACATAACTCGACCAAACCTCGGGTGCGAAGGGCCTATAATTCGTACCTCCTGCCATATGTTAAATCCCGCCTTCTCTTCCTTCTTTCTTCAAAAGTTCTTCCATCTGTTTTGCTACCTGCTGTTCAACTCTTCCTTCCTTAATCACCTTTTGAACATCCACATCACTTGTGGTGTTAAAGGGAGAAGAAGGTTCGGGCACTTTACTTTCTCTCGCGACCTTTTCCCGTGTTGACTGTATTGCAGCTTGAACCATTGAATCTTTTTCGGCCTTTAAGATACCGTCAATATCCTTAGTAGAAGCGTTCCGAATAATGAATTCGGTCTCCTCTTCGGAATAATTGTTCAGTGCCTTGCCGAGACGGACTACTTCCAACGGGTCATTAGTGGTAATCCATTCTTCTGGCTCATTCCCTTTAGATTTAAGCTGTTTTTCAAGAGTTCCAACTTTCTTTCTAAAGTGCTCTTTTTGCGCGAGAGCTGACTGCAATTCCTTTGATTTTTCCTCTGGCTTTTCTGCCGCAGGAGTTTCTGGGATCTCCTCCCCGTTTGGATTTTCAGGAGTTTCCTCTCCCCCCAATTCAGGAGTTGGGGTCTCCAATTCGTTATCCATTTTTACAAGTTTAGTCTTGATTTCATTGGCTTTTTACAGGGCGTTTTGTGCCCAAACGACTTTTTAATTTACTACTATCCAATTTCTGCCATCATATACTTTTATCGTTTTATCCTGCCAATCTTTATTGATGTACATTTTTAACCTTAGCGGTTTCCAATCAAACCCATTCCACACATTTATCTTCACTATTTTCGGTCTTGCCCAGATTTTCCACCACGGGAATCCTCCTTCTTCTGTGGGTGGGATTGCTATCGTAATCTCCTGAACACTGGTAGAACTCTCTAGCACTATGCTATCTATTTTGCTTAAGATATATCGTGGAACAAATGTTGTTACGCTTTCTACCAAAGCAAGTGTTTCTATTATTGCTATGCTTACTGCCTCACCAATCTTGGTTATCGAAAATGATTCTTGCAAAGATATGCTCTCTAAGGCAGTAAGAGTGCGCCGTATTAGCGAAACGGCAGAACTTTCCACGAGAGCAATCGTCTCGCTTGCCTGAATTATTCGTCTCTTAATAGTCGCAGTGATACTATCTACTAAAGCAATCGTCTCACTAACTGCCACGGTAAATCTTTTTATTGCTAACGATGCTGTTTCCACTAAAGTTATACTCTCCAACTTCGTAATTACTCCTCTTAAAAATCTGACTGCGAAACTCTCTACTAAAGATATTGTTTCTAATGCGCTTATTAGATGTCTTTTAAGCGTTGCCACAATGCTGTCTGACAGACTTACTATTTCTGTTGCAGTTATAAAAAGAAACTGTTTGAACGAAATCGTTTCCGATAAAGCGAGAGTATTTGTTGTTGAATAACGCCAGCGGGCTGGAGCAGACATAATTTGGGATAAAGCGATAGCTTCCGTGGAAGTAATTGTTTGTGCTCCCGCAGCCTCTGGCCCTCCATACCCTCGAATATAGAAATCAAGGTTTGCAGTGTCAATATAATACTCGAGGACTTGCGCTACATCCATTGAAACGACCAATACTCTTGTCTGACCTGCAATTACCCATGGAGTCCCAGATGAAGTTAAATCAAGCGTAGAACCATTCTCTCTTAATAGAGCGTTGGTATTTACCCCAACTGATGTCATCTCAATAATCACATAGTCTGCGGTAGCGGAAGTATTCGCGGTTAAATCCAAGTCTGTCCACGCTCCTGTGGTTGCTTGGCTTACATTTGTAGCATTTGCGACATTCGTATGTCCCGTAGCACCAGAAGCAATATATCCTGTTACATAAATCCTCCCTGTCGTAGCTTCTCTAAAGCCATCAAATTCCCCAGAGACATTTAATCCCGTTACTGCACTTGTTCCACCTTTTATATCTAAATCCCAGTTTGCTTGCCTCGCGTCAGTAGAATCTCCGTGGCGTACCGCAACCTGAAGAATTGTTGTTGTACTTGTATTGATAAGATGGTTCATTACTGCTACGGCAGTATCTGGAACGCTCGCTGAATTGATTGTTTGCCAAGAACCCGCAGTCGGAGAAACATCAACCCAGGGATCTAAACCAACCACATCTGAATCTGTTTCGGCTATTAAATACACATTTGCTATTGCTTCATCAGATTTAAGCTCAAATATGCCATTCGCGTCCAAAGCCACCCACACATACGCAGCGGAACTTTCTGCCGCTACATCAAAAAGTATATCCTGCGTTGAACCATTCTTCCTTATCCCAACAGTAGGATTCGAAGAAGCGTTAGTATCCAAAAACAGCTGTACCATCGTGGCTCCTGCCGCTACCGTTCCTGAAACATCAATGTCCTGATAACTGCTATTAGCTGTATATGCTATATCAACCCAGTTCGTATATGGTTTTACGATACCTCTAGCCATTTAAAGTTTCCTCATAATTATATAAACTATCTGCAACATTCTCTAAAGTACATTGAGGTTTTTTTGCTGCTAAGTTAACCCCAACTGAATCCATCACTAAATTTCTTATAGTGCTATCCATCTGTTGCGCTGTAATACCTTTTTTGTAAATAGAAAATACTGCGGGTTTGATATTCCCGTATGTTGTCTTATATTTATTTACAAGCCAACGAATCTGCCTTTTCCTTGAAGCTAAAGCGTCAGCTCCAAACAAAATAATTTTGTTTTCCCCTTTTTTCTCTCCATTGTATTTTGGCAAACCAGTTAGTTCGTCAATATCCGAATACCAATCCATATCTGGGTCTGCACTTTCTTTTGCGAGAAAATATGAATGTACAGCAGATAAAATCCCAGAAATACTAACGTACTCCTCTTGAGTTAGCGTATCCCCTCCCCAAAGCGGAGCAAGTTTCCTCAACTCCTCTTCTCTGAAACGGAATACAGCATCTATTTTATCTGAAATTGCTCTGTTTTTCATTTATACAGTTACCCAAATATCTCCAGTTTCAGGCGACATTGGTTCTATTGTGCTTACGGTAATCTTTGGAATATCGCCTTGTCTTTCTTGCAATACCTCGACTTTCTTTTCTAAATTCTTTTTTGTATTCTCCAACTCTTTTTTCATATCTTTTTCAAATTCTTTCATTCTTCTTTCGTGCATCATAAATGCTCTCCCTATCAAATCTTCTGCTTCCTCCTTAGTAAAATGTTGGACGGCAATATGCTCTAAAATCTTTCTCTCTTGAGCTGGAGTGAAGGGACTTTTCCCAGGTTTTCCTTCCTCTCCCTTTTCTCCTCGTTCCCCTTTTTCACCCTTATCTCCCTTATCGCCCTTTTCTCCAAACAATTCCTTAACAAAAGATTGCAACTTTTCTTTCTTCTCGCGCTTTCTTTCACCCTCAAAACTCTCAAATTCCTCTACACTAATTCCTCTGCGGTTCAAAAGTTCTACTCTCGCCTGTTGCAGAAAATCCTGGAACTCTTGAGAAGCAATCACTATCCCCTGTTCCAAAGCCTCCTCCTCCATCTTCTGAAGGATTTTATCAATCTGCCGCTTCAACTCTTTATATTCACGGATTGTCATTTCTTTTTCTTCTTTGGTTTTGGGTATGAATGTTTTGACATATTACACCTTCTTAAATACTCTTTTTTTAGTTTTCACTTCGCCGGCGAAACTCTTCCCTCCCATAAAGCAGATATGCATATACTTCCCTTTTCCGAGAGTTTTTGTTCTTATGCGACCCCCCCTATTTGCACACTTCTCAAAGGCTTCTGGCATATTATGCGGTATAACCTTCCGTAACTATTACCTTGATAGCTGTCACCGTGTTGTTAATCCCCGTGATAGAACCTCTCCAAAGCCTTTCTCTGTCCGTTTCCCAAGACTGACCTCTATCCAGAAAAATTCCCGATGTCTTAAATGCTGGTTCTCCAAGCCATATAGTCAATCTTGACCTTGTACTTGAATCTGGATTTGTAACTCTGGCATAAATCCTAGTAGAATTTGCGGCTAAAATTGTGCCAGAAGAAGTTGTTGAAAGCGTTACCGCAGTGGTAGCGAATGTGTTAAATTCATAACCACCTTTTGTTGGATATTCCATAATAATTGTTTGATTTGTTATCGACCTATATCCCCGTGTCTTTTATTGGCTCTTTTTCGTTAGTGATAATTCCAATATCCGTAATCCATCTCTTGAACTCTATAACCAACTCCCGTATCTTTTCACGCTCTTCTGGCTTTTCTTCCAACACCATATCTTCTTTCAACTCCTCAATCCTTGCCCGAAAAATCTTAGACAGTGTTTCCTTGTGTGCTTTTAAGAAATCTTCTTCACTGTTGGTGAGCTTCATACTGACATTGGAAATGTTGCTTGTGATGAAGATGCCATTTGTTGCGGACGGGCTATAGACCCTCCCATTTCTGCCATCCCTCCAATAGCTTCTTCCGGCGACTGCACATCCTGGGATTCAAAGTCTATCGGAGAAAATCCTGCCAAATCAATCATCTTGTAAAAGACTTTTCTTGTTCTCGGCTCCCGCAGAATCGTTGGGTTAGAACCTATAATCTGCAGTATCGTCTGGAGCGTTGTGAGACGAGCGGAAACATCAATCTGTTCATTCGTCAAAATAATATCTATCTTGTACTTCAAATCCTTATAGTAATCTTTTGGGATTTCAATTTCTTTTAATTTACCGATACTTTCTTTCTCGATAGATTTGAACAGTTCCGATTCCTGTACGGAAGGAATCCGCATATTGTTGGCGATGTATCTCAGGATTGATTTGTTTGTCCTATTCGTCAATAATAACCCTCTCAACCTATCGAGTTCTTCTTCTTCAAACTCTCCACGGAGCATCAAACTATGCACATTCTTTTTTTGCTTTTTGAACTCTGGCAAAACCCAATCATAGAGAATATCTTTTAAGAACATTCCCAATTCCTCTCTTTTAAGGTCGAAGTATTGAGTCGCAAGGTTCGTCTGCAACACTGATGTGCCAAGAGGAGTCCCCGCAGGCGGACGTTCTCCCTTCATCTGGTTGTAAGAAAACGTAAGCTCTTGTATATGCTTGTCCCATTTGTTGTCCAACCAGTTATAGGCAGGCAGATTACGCTCTTCTACCGAAATTGGTGTGATTTCCGATAATACAGTCAAAACTTCTCCATTTTCTATCTGGTTAATAAGGTTTCGAGCCGTAGTATCGTCTTTTGTCTGGAAAATGTGCTTTGAAGACCATCTCTGACCGCTTCTCATCCAGTATTCTTGCTGGTTCTTGGCTATTTGCGCCTCAAACAAGCGCTCTGGCTGCCCCCTGCCCATAGCACGTCCTGGAATGTTGTCCCATTTCACTTCTTTGTACAAATCTTCTCGGTTTATGTTGTCAAAAAACATTATGTCCTTATCTTTTCCGCCTTCTGGTAAGATATAGTAGTTGTAGGAAGAGCCTACATCTCCGTGGCACTCCAAGACTTTCACAAATCCTTCGTCTTCGTACTCCTCGATGACTTTTTCCACTTTGTCCCACCCCTGTTGGTGCAACTGATAAGGAGTGTACTTGTGTTCTTCAATAATTAAATCAGAAGCTAGTATAGAAATAGCGTCTGGTTGGTTCCGTATGTTCTTAATGGGCACCAAATGGACTGAATTCTTAGCTTTTTTCGCCAATAAGTGCCCATACTTTGGATACACTAACACAATTTGGTTCAAAAACTGTCCGAATCTCTGCCCCGTACTGTTTTTCTGGTCTTTCATCCAGATTTTCAGGTCTTTTCCCATCATCCATGCCGGATAAAAACTTTGTCCGTCCTCGGCGATTATCCTGATATCTTTGGTGTCAAAATCAATCATCTTTGCCGACACTTCTGTCGGAGGAGTAATCACGTTGAAAAACGCTTTTTTAAATCCCGTACTGTCGTTTCCCGAATCCCGAAATCGGTTCATCCAGTAAAAGTCAATCAACTCTAAAATGTCCCGTTGCTTGCGTGCAAAAGTAGGGTTGGTTTCAACCTGAACTTGGTCATATATCTGCAGCTTCTTATTTATTGTCTCTGAAATTTCAGCCATTTAGATGAAACTTTCCACTGTCGTCCGATTTACTTTTTCAAGCTGTCTTTGGAGCGGACTCTTAACCGTAGCTTTCCCATGAAGTCCCCATACTGCAAGCAAGAAAGCGGTAGCCATGTCGTCATGCAATCCGTGAGGAGCCCCATACGTTACGTTCCCGCTATCCGTCAAGTTATACCCATACGCAGACAATTCCATTACCAGAGGGACTCCCGAAATCTCGTCTGGGGGGATGAATACTTTTTTCTGTTCAATGAACACAATCCCTTTCTCAACTAACGCCGCTTTGGATTTCCCAGAAAACTTGTAATCGGTGATGACGAACAGCCCTTCTCTCATCAAATCATCACATATGGGCTCTCCCACTGCGGTAGAATCAATGATAATCCTTGCGTTGTTGTACCTCTGTGCCACCCCTTTGATTCTTGGCTTTTGCAAATTGTACAAAATATCCTTGGAGCGTTCCGCATACACCACGTTGTTGTTGAAAGCGTCTATCACGCAGAGAGCCATGTAATCCTCATGCTTCCCTACGTCCACCCCCATCACATATTTATGGTCTTTTTTCACATCCGCCAGGGAATCGTCTTTCACAATCTCATGCACCGTGGAGAACACCGATGCGGCATCAGGCAAGAAAGAAGCAAGGTAGTTCTGTTTGTACACCTGCGAAGGGAGTTCTTTCTCCAATTCCTTTACTCTTGCAGGATTCTCTATCGTAGGGTTATCCAATGTCGTAAAATTAAAAGCCGAACCTTGCAACTTCGCTTTCTCGTACTCTCTCCAAAACCAGTTCTGCCCGAACGGAGTGGATATGAAGATTATCTTTCCATCCCGCGAAATGAGGCGAGCGGACAAATACGTCTCCCATATGTCTTTTGTGGTAATTGCGGCTTCATCGAACACAACCAAGTCCAATTCTTCTCCTAACAAAGAATGTGGTTCTGTCGCGGACTTCCCCTGAATCCATATCCCTTCCGACACCTTAATCTGCGGTATGGGCCTATAAGAAATTCTGTTGGATGCGTCAGGATCAACAAG
>Ga0209324_10000507_pt1 | contig 27428 bp, 31 predicted proteins | sample Rifsed19ft3_FD_184015 | JGI IMG/M metagenome (GOLD analysis project Ga0209324, IMG submission 184015) | Soil microbial communities from Rifle, Colorado, USA - sediment 19ft 3 (version 2) | ecosystem: Environmental > Terrestrial > Deep subsurface > Rock core/Sediment | place: Rifle, Colorado...
CCTCCAGACAAGGAAGCATCAGCCTCCAAACCAACGGCGTAGAAAACGTTCAACTGCAAGTCGAAAACAAAAAGATAGACTTGAACTTCCTCCAAAAAGAACAATTAAAAACCCTGCTCGAACTCGAAGCCAAAACAGACGAAAACTCCATCCTAAAAAAACTGAAAACCCTCAAAAACATAGCTGAAAAACTCAAACAACACGGATTCACAGTAACCATATCGTACAAGGATCAAAAGATGCTCACACTAGGTTCAGAAGCCAATCCTACACTTTCTCAAATGGTTACCGAGACCAACGCCGTAGAAATCAATAATCTAGTTCAACTATTAGCCTTATTCAAGTGAAAATTCTTTCCATCGATCTTCATTCACTCATGGGAAAGCCCCCACTAATTCAATCGTTGTTCCAATTTTTTCGCCTTTGACCACCAACAGAATTTTTCCAGACTTGAACCCGTTCACAACCGCAGTTCTTATCCCAGCATGGTAGAAGAAGGCTAAAGGGAAAGGGCGCCTTCTTCTTTTGAAATTCCATTTCCCGCACAGCCGCTCAACATGCGCAAACGTCACGCTAACCAACATGAAACGTCACGCATGCCAACATTGAACGTCACGCTAGAACACGAGTAAACAGCGCCAAAAACACCATACAAAAACCCAAACAGCGCCCAGAACGCAAACAGAAAAGCCCAAATTCGACCACAAAAAAATTTTTCAGCACTCATACTAACCCTACTCCAACCTAGCCCAAAACATCTACACACAATTGCACATGGAAACAACTGTGTACAACAACGACTTCAACTGATCAGAGTCCCGACTCTCTCACCCTTAACCACCAATAAGACATTCTCAGGCTTAGAACCATTAACCACCACCGTCTTAATCCTACTCTTCTGCAACAAACGCACAGCCTCAGGATCCAAGACCTGATGAATCCCAGCCCTATGCCTATCAGCCTCAAACAACTTCCCCAAATCCTCAAAACGAAGCGCATCCAACTTATGCGCGTCCGGAAACCTCCGCGGATCACGATTATAAACACCCTCCTGATCAGTCCCCTTCACCAACAAGTCAGCCCTCACACGATCAGCCAACAAAGCAGCCACCGCATCAGTCGTCATCCCAGGCTTCAAACCGCCCATAACCACAACCTTCCCCTCGTCAACCAGTTTCGCCGCATCATCAATAGTCACAGGAACAAATGCAGAACCAGCTTCACCCAACTTCAAAACAAAAAGCTGAGCCAACAAACGCGAAACCGAAATCGCCACCTCATCCTGCTCAGGCTCACTCAAACCCATAGCCTTCGCCGTTCGAATAAGCTCACGCGAAAGCGAACCCCCACCCACAACAGCCGCAACCACATGCCCCTCACGCCTCAACTTCAAAAGCAGATCAACATACGAGCACATGAGCTCCGGATTAAACGGCGAAGCCACAACCGAACCCCCAACACGAATAACCAACCTCACCCAAACACCAACCCAATCAACAGCCTACGATAAACACGCAATGAGAAAATAAAACTTGCATCCCAAAAACCCCAAAGCAAAACACATTAACCCCCACACATCAAGCTAAGCCAAGGCGAACCACGAGAAATGACCACACCACCCCAAGCACTTGAACTCATATTTCTAGGAACTGGCGGCGGAAGATTCGCCACAATAACACAACGACGCAGAACAGCCGGCATCCGCATCCTATACGAAAAAGCCAACGTTCACCTAGACCCGGGCCCCGGAGCCCTGATATACTCACTGAAAGCTGCACTAAACCCTCAGAAAATCAACGGCCTACTCATCTCACACTGCCACCCAGACCACTACAACGACGCCGAAGTACTAATCGAAGCCATGACAAGCGGAATGACCAGGAAAAAAGGCGTCCTAGCCGCAGCACACAGCGTCTTGTACGGCAGCGACCACTGCGAAGCCTCAATCTCAAAATACCATCAACAAATGCCCGAACAACTCGTAGACGCAAAACCAGGCACAACATTCGACATCAAGAACCTCCACATATCAGTAACGCAGGCTAAACACACGGATCCCGACGCCGTGGGCTTCCGAATCGAAACCCCAACCCTAGGCAACATCGCATACACATCAGACACCGAATACTTCACAGGCATAGGCAAACAATACTCAGGAGCACGCGCCCTCATCCTCTGCGTACTAAGACCGGCAGGCAACCCATGGAAAGGACACATGACCACAGACGACGCAATCAAAATAGTGGAAGAGTCAAAACCTGAAATGGCTGTGTTGACCCATTTTGGCATGCAAATGATAGTAAAAAACCCAGACAAAGAGGCACAATCAATACAGCAACAAACAGAGGTCCCAACAATAGCTGCTTCAGATGGAACGCACATCAAAATCGGAGAACAAATACAGGTTCAAACCACAAGAAAACGCAAGGGTTTGGAGAACTACCTCTAGTTCCTGAGCCCTAGCCCTCCAGCTATCTTGCCTCATTCAACGGCAAACGTATTGTTGCCCAAAGCCTTTGCCTTCACTTCAATCTCCTTGGGCGGCTCGCCAAAGTAGAGATCCCTGATCTTGTGCATAGCTTTGAGGTCAGCTTCAAAAACCTTCAACTCAGCAGGCGCATAGACAGCTGCGCTCACTCCTTGACTCAAGGCAGTGTTCCTCTCCTTCTTGAACTTCCAGACTGCTGTGTCGAATTCCATAAGCTGAGGCAACAGCTCTCTGAACTCGCTTCCCAAATCCTTCACTTCCGTCGGAAACGGTTGCACGTGTATGCTTTCACTGGAATACACCTCACGCCACAGAGCTTCGGTTGCAAATGGACAGATCGGCGCCAGCAACTTAAGGACAGCACCCAAACAGGTGTGAAGCGTGTACCATGCCCCCCGCTGACGCTTCTCATCAAACTCGCCGTTCTGGTTGTAAGCCCTTGACTTCGCCGCCTCAACGTAGTGATCTGCAAAGATGCTCCACGCAAAATCCCTAATAGCGTTGGCTGGAACGTACATGTCGAGTTCCTCGTAGCCCGCTGTGCATTCCCTTATGATCTCGTTGAGTTGGGCCAACATCATCTTATCTAAAGCAGACAGCTCAAAGTTGTTGGTTATGACTGGAAATGAGGATATAAATCGAGTTATGTTCCACAGCTTAGTCATAAACAAACCTGCTGACTTAACTCTGTCTTCTGAAAATCGATAATTCGAGCCAAGTCGAGATTCCGAAGCGCTCCAAAACCTAAACGCATCAGCTCCATACTTCTGGAACATGCTTTCAGGATAGACAACGTTGCCCTTGGACTTGTGCATGGGTTCGCCTTTAGCATCCATTCCCATACCCGACAACCTCACACCCTTGAACGCGGGTTCCTTGAAAAGCAGATAAACCCTTAAGATTGAGTAGTAAAGCCAGCTTCTAACAATGTCCATGCCTTGAGGCCGAAGCGAAGCGGGAAATGCCTTATGGAAAAACCCATGATCTTTGCCATAGCCTATAGTTATGAGTTCAGATATACTTGAATCAAACCATGTATCGAAAGTTCGCTGCTCTCCAACAAACTCCCTCGCCCCGCACTCGCAGTGATCGAAAGGCGCCTTTTCCTTCCATGGCTGATAGTATTTTCCCGGTTCAGGCACATGAGGCCTGCCACATTGACTGCAAAACCACAGAGGAATCTCCGTTCCGTAGAACCGCCTGCGAGAAATAGGCCAGTCAATTGCAATCGAGTCAATCCAGTTGTCCAGAATCTGCCTCAGTTCCTTCGGATAGAAACGCATCTTCTTCACGATAGCCCTGATGTCATCCAGAAACTCAAGTTGTTTCAGATAGTATTCAGGGATGGCTATGAACTCAATTGGATTTTCAGAGCGCCAACAAGTAGGAGTCCGATGAACAGTCTTCTCTTGCTTGACCAGCAAGCCTCTGTCTTTTAGGTCTTGGATTATTTTTTTTCTGGCTTCTTCAACCATTGACCCTTTGTAGGAGCCTGCCACCTCGTTCATTCTTCCCTCTTGGCTTATTGCTATTGAACCCTTGAGGTTTAGTTCTCTAAAGAGTCGTAAGTCAGAGTAGTCGCCGTAGGAGCAAGCCATCATGAGTCCTGTTCCAAACTCTGGCTTGGCAGAACTGTGGACGCGTATAGGCACCTCTTGACTGAAAATTGGCACAATGCCAGTCTTACCCTTCAAGTGTTGATATCTGGAATCGTCAGGGTTGAAAAGAACAGCTGCACAAGTACAAAGCAGCTCTGGTCGCGTCGTTGCGATTATTATTGTTTCGCCGGTCTCTTTGACCTTGAACCTCAAGTAGTTCAGACTGGTTTCAATTTCCCTGTAATCGATTTCGGCGTCGGCTATGGTAGTTCTGCACACAGGGCACCAGTTCGACGGACGGTTGTCCTCGTAGACTAGACCCCTTCTCCACATCTCTATGAAAGTTGCCTGCGTTATGCTACGGTATTCTGGGCTGTCTGTTCGGTAATAGTTGGATACATCACAGCTCATGCCCATTCTGCGCACTATTTGAAGTAGTTGAGCTTCAACATTGTCGAGAAATGCCTTGCATATTTTAATGAATTCTTCACGTGACGTTTCATGGGCGTAGATTTTTGATTCTCTTTCAACCTGAACCTCAACGGGTAGTCCGTTTCTGTCAATGCCGATGGGGAACAAAACTTCGTTTCCCTTCATGCGGAAGTAGCGTGCCACCATGTCTATCTGGGCGTAGTGTGCTGCTCCCGCAACGTGCCATGGTCCAGACGCGGTGGGCGGAGGCGTGTCAATTGAGAACAGAGGTTTCTTGGACGCCTTGCTGAATCGATAAGTGTCCTCCTCCTCCCACAATCGGATCTGTTCTTCTTCACGTCTGATGTCCCATCGCGAGGCTTTTATCCTAGGTTTAAAGGCTTGTCTGTCATTAGGTTCCGTCATTTTCTCAATCTCTCTGTCAAATTAGTGATAACACGCAGCGAAACGGCTTAATGGAATTAACTGATACGCTTAAAAGAATTTGCGCCAGACCTAATCGACTTGGCAGGCGGTCATCTCAACAGCCTCGCTGTCAAATGCAAGTTCAATGCTACAAATTTAAACATTATGGATCAATGCTAGCATGATTACGCCTGTTAGTGACGCCATAACGCGGTTATCATTAACACGAGAGCATAGCTCTGCCGCTTCTCTGGACTAATCCCTTATCGATTAGCCTATCAAGGTGATTTGCAGCCCGGTTTTGGAAAGACTCGTTCGTTGAATCTTTGCCGCGCAGTTTCTCTAGCTTGCCAGCTTAAACCTGAGTATAGCAGCGATTCCGCCGAACGAGTTTTTCAGCATATGACCTTCCTCAGATTCGGTCGATATGATTTCCACGTTAGCCCCAACCTGTTCAGCTAGGTCAGCGAAGTCATCTATAAGATCTCTAGTTTCAACTACCGCCAGAGAAGGAGCATTGCAATCAGGGCAGGGTTGCCCAATCAAGCCTTGTTCAAATGGTGGAAGTGCCGGTTCCTTCATCGTTTCTTGGCGCTCATCGCCGCACGCGTTGCATTTGACTGTTGCTCTTATTATGTTCAGTCCTTCGGACAGCAACAGTGTATGCACCGTGCCTGCTTGGAGTGCTCTCTTTACATCTTCTAAGCCGTAGCTGGCCAAGCCCGTGTCATGACCTATTTGATACAGAAAGTCTTGCATGACCTTTTTCTCTTCGACGTAACGAACTTTTTTGAGGATTTCCGGTGCGCGTTCCACCACTTCCTCTACGCCTTGGTCGCCTGTATATGCGGTGTCAACTGTGTCCAATATTTTCTGTTTCAGCATGTAGTTTAGATGGTCGCCTTTTTGAAAATCGTATTTGGTCGGTCCTGGACCTCCCATTATTATGCCTTTCAAATTGGCAATTGGTATGAATATGCTGTTTGCATGTCCTCCGACACGTTTGAAATAGGCTAAAATGTTAGCTTCTCTAAGTCTCTCAAACCTTCGAGCAGATTGTCCGCCTGCTCGATGCTTGCCCGGGACGCCTGATGTCTCCTCGCGGACTATTTGGAGCCGGTTGCCTTCCAGTGTGGCGATTGTTGTCTCGGTTGTGTCGATGACCATGATTCCATATGCCTCTTCTTCTCTTAGCTGTTCTTCCAGGTATTCGGTGTGGAATTTGGGGTCGCAGCGGTAAAGGTAGATGTTGATTGGTTTAGGCGGCGTTATGACGTAGGTTTCCATGCGTTCGCTTCCTGGTCCGTTTTGGGGTATGGCGCCTGAGAAAATTACCAGTCCGTTTTTGGGCACTTCTCTGAACAGTTTCAGCTTCTGCTGGACTTTGGTGATTGCGTCTTGAACGTTTTTCCGTGTGGTGTCTGATTTGATGTTTGTGGCTGTGCCGTATTCTTGTCGTAGCATATTCATTACTTCGGCGATTTGTTTGCCAGGAGGAACAAACAATGATACGAGTTCGGTTCCTCGTCCCTCTTTCCTGCTTAGGGTTCTTAGTGCTTTTTTGAGTCGAAATCGCTCAAGCGATGTGCGTTTTTCAGAGATAGATGATGTGCTCACTTCGATTCATTCGCCTGTTTATGGTTTGTTATGCCTAGTTTAGGATGGGTATAGATAAGAATTGCTTTAGGGATGAGGCCAGAAGGGACCATGCCTTTGCTATTAGTCTCGCCATTCTGGGAGTTCATGTGCGCGGAAGCAGGCTGATAGATGGCCTGGTTTCACTTCTATCAGTGGTGGTTCTTCCAGCCGACATTTGTCTATGACGTATTGGCATCTGGGATGAAATCTGCAGCCCCATATCTGGACGACTGGATCAGGTGGGTCGCCTAGAAGTCCGTGGAGTTCTCTTGTTAAGGGTCTGTCTAATCTGGGAATTGAAGCTAGCAGTCCACGCGTGTAAGGGTGCCTAGGATCCTTGTAGACTGAGACCACGTCGCTGTTTTCTACGATTTTTCCTGAGTACATGAAGGCTACGTAGTCTGCCATTTCGGCTACGACAGCGAAGTCGTGTGATATGAGTAGCATGGCTAGGTTGAACTGTTTTTTCATCTGTCTGAGCAGTTCTAGCACTTGTCTTTTCACGATTACGTCCAGTGATTTTGTGGGTTCATCTGCTATTAGGAGGGCGGGTCCGCTTATTAGTGCCATGGCGATCATTATGCGTTGTCCTTCGCCGCCGCTGAATAGGTGTGGGGCGTTGTGGTAGCGTTTTTCGATGTCTTTTAGTTCGACTTTGCCGAGGTATTCGAAGACTAGTTGGCGTAGTTTTTCTCTTCTGGTTTGCTCGTGTGCTGTTATTGATTCGCCTACTTGGGAGCCGATGAATTCCATTGGGTGGAGTGCTGGGAGGGGGTTTTGGAAGATCATTGCTATTTCTTTGCCTCGGTAGTGTCTGACGTCCTCTTGGGTCATTTTGAGTAGGTCTTTGCCTTTGTATAGGACTTCGCCTCCGAGGACTTCGCCTTCGGCTGTTATGCGTTTGTGTGTGAGTCCTTTTGAGTCGCCGCGGAGGTAGCCGCGTGACCATTGTGAGCCTGAGCGTCCTAGGTGGACGTAGTCGACGTCTTGGGCTTTGACTATGTATGGTATTAGGTTTAGTAGGGAGTAGGCGACTGTGGTTTTGCCGCAGCCTGATTCTCCCACTAATCCAAACGTTGTTCCCTCTATGATTTGGAAGCTTATGTCGTCAACGGCTTTTATTGTGGCTTGGATTGGTTGGAAGTCGCTTGTTCGCTGTGCCACGTAAAAGTTTGTTTTTAGGTGGTTTACGTTCAACAGTATGTTGTCGTTTGTTGGCATTTGGCTGTTTTTTCCTTTTGGTTTTGGATATGATATGAGTTTGAGGAGGAATAAAACCGTTGAGCATGGGAGCTTAGGGTTTGTGCTGGTGGTGGACCGGGCGGGATTTGGACCCGCGGCTTCCTGATTGCGAATCAGGCGTTCATACCAAGCTGAACTACCGGCCCGTTGTGGTGATTTGTGTTGTATGTTTCCTTTTATTCTTTTGTGACGTGGGTGGGGGGTCTATTAGTATGAGTCTGGAAAAATTTTTTTGTGGTGAGAGTTCTACTTTTCTGTTTGTGGTTTGGGCGCTGTTCTTGTTTCTGTTTGGGGGTTGGGTTCTGTTTTTGTGTTTTTTGCGTGACGTTCTATGTTGTTATGCGTGACGTTTAATGTTGGCATGCGTGGCGATTAGGTATGTAGACGAGGCTCTGCGGGAAAAGAAATTTCAAAAGAAGAAGGGAACAGTCGCTTAGCGCCTTCTTCTACCGCGTTGCGGCTGTTGGCTTGGACAGTTGTAGTTGAACACGCAAGCTCCGACTGTTTGAACTTGTTTTGTGTTGGCTTCCAGTGTAGTTATGTGTGATTTGTTTGTCTTTCATTGGGTTTTTCTTGTCTTTGGTTGAGCCAGATTACTCTCCATTCTGACACGCGTTTGCCGCGTATTTTAGCTGTCCATATGTTGTGGCGGTTGAGTGGTTTGTGGGAGCAGGTGGAGTAACCGACCACGACGACGATGTTGTTCTGGGTTGTGACGCAGGTGAAGGTGTTCTGGTAGTCTGGGTATTCTTTGAAGAATTCTTTCCAAACTTTTTTCATGGTTTCTTTGCCTTTGGTGGTGGCTCCGTCGCTGTCTATGAATGTGTGGTCATCTGTCATTAATTCTGCTAGGCCTTCGGGATCTTGCTCATTGATTTTTTCGTTGAATTTCAGAGCAATCGACATTAGCTTTAGAGGGTTCATTTCAGTTCACGTGAAAGGTTATTTTGGGTAAACGAGTTCAAAGTTTTCACAGATCACTAGCAGGTCTTCTTTCATTGTGAATCCAAGTTTTCTGCCTAGTCGGGTCCAGTATTTCCAGTGTTCTCTTCTCCAAGATTCTAGGGTGCGATCATCTTCGCCTTCGGAGTAGGCAAACGCTGCTTCTACCTCGTTGAATGGTTTAACCACAACTGATGCGGTTTTGATGATTGCAGCGGGTTCTCCTTTGCCATCTAATATGACGTTGTAGTCGCCTACCTTGGGCATCTTTTCTCTCTTCTTCTCTAGCTCGATGACTAGGGTTGCCGTCCCTGTCTTCTTGCCTGTTAACACCAGTCTTAGTAATTCATCAGCTAGTTTGGGGTTTTCTCCGAAAGACCAAGCATCGACAAAAGATTCAGTTATGCCGCTTTCTTTTCGAAAGCGCTTCCAGTAATCCGCCGCCTTTTTTGAAATGTCCATGTGAACACATTGCTGGACATAGCGGACCAAGGCTAAAAAACTTAGTGTGTTGAGGTTAAAAGCTACGAGAAACTATTGAGAGTCTTGATGGATCCGAAGATGCCTAGGAATTATAAGAAGCTGACCCATGAAGTGTTTGAAATACTCCGTGGACCCTTGAAGTAGAGACAGCATTGATGTGAAGGAGTGAAAACGACTGAAACATCACTCGAAATAAGAGAGGACTGGCGATGAGATGTTAAAGATTCGTAGGTATGAGAAACGAGATTTTAGAGCATATGTTAGCACGCTGGAGAAAACTACGAATTGGGGAAACGAGGCAGAGCAAGAACTTAACGCTAGAATCCAGAAGATGACTGAGAAAGAAGAGATCTGGGTTGCCGAAGCTGATGCTCAGGCGGTTGGTTTTATGATTCTTTCGCCAAACAATGATGGCACACTGGAGATTGACTGGCTTGATGTGGATCCAGGCTTTCAGCGTAAGGCGATAGCCACGAGTTTGGCTGCCAAAGCTGCCGAAATCGCCAAAACTAAGAATGCCGAGGCGCTAAGTGTTCATACTAGTGTAGAAAACAAAAACATGATTGCTTTTCTCAAAAGAAACGGGTTCGAAGTTTTCGAGAGAATTACAGATTTCTATGGGAAAGGCAAGGACGCGTTACGTTTCGAGAAGTTACGACGTAGCTACGTGTAGATTAGGAGGATTGATAGAGATTGATAATGATGTTTCAATAGGAAAACCGACAAAAAGGAGAGTCTAAGGGAGATTTCTCCTAAGTGAGGATTCCTTCTAATGCTTGCTGATGAGCAGTTGTTTAAGGCTGGGGTTGTGCAGTTGATTCTCGGGAAAGAGGTAGAGGAGGCTCTTGAGGCTCTCAGTAAGCATTACCGTGTTGGTGTTCCTCGGTTGAGGGTTGGGATGCCTAAACGGTCTGGTGGCAAAGCTGGATGTTATGTTTCAGGCACGAAGACGGTTCATGTGACTAGCATGGAGAGGCTTTATGACCCGTTTGTGATCTTGCACGAGTTCTATCATCATCTCAGGACGCATGGCGGAAAGCATATGGGAACAGAGAAACACGCCAACAAATTCGCGGAGGAATACATCGCCGCATATCAAAATGCTGGCAGGTATTCTTTTCGGGTTTCCTACAAATATTGAAGCCGTTGTCATCGTCGTGATGCTGTACGTTAGACAGTATAGGAAAAGAAATTTCAAAAGAAGAAGGCAACAACAAGCTTACACCTTAAAACACGGAGTCAGTCTCTATTGTTGTTCTCGCCCTGTCTCAGGTGAGATGGGTGACTTTGACCCGGCATGCTGGTGAATTTGAAAAAGGCTAGAATCATTTACTATCGCCTGCGAACACAACACATACACGCACGAAATGAACGAAACCGTAGCGAGAAGAACCAGAATACTTCTGCAAAAACATCGGACTGCAGGGTCATTTTGAGTCTGAAAGAAAGACTTAAAGGCGTCACTCATGAACCATGAAGTGGCAAGTGTCAAACGCAAACGAGATAAAGTTGGGATCAATTTTTGAGTGGCACGAAGTTCAAGTGGCTATCATTTGGCATTGCCATAGCGATCTCAGGCTTGTTGCTTGTTCAGCTGTATACATCAACTGTCTCAAGAAGCCTGCATGAAGAGTGGCACATACACTTAGTGGCGGGACACACGCAAATTGCAGAAGACGTGGAGAGACAACGTGAATCCATCTTAACTATCCACATGGTGGCTGGATTCCTCAGCATCCTTTTAGCCATCATAGAAGCACTAATAATCATAAGGTTCTGGAAGACTCAAGCCTAGAAAAACCTTCAAAGGACACAATATGAATAAAGGGAAAAAGCCTCAGAAATCCGCCAAAACGTATTCCAGCCAAGAAATTCGAAGAAGCATACGGGCTAGGAAAAGAAGGAGGAAATACTATTTTTTCACCGCAGTGGTCTTGACAGTAACAATAATTGTCCTAGTCGCTGCAACAGGAAACTTGCCCCAAATTTCGCAGCCGCCTGCTGAACAAAAAGGCGATCTGATCGTGCACGTTGTGGATGACGCAACTGATAACCTCATCGGCGGAGCAACTATAGAGATTTCCGGACCATACACAACAAGCATTGTTGCAACTGATGGCGTGTACTCGTTCCAATCCATCCCCGTAGGCACGTATTCTATTTCGGCCAGCGCAGCTGGGTATAATCCAGACTCAGTGACCGCGACAGTAAACGCCGGAGACACGGCGCACACCACTGTGAGACTGAGCCACGCCTAAAAAGCCTACAAAAATCCCAGTATTTAGTCATCGTTCACAATTCATGGAGCTTCCAGCTGTAGCCTTACATCGTTCCGATAGCGTCTAAATGCTGGTTCGCTAGATTATTACGACTTACTTTTTGGCTAAGCCCTGAACCATCAACGGCACAGTTTTGCTAGCCCTCAATATCTCGACGAAGAGTGGTTTCCCATCATTGTCAAAATGAACCGCTACGTGACCCGCTTCCTCTGCGTGAGAAAGTCTTCCCTTTTCAGCAAACCACTCGAATAAGAACGTCAGCTTCCTCATCATACTGGATCTTACACACCACACCAGTCCAGTTTGGCGCTTGGATTCGCGGTCAGTACGGAAAATCTGACACGTGATATGCTTCGATATTTGGACTTTTCGAATTTACCTTGTCAATAAAGTCTTCCTTGTCCAAGGACACTAAAACAGCAAGACGATCCAACGCAACTTTCAGATACATAGCGTCTATAGCGTAGACGCCGTACGTAGAGCAGAGAGGATAAGCTGACAAGCAAAAAGCCTTGTTACAGTTATTCAGAAGCCTCGGATGAACCATCAAGTCAAGCCGCTTTCTCCCTTGGTCAGCAATATTAGCCCCAACTCTTCTGGCTAAGGTTCCACACACTTCTTGGTAAACAATGCTGGGCTCCGACAAAACGAAGTCATCAGGCACGGCGCTCAGTATCTTATAGCATCTCTTACTGTATGGCTCATCCTCTTTCAAAGCAGCTATCAAGACATTCGAGTCGAGGGTCAACATGCGACTACTGGTTCTCATGGTGCCTAGACCTTCTTGTTTCCCCGAGCACGCTAGGACGTCCAGTCCATTTTTTCGAGACCTTACCCTTAAGCTTCAGGAAACCCTCAACTCCTTTCTTAATCTCCTTCACTTCCTCCTCACTCAATGAAACCGCTCTCTCCGATTCAACCAGCTTAGTCAAAAGTTCAGCCCATGTTCTGCAGCCCAGCTCAACCTTAAGCCTTCTAAGCTCCTTCAACAAATCCTCAGGCAAATTCTTGACAAGAATCGTCGCCACACAGGTCACCAAGAATACCCAGATAACCCAGAATATAAAGATTATCCAGAACCGAAAACTACACGAACGAGTTCTGCTGATGCTGGTCGCTATGCTTTACGCCTGATAATCGGTTTGGTCGAGGTCTTCCGCATTGTCTAACTCTAGTTCTTAGGCATTTCATTGGATTTGCTTCTCGGCATTGCGTGGCTCTGATCTGAAGTAGCTCAAGTACGACAACCCGAAGAGAACTAGTGAAGCTACTCCTGCAAGAACACATAAGCCTGTGCCAACTGCGAAGCCCCAAGGTCCTCCAGGAGTCGCAACCAAGTTTGTACCACTGAAAGACCCAAACGCAAGATCGTCTAAGGCAGAATACATCAAGTTAAAAAACAGAAACGCAGCTGCAAAGTTCAACAAAAGCGGAGCTATCAACAGAAGCCGAAGCCGAGGGCTTCCAACTCCAACAGCTCCCATAACGCTGGAAACAACCACGAGCAAACCAACTACCAGCAAAGCACCATCTAAACTTAGGAGACGATCAACAACCCAGTCAACATCATAAGCGGGCACGTTCCAAGCCATCACCCTAAACGGGTAAACATCTATACTCACGCCTGAAGCCCTAATAGACCACCAAGGCAAGAAAAGCGAAGCCAAAGCAACCAAACTCACAACAACGCCTAAACCACCCAGTTTAGTCGCCATTACATATTTCGCCTCCAACCCTACGAAGAGGTCAGTTCGGCAAATGGCCGTGTCACAGCCGTGAGGCTCCTAGCCGTCGCCTCACATCATCCCAATACAGTTGAAGGTAAAACGTCCCTATTATTAGTTTTGCACGCTTGACTGCGTAACTGGGTACTCAGGAACTGTTCCAACTCGCCTTGACACAGCAAACACAACGACCGCCACAACAGCCAACAGAAGCATTGTTGCCCCTAACCAAACCCAGTTCGACGAAATAACACGCGCAGAACTAACGTTGCTGTCCGCACCCGCATGACCCGTGTCTCCAGACCAACTCGCACGGAAAAAATACGTTCCAGCAGACCTAGGCTTCCACTCATAAGAATACTGCCCATTAGAACTACTTGACACGGTTCCTAAAACTGTCCAAGAAGAATTATCCGACCTCACATAAATCGTCACCACGCTGTTAACCGAAGCAGAAGAAACCGCTCCGCTCAACGTCACCGAACTGCCCTCAATCAGCAGAGATGATGAAACCGACAACGTAATCGAAGAAGTCGCTAACGCGCTAAAACTCGCAGAAACCTGCCCAGGCGACACCTGCTCAGCATCCTCTAAAGTAATAACCTGAGCCGAAGCGCCAACCAGCGAATCCGGGTACTCGCCAACTCGCCAACCGTTTTCCCAGTTGCCACCCGTGGTTTCGGCCACGTAATAGCGCTCATTGTTGTACTCGAAATATCGAACTGTTGATCTTGCATCCCGCGGCGCATGTGAAAGGCTCACCCCGATATTCATGTGCACCTCACTCTCATAATACAGCAACACCACATCCAACCCACCAGCCACCATAACCGACGCTGCCACAAAAGAAAAAAGATCACAATCCCCCACGTTCTCAACCAGTGTTTCAACAGGATACTCCTGAGGCGCACTAGCCACATACGGAATCTGATGTACAATCATCAACACGCCATTGGCAAAGTCTTCATCATCCTGATAAATAGTCCACAAGCTATCAGCCACAGGCTCCAACGCATAAGGCGTAACAAACTTGCCCAGATCCAATGTGGAACGCAAATTATGATCCTTGCCCACAAAATACTCATACAGCGAAGACGACACAGACACATTCAACTCATAGCGGTCAGAGCCATCAGGATGGTCAAGAAGCCAATAACTAGGTGTAAAGTCTGCTCCAAACGAGTATGGAAAAAGGGAAAACGCCACCAGGAAAACCGTTGAAGCCAAGACAACAGCAAAACGAAACGAAGCCAAAATTTCGACCTGCCCAACCGCTAGTCTAAGTTTCCATGTCCGGCTGCCGCGATAAAAGAAGTATGAACAGCAAGTCAAGACCGCAAATATGAACCAATGTCAGCTACCAGGCTCGAAGCTTTCACTCACCCTTCATGGAGACTTTAAATACCCACACCCACACCATAATCGTCTCCCATCCGGAATCACAAAGCACATGGGACGTGTCTCACACCATGCAGAGACGAGTAATAGTTGTTCACGGCGGAGCCGGCGCCTGGCACCCCGAACGCCGAAAAGCTGGCGTGGCAGGAGTCAAAACCGCAGCCAAAACAGCCTACGACATACTAGAATCACCTAAAGGCTCAGCCCTAGACGCAGTTGAAGCCGCAGTCAAAACAATGGAAGACAACCCAGCGTTCAACGCTGGACTAGGCTCAGTGTTTACCATAGACAAGCACATCGAAATGGAAGCCAGCATCATGGACGGGAAAACCCTACGCGCCGGAGCCACAGGACTCCTAACAGACATCAAAAACCCCGTCCACCTAGCCCGCCTCACAATGGAACACACCGACCACATCTTCATAGTCGGCGAAGGCGCAGAAAAACTAGCCAACCTCTTCAAACTCGAACGCAGAAACCCCCACACCGAACTCCGAGAACGCTACTGGCACGAACTCAAACAAAAACTCGAAAACGGCGAAACCGAAAACCAACCCAAACTAAGACAACTCCTCCAAACCCATCCAGACCTATTTGAAACAGACACAGTCGGCGCCGTAGCACTGGACAAACACGGCGACACAGCAGCAGCAACAAGCACAGGAGGATTCACGCTGAAGTTTCCAGGCAGAATAGGCGACTCACCCCTAATCGGCGCTGGCAACTACGCCGACAACCAAACCGGAGCCTGCAGCGCCACAGGCATAGGCGAAGTAGCCATACGCCTAGTCCTAGCCAAACACGTCTGCGATCAGATACGCACAGGACAAACAGCGCAGGAAGCAGTGGAAAACGCCATCACACTCGTAAACCGCAGGCTCAAGATCAAAAACAGCATGGGCTTAATAGCCGTGGACACACAGGGCAGAATAGGCGCGGCTCATAACACCCGCAACATGTGCTGGGCATACATGACACCTAAAACCGCCAAACCTAAGGCAAGTATGGAAGCCAAATACGTAACCGAAACCGACCTAGAAAGCGCCAACCTCTAGCGCCGACGCCTTGTTAATACTCTTCTTTACGATCTATGAGTCCATCTTTCCGAGCCTTGTATTCAGCAGCTTTGAAGACAAGCGCGCCAACAACCGCGGTCACGACAGTTGTCAAACCCAAGTAAAGCAAGTCTGCACCTAAAGTGTCATAAGGCTGAGCCAAACCAAACGAAGACCTCACAGCCTGCAGAAAATAAGTAATAGGCAGAGCATTCGACACGCTTTGAGCCCAAGACGGCAATATCTCCGGAGGAAATACAACTCCGCCCAACAGATAGAAAATACCTGAAACATAATCAGGCAAGGCAAACTGAATTCTCGCAGTCACTAGGTTGATGCCCGAAAAAATGAAACCAATAGAAATCATACAAGCCGTGCCCACTACTAAGCTCAACGCTACAGCTGGATAATTGGCACTCAACCAATCAATAGGCAGGCTAATTCCAATCAACCCCTGAAAAATCAACACCCCCAAACCAATAGTCAAAACCAGCGAAATCGAAGCATTCAACACGCCATTCAAGGCTCTACCCAAAATATAGTAAGGCAACGAACCCGGAGAGAGATAAATATGCCTCAAAACCTCATAATGCGAACGATCCTCATGAATCAGAAAACCCATAGTCATCGTAACCTGCAACACATAGATGAAAAAAGTGTTTCCAATGAACATGTACGCAAAATACTCAGGCCTAAACGCCCCCGCAACAGCGCTGCCAATGAGGAAAACGAAACCAACGATAAGCAAGCCCGCTAACGGTCTTATAACGTAATAAATGGAAAACACCAAAGGATCAGCCCAGTTTGTCTCAACCTTCCAGCCAACCCAGATCGCTTGCTTAACAGACCTGAGGATTGTGCTCACTGCCACCGCAAAGTCAGCCTCCCCTCTTTCTTACCCAAGTTCTCCATGTAACCCAACGCAAGCTTCGCCAACGGCATCAAAAACGCAATGAACACAACTAAAGCAGCTACATGCGGCAGAACATCAGCCGCGGTTTCACCGGATATTATGACTCGCCTTATCCCGTCTAACCCAAAAGTAATTGGGATCGCAGACGCCACAAGCTGAATCAGAAAAGGCAGGTACCGAACAGGAAAATAGAACCCCGACAGAAAATGCACCGGCTCCTGAAGCAAGCTTGCAGTGTGCCACGCTTCTCTGCCATACATCAGAAACAACGAAGCAAACAGCATACCTAACGCGTAGAGAGCCACAATGGTCAAAACAAAAATCAACAAAGCTACAACTGGATCGCGCAGGAAAATGGGCACCTGAAAAACATAAATGCCCACTGCAAGAATCGCCGCAGCCCTCAAAGCAGTGTTCACTATGCCGCCCAGAGCCATACCTAAGAGAATCGCCATTCTGGAAATAGGAGCAACTAAATACATCTGGAGGGTGCCAGTTTCTTTCTCCCAATAAAACTGCGCAGACATATTCCACAGCACGTTTGACCAAAAAGCCATCATCGTGCCGCCGATTACAACGAATCCAGCAAACTCGGCTGGAGCACTTAACATTTTATAGAGGTACACGTACGCGCTCAACGTTAAGACTGGCACTGTCACCTCAGTAAAGATCCAATGGGGTTCACGATTGCCGCCTTTAACTCTGACCCATAGTCTAGCATAGGCAACTCTAATGTTAGAAACCAAGTCTTCAATCATGAACCGGCAGCCTCGGCTTCCTCGAACCCTCGACCAACAAGGCTAATGTAAACGTCTTCCAACGTGGGCTCAGTCTTGCTCACACTCAAGACCTTGGCGTTCTCCTGACTCATCTTTGACACAATCTCCGAAAAGATCGATTCATTACGCGCGATGACCTTCAACGCGGTCGTGCCTGTCTGAATGTTACGCGTCTCAGTGAATCCAATAACACCTTGCATAGTTTTCAGGAAATCAAAATTCACGTTAACCGAAGAGATTTCAAGTTTGGCAGACGGATTCTTGGCTAAGTTCTCCTTCAGCGTCTGGGGGCTGTCGCATGCCAGAATTCGTCCACGATCGATTATTGCCACTCTGTCACACATTTCGTCAGCTTCAGCCATATAATGCGTTGTCAACAAAGCAGTTCCCTTCCTCTCCTGCTTCGCCCACTTCACCATGTAATTCCTCAGATTCTTCGCAGTCAAAACATCCAAGCCTAACGTAGGCTCGTCGAGAAACAGAATATGCGGATCGTTTATCAACCCTCTGGCAAGGTTCAACCGTTGCTTATAGCCAGAGGACAGTTTGTTCATTCTAGTTTTGGCATACTCTTCAAAGTCCAACTCAGCCATCAACTGCTTAATTTTCCCATTTGCAGCCGAAGACGACAACCCGTAGAGCTGCGAGAAAAACCACAAATTCTCTCTAACACTAAGAATACCGTATCCAGGGGTCTCGCCGCCAGAAACCAGATTAATGATTTTTCTAACCTTGTTCGGCTCCTTCACGACACTAAATCCTTTCACATACGCCTCGCCGCTGGTCGGCAACAGAAGCGTGGAAAGAATCTTAATGAACGTGGTTTTGCCAGCCCCGTTTGGACCCAGCAAACCAAAGATCTCGCCTTCCTCAATAGTAACTGAAACCTTGTCCAGAGCCTTAACTACGCTTTTGCCCGAACCTTTGAACACTCTGACCAGATCTTTGGTTTCTATGCAATGCTGCATATCAAATCGCAGACTAACAACTGCATCCATGAACATAAGAATTTCCTCACTGCCACAACAGCCACCAAAGCCCCTTTTTGACCCACAGAAAGACACCCCAGAATTGAACGCTCGAAGGCAAACATAACCGACAACGCCGCCAAGAAACTCTCTTCTCACCGACCCAGCTTTCGTCAATAGCCGAACGGAAACCCTTAAAAAACCAAGCATGGGTCTTCTAAGGATGCTCACACCCATAGGGGGAGGTGAAAACTTTGGAGGAAGAATGGGAAGAAGAAGGCGAAGAAGAAGGAGTTGACGACGAAGAATGGGAAGAAGAAGAATGGTAGCCGCAATGCAAAGCGCAAGTTTTTCTTACTATTGTTTTGAACATATGTCCTTATTATTCGATCGATTTCTTCATTTTGTAACGCAAGTTTATAACCAGCTCTCTCTATTGATTTTTGTTTCATCGTAAGAGTTGGAGCATCAGCAGCCCCATGGTTCGAGTCGCCGTTCTAGATGAGGACAAATGCCAGCCGAAACGTTGTGGCAAAGTATGCTATCGATTTTGTCCGCCAGTACGCAGCAAAATAGAAGCAATACGGTTTGAGGGTGACAAACCCATTGTTGTGGAATCTCTCTGCGTTGGTTGTGGTATATGCGTCCGAAAATGCCCTTTCAAAGCCTTATCAGTCGTCAACTTACCAGACGAACTCGAAGGCGAATGCAGCCATCGCTTCGGAGCCAACACATTCAAACTCTTTCGCCTACCGCTTCCCTCCCCTAGTGGCGTGCTCGGGCTGTTAGGTCAGAACGGCATCGGCAAGAGCACCGCCCTTAAAATTCTTTCGGGCGAAATCAAGTTAAACCTTGGGAAGTACGAGCAGCCCCCTAAATGGCCTGAGATCATCCAACATTTCAGAGGTTCAACCCTACAGGACTACTTGCTGAGATTAAGCCAGAAACAGTTGCGAGTGGTTTCAAAACCGCAGTACGTTGACAAGTTGCCTCAAGCTATTTCAGGCGAAGTAGGCGAACTGCTCAGAAGAGTTGATGAACGAGGCGTTTTCAAGACGTTGACCGAACAGCTCCAATTAAGCAGCATTCTAGACCGTACACTAGATGTGCTCAGCGGCGGCGAACTGCAACGCGTCGCTATCGCCGCGTCAATCAGCCGCAACGCCGATGTCTATCTTTTCGACGAACCCTCAAGCTACCTAGACGTGCAACAACGCTTGCAGGCAGCCCGAGTGATACGTGGCCTTAAGGATGAAGGCAAAACCGTCATCGTGGCTGAACACGACTTGGCCATACTGGACTACCTTTCCGACTACATATGCGTCTTCTATGGTTGCCCAGCAGTCTACGGCATAGTCAGCCACGTGCATGCGGTGCGCACGGGCATAAACATCTACCTGGAAGGCTTTGTGCCAGACGAAAATGTGCGTTTCCGCAAGGAACCCATAATCTTCCATGTTAAGCCACCTACAGCAGGCTGGGCAGCTGATGAAATCGTGCTGAAATGGGAAGAAATGCAGAAGACATACAGCGGTTTCTCATTGGCTGTCGAAGCTGGAGAAGCTGGCTTGGGCGAAGTAATTGGCATACTAGGTCCAAACGGCATCGGAAAAACCACGTTCGTCAAGCTTCTGGCTGGAATCGAGAAACCCGATATAGGCGTATCTCCGATGCAGAGCGACTCAGCCGTAAGCTACAAGCCGCAGTACATCTCAGCGGAATATCAGGGCACAGTGGAGCAGTTGCTCCGTGGGATGGCAAAAGATGAATTCGGCTCTGGCTGGTACAAAAGCGAGATCATGCAACCCCTAGACTTGGAGCTACTGCTAGAAAGAGATGTTGCTCAACTTAGTGGAGGTGAGCTGCAGAGAGTTGCCATTAGCGCTTGCCTCTCTAAGAAAGCGTTCGTTTACTTGCTTGACGAGCCCAGTGCTTACCTAGACGTGGAAGAAAGGTTAGCCGTGGCTAGAATCATACGACGCGTGGTAGAAACCCGAAACGCTGTGGCATTCGTGGTCGAGCACGATGTTGTGGCACAGGACTTCATTGCGGATCGACTCATGATATTCAAGGGTGATCCAGGAGTCAAAGGCACAGCTGCAGCACCAACTTCTCTTCGTAAGGGGATGAACCTGTTCCTCAAGGACATGAACATAACCTTCCGCCGAGATCCAGAAACAAAAAGACCCCGAGTCAACAAAGAAGGCTCCAAGATGGATCGCCACCAGAAAAAGGCTAACGAATACTACTATGTTTCTGCAGGCAAAGACTAGGGGCGCTGGGTTCTTCTCAGAGAACTTGAATCGTCCATGCTAGGGAGCCTTTTTGAACTTGATGCTCTGACCTGACAACTCCAGTTCGTAGACTTGGTTCACGTCAAAATCCACGCCCAAGCTCTCATACTCTTGTTCGGTTAAGAATAGGATCAGCTTGGGAAACGTGAATTGTGTTTGTTGAGGAAACATGGGCAGTTGCTGCTGAAGCGCCTGCATTATGTCTTGCGCCATACGGGCTTCATCAGTCTGAGGTCTAATCACCATGCGTGGCATAACCCTATCTTCCAAAAGCTCAATTCGCTTGCCCAAATTGCCTTCCGGGTCTCTTATGGATTCGATGCGTTGAACTCTTACGCGTACCAACACAAATCCCACATTCTACGTCTAGTTACTGAACACGGCGAGAGGTTTTATGCTTTCCCTTGTCTACTCCATTTCAACTGTCGCAGGCGGTTTGGGCGTCACATCATAATAAACCGCTGAAACATTCGAACAAGCACGCAGTATGTTTTCCGCGATGTCATCCAAAGTTTCCCAAGCTATGTCTGACACCTTGGCTGTCAGAAAGTCCGTTGTACTTATAGCTCTCACAGCAATGGCATACGGCTGTTTTTTCGGTTTCTCACGGATCAGGTAGAAGAACCTAGTAAAGGAAACATTGTTGGTCAAAATTATGTTCTGTAACTCGTTCAAGTTCGAAACTGGTGACTGATGGATGCTTCCTCCAGCATCGAGTACTTTCACGGTGGCTACTTCACCGTACACTCTGTTGCCATCTCTCAAGCCCGTCGCCTTGTCCTCAAAAACAGTCACTTGAACTTGCCCTTTTGGCACTTTGAAAAACTCCGCCGCCTGCCCTTGCATCTGCAGTAGCTGAGAATCATGAGATGCGTCCTCGACATTATCTAATATAACCGCGAAATACTGGCTTGGCGCGTAGGGTGCTAGTTTCTCCTCAGCTATAGCTGTCGCCACCTTCACAGCATCCAGCTTGTCTCTTCTGATCTCACCCACAACACGAACTGACAGCCCTGGGCCAGGAAACGGTTGCCTTTCAGCGATTTCACGTGGCAAGCCGAGAAAACGGGCTACGTCTCGAACTTGACCCTTGAACAGGGTGGCCAGCGGCTCGACAATGAGAAAGCCGTAGCGCTCCCTAGGGTTGATGCCTATTTGTGAAAGAACATTGTGTTGGGTCTTGACGCCTCCAGCAGTCTCAATGATGTCAGCCAGAATAGTGCCCTGCACCAAATAGCTAATCCCTTCGCGCTGCGCTGCCTCGCTCAGAACACGGTAAAAAGTTTCTCTGAACACTTTCCTCTTTTCTTCGGCGTCTCGCAATTCACGCATTTCTTCCAGAAAGCGCTCTTGCACGTTAAGGATCTTGATCGGCAGACTGAGCGGAGGTTGAGATAATAGTGCGGCGACTCTCTCAGGCTCACCAATGCGCATGAAGGCGTCGTCCAGCATGGCGCAGAGCAGGTTGTTTCCAATTGCGCCGTGCACAAGGGCGGCGCACGTGCAACTGTCCACCCCGCCGGAAACTGCGATGAGTGCTCGTTCGCTCCCCAAAACGTTTCTTATCTGCTCCACTTGTTTTTCAACAAACTCTTCAGGATCGAATTTTGCTTTTAACTCTGACATAATTTTGACAGCTTCCTCTCAGATCATCTGGTTCAGGGTTTCTCTGCTTATGTACATGCCTCCATTAGGCATTTTCTTGATGCCCACGGCAGCATAAAAGACTTCGAAAGACACGGGCTTGTCAAGTTCTTCTAGGTTTCGGAAGCGTATCATGGAGACGCTTTCTCTGCCAGCGACAAACGTGTCATATTCCTCCTTGTTCTCAAAAACTGTTTCAGCGCCGTAAAGGTTCCACAACTCATCTTGTGATCCCGTAATTCTCTCCACGAACTCACCGAAGCCCCTGATGTGTCTAGCGGGGGACTTGATGTAGAATAGTAGCTTACTTGTCTCTTTGGGACCAACCTTTCCCCGACGCACAAACGAGTGAACCGAATTACCCCGCTTGTTTATGGTGCACCTGCGAGACCACCACTTCTCATCTTCAACAAGAATGTAGGCGTAGTGTTCCTCAGTCATCTTGGACACCGAAGCGAAGAGTTAAGCCTTAGATTACTAATCTCAGCCTTAAAATAATTAACTAAAGTATATGAGTTGCCAAATGGCAAAGGAAGACGGGAACTGAGATGCGCTTGGATTACCACATGCACACAGCGTTTTCAGATGGCAACAGCGAAATGGCCCGATACGTTGACGGAGCAGCTAAAAAGGGAATCAACGAAATCGGCTTCTCAGACCACTTTCACTTGCGCAAAGAGGCATGGTCTATGGATCCTAAACGACTGAACAACTATGTTGAGGCCATCGGCAGTTTCAAACAGACCTCGCCGATTCCTGTCAAAACGGGCTTGGAAGTGGAATTTGTCCCTGACAGGGTGGAGACTCTGATGCAGGCGATTCGTCATTTTGACTTCGATTATCTCATGGGTTCCGTACACTACATCGGAGACTGGTTGATTGACAGTAAATCCGCCATGGAGGAATGGGTTAGAAGAGATGTTGACCAAGTTTATGAGCAATACTTTGACTTGGTTCAAACCATGGCGAGGACGGAATTATTCGATATTGTTGGGCATCTGGACTTGGTCAAAATTTTCAACTTCCGACCAAGAAATGACCTCGACGACCTTCTGCTTGAAACCGTGCAAACGATAAGCAAGAGCGGCATGTGTATCGAAATCAACACTAGTGGATTAAGAAAGCCTTGTCGCGAAATTTATCCGAGCGAGAAGCTGCTGAAAATGTGCTTTGACAACGGTTTGCCTATTACATTCGGCTCGGACGCTCATTTACCAGAGGATGTTGGAGCTGATTTCGACAAAGCCGTTGATCTGGTGACGAGAGTTGGCTACGACGAAATAGTCAGGTTCACCCGAAGAAGACGAGAATTTGTTCAATTTTGATCTGGAGGTTTGAGCATTTCTGCCGCAAATTTCGCGGTCATCGTGCTAAGCTTTTGTTGCGTTCCTGAAAAGGAATCCTCGTTAACCTTGGTTCAGCGTCCCTTGGTTTCCATTCTTTTCTTCAGTTAAGGTTTTTGTGTTCGGAGCGTTCTAGGAATGTGAGTGCGAGTGGCCCGGGTCCTAATATGAACCAAGAAGAAGCTAAGAACGTTGTGGAACTGCTGAAGCATTACGGCGAAAGTCGAAACCAGACCGTGAGCGTAGCAGACAGCGCGATACGCGGTTTCAAAGGTGAATTGCGGTCAACTCAGAAACTGTGGAAACAGGGAAATAAGTCGTTCTTGATTAAAGCTGGCTTGGCGATGATTGCTTTTCCAGATCCTACGATAAGCGATGTCGTAGGTTCAGCTATGATTGCGGCGGGTTTGATTCAGCTGAAAATGCGGAATTCAGCGTTGCATGTTGACGATGTGTTCAAGACTTTTCCGAAAGTGGTCAAAGAGTTGGGCACAATAAAGGGACATGTGATCTGAGCGGGAGCGCAAGTTCTATAACAGCTACCTCGCCATAATATGCTGCAAACATGCCCAAATAACGCAGAATAGGTGAGTGCAAGATTGAAACTAGTTACAGTTCTGTTACCCGAAGCCTATCTTGAAGGCTTAGACGAGCTCGTCCGATCAAACATGTATCCAAGCAGAAGCTCCGCAATTCGCTCAGCTGTTAGAGACATGCTGAAGAAAGAGCTCTGGCAAAGAGGACGAGAAGAATAAGCGGGCACGAATTTACTGCGCTTCCACTTTTCTAGTTTTCAAGCTTCCACGCCTCATCTCTGATTCGCTCGGCAGTTTTCGTTGGGTCCTTTGCATCAACGATGGCTCTACCCACAATGAGATATCGCGCTCCAGCCTTTGCCGCTGCTACTGCATCTCCTCCTTGAGCGCCTATGCCCGGCGAGTATATCGGTACTCTGTCCTTTAGTACAGCGTGAATTTCACGGATTTTGTCTGGAAATGTAGCTCCTACCACGGCGCCGTCAGCCTTCCATCTTAACGCTTTTTCCGCGAAAACCCTGTACTGTGGAACTAACTGGTTAGTGTTTGGGTCTTGCACCATTTGCCCGTAACCTTCAGTGGCGCCCTTGTGGCTCATGTAAACTAGCAGAATGACGCCCCGCTTCATTTTTTGGGCAACTTCAAACACAGGTTGCATTCCTTCTTCCCAACCAACGAATGGACTCGCGATTACAGCGTCGAAGCCCGCTTTGAAATAGTACTCAGCGATGGCGAGGTTTGTATTCCCAATGTCGTTTATCTTTGCGTCCATGATGGCTGGTAGCCTCAGATCGTGCGCCCTTTCGACGATTTCCTTCACGCCGTCAAACAAGCCAAGCGGCAAAACGGCTTGCCTGTTCAGCTTCAGCGCACACAGATGCTGATGTGTTAAATCAAGGATCCGAAGGCTTCTCGCCATGAGGCGCCGAGGAGTGTCAGAGGGAAGATCCAATGCAAGAACTATGTTTGACCTGTGCTTTTCTGCCGACCTCTCCATTTCTTGCCTAAACAAGTTTGCACCTTTTCAGCAATTGTTGTGCAGCTTTAAAAACACTTATGATTGACCGCTTTGAACCTGCACGGTCTAAAGGCAGTTTTATATGTTACGTTCATGATTAAGTTTCGGCATCTTTTAGGGGGATACACTCGCAAGTTGTCCGTGTCTCCAAGTGTCCGCATGGTGCTGGCACGTCGAATTGCAGGTGAGATTATTCTGTCAAGGAAGCCTGGCGCCACAATGAGAAAGTGGCGTGAACTGTTTTCTGTCTCGCAAATGCGATTATCTGAGAAAATGGTTCTTTCTTCGCCGTCGGTTATCAGCGATTATGAGAGTGGGCGTCGTAAGAGCCCTGGCACACGCTTTGTGAGGCGATTTGTGTGGGCTTTGCTGGTGATCGATGAGGAAAAAGGTGGAAGATACATTCGTGAATTGGCACGGTTGACGAGTTCGCCGACAACTCCTATTCTCGACTTGCGCGAGTTTCCAATTCCTGTGCGCACTGAGCTATTCTGCAAGGCTGTGCTCGGCGAAGTGTTAACCTGCAAAGAAGAAGCTCAAAGCGAAATTCTAGGCTATACTGTTGTGGACAGCCTGAAGGCGATGGAAACGTTGTCAGGATGGGAGTTCTTCACCATTTTTGGAAGCACCACCGAACGCGCTTTAGTGTTCACGAACGTGCATAGGGAGCTGTCGCCCATGTTGGCTGTAAGGATCAGCCCCCTGAAACCGCGGCTAGTGGTTTTCCACGGCGCCGAACCCGACGAGCTGGCAGCAAAACTCTCTGAGTACGACCGCATTCCTCTGGTTTATTCTTTGGCGCCAAGCGTTGAATACTTGATCAGGTCTTTGCGTCGGCTTTATCGCATTGCTCTACGCATGAAGTTCGGCAAGCCCGTCAGAGTGCCGCCCAAAGTCACAGCCTAATCTGGCCAGTACGCTATGGAATTGAACGTATCTTTGAAATGTACAAGTGAAGCAAGTATATGGCGGCGAAGATGGTGAGTGCCACCTCAAACTGAAGGATAACAGGGTTGTTTTCAATGCCCATGAAGTAGCCTTGCTGCAAGATGTCTTTAAAAACTAGGATCTGCAGAAACACGGCGCCGCCTAAACAACTCAAACCTAAACTGTGAAAAGCTAGGCGTAAACGGGCAAAGTGGCCGTTGAGTTTGAGCTTCGCCAACGTCAATCAGCATTATCTTCTACCTTAGGTTGAATAGTTATCGTTTATGAAAACGGACTCTGAATGCAGGTTTAGTCTTATTGTTCTAGCTTGTTTCTAGCGAGGTCGGTTGATACGGCTGAGAACAAAGCCCATAAGTCAACTATGCAAAGTAATAGTATCGTTGTCCCTGTCTTCGAGTGGTTCTGGCATGGAAACTGAGAAACCTGAAGACAAAGTCGTCCATGTCCCTCAGGAGTTCAGGATAGAGTCTTTCCAATGGCTCAAAGACAAGATGGGTGTTCAAGAAAGTTCAGTTGAAAGACTATCTCTGCCAAGAATCATAAACGCCACGAAAAAACATGCTCCACATACCCTGAAGAGAGTTGAAGAATACTACGTCCAAGTCGGATGGCTCTTGGCTGCGGCTGAGCTTGCGAAGCAATTGCCGTCGGTTGAAGCGTTAGAAAGAGCTGAACGATACTACGCGAAAAGTTGTTTTTACCGTTCAGCTGCAGAAGTTGCCGAGAAGATAGGAACGCCGGAAGCATTGAAAAGAGCAAAAGAATACCGGAAGACAACCTGTTGATTCCACTTGGTGCAGAGCAGGCACCGCATTGCTCTCATTACCGCTGTTTCACTGATTTGATAATGAAAATATGGTCAGGATAGGAAAAAGGATAAGCTACGGCAACTCAACTTGGTTTATCAAACTCAGATCTGATAGGTCGTTCATTCTTATCCTTTTGTTAGAAACTGTGTAAAGCACATTTTCGACGTAAAGCTCTCTCACCACAAAAAAGCGTTCATCGTACTGATAGACGACAGAGTCTCTGTGAGTGACTGTGCCTCTCATGACTAGACCATCTGTCACGGTTATTTTGAAAACGTATGCGCCTTGCCAAAACGAGTAGTCCATATTATTCACTGAGACTGGGAGCACCAGTAACTCCTTCGTCTTATCCAAGAGAAAGGCCTTGTGCTCAGTCAAAACGAGCGTATCGGACGAGACGCCTTCAAAAAGGTACTTGTCTATCTCAGTTGGCGTGCTTACGTTGGCTACGTTGAAAAGCGAAATTTTCACATTAGTTCCGTCCTTGCCTAT
>Ga0209324_10000511_pt1 | contig 27237 bp, 37 predicted proteins | sample Rifsed19ft3_FD_184015 | JGI IMG/M metagenome (GOLD analysis project Ga0209324, IMG submission 184015) | Soil microbial communities from Rifle, Colorado, USA - sediment 19ft 3 (version 2) | ecosystem: Environmental > Terrestrial > Deep subsurface > Rock core/Sediment | place: Rifle, Colorado...
TGATTGGAGCTATACCCAGATTAACGTCAGTGACATCTGGGCCGAGGCCTACCACCTGTATCAATCGGGTTACAGTTGGCGACTGACGACAGATGAGCAAAAAAGACAGGCTGAGATCAACGAGGATTACGAGGTCGAAGACCCACTGATAACGGCCATATTGGAGAAATTTTGTTTAACCGGAAAAATCGAGGATTGGCTTTCCAGCAAGGATATTTTAGAGAGGATAGGTGTAGACCCCCTGAATCGGTCACATACTATGTGGTTGAGCCGGACGATGAAAAAACTAAACATTCCCAAGGGCAAGCAGGGCCCGGAAAATGCACGAATCAACGGTTATTGGGGTCTTGTTTTTCGGGTGCCAGAGGGGCTGGGGTAAAAGGTTGGACAGGTTGGACAGTCGGACAGCTTTAGTGTAAGGATGTCCAACCATCACTAAAAATAGCCCAAAATAGGCCAAAAACGGGCTAAACTGTCCAACCTAAGCCTTCTGTCTAACCTGTCTAACCTATTTCCTATATTAATAGACACCAAAAAAATGCCAAAAAGCTGTCCAACCTTTTTGGACGAGGTTGGACAGTTTAGGCAAAGGTTGGACAGCTTTGGAGTTATTGAATGAATTTTAGCCAAAAAATCAGGTGGCCCATAGCCATCATCTGGCCGGCCGACACGCCGGTCGAGACTCTCCCTGACAATCACATGAGCTTGCCTGATGGCCGTTATCAGGCCATTTATGCCAACGTGAATGAGCTGCGCGAGTCAATTCATGCCCTGGCGTTGATAAAAGCTGCTGCCACATTTGCATCTGGAGGGCAGGTGACCAGGTCCATGTCACCCCAGCCCGGACAATTAGAATTATTCTCAAGTGTCAAGAGTGAGAATTACTATCGGCAAGGGTAGGGCGATAGAGCAATTTATTTATTTTTCTAATTTGCTTAATTTTCTCCTGGGTTTCGTAATTATGTTGTCGATTGTTATATTGATGGATTTGGTTGAGAAGAGAAGGAAGAAATGAGGTTGGTGATGGTCATTTTTAATGGTCTCAAGGGTGCAGATTTTGCCGCTTATAATTATCTATCCAATGTTGATCTATCTGAGGCAATCAGTATCAGCAAAATCTCTCATATAACCTGCTACCATTATCGGACAATCCAGAAGGCTATGAGACGGCTAAGTGATTATGGCTTATTGAAATATCGTAGAGAGTCGATTGGTCAGGCCTATAAGTACGAATTGATTGGGGAGGAAAACGGCAAATGATTTTTTGGATACCTGCTCCTGAATTGTGGGCTGACGCCGGCCCAATTCCAGGCCACCATCTCTATCGTTATCGTAAAATAGCCCGCCGCTTGTGGGGCAAATTCTACAATTATTTTCCAATCTGTCAGGAATGGGTTGATCAATGGAGAGAGTACTTGCATCATTTAGAGGAGAGCGCTGAATCATACCAGATGTGGCTCGATCAACAGGCCGAGTATCTTCAGACCCAGGGGATGTACGTCCAGCGTGGACACGAAATCGCTGAGCAAATTCCGTATGAACTGCACACGATGGGGTTGTCGTACCGGCGTCGTGTCCAGGATCGTAAAGACGACCGTCCGTACGAAAAGGTTGACTATTGTCACATCGAAACCTGGTTTTTTGACGATTATGCGTTTTATTTCTGGATTGCAACCTGGTACCCATATCGTCCATTCGGGGTGACAGTGGATAAATTTTTCCCGAACCAGGATGCGTCGCCCATATCGCTGACGCTCACGGCATCCCTCGGCGCGCTCGCGAAAGTCGAATATAACGAGCCGGGTCCAAACGCTGAACGGCCGGGCCTATGGATTGTCATTGAGCATCGTACCGGCCGTGGGAATATCCCCAATAAGGTTTCATATCAACAATGTTTACTGGCGATGCCCAAAGGGGCGCAGCCCCTGGCCTGGCCTGCTGGCCTGGGGAAGAATAAACAATTGTACCTGGCTGACCTGGCCGAAATTTTCAACCTGGGGATTGGTGGCAGCGTGGGCGGCGGTAAAAGCAATGAAATTAATGTAATCCTCTGTACATTTATTTCAAGGAACCGACCGGAGGATTTACGGCTGTTCCTGATCGACTTCAAGCGAGTTGAATTGGCGTTCTATAAGGGCTTACCTCATTTGGGCGGAGATATAGATTACGTTCGCAAAAAATCAATTGACCCGGAAACCGGCAAAGAAAAACTTGGCCGGATACGGACCGTCCCTGTTGGGTATGAACCAAAGGAAAATGAGGCTCTATTTCCACCATACGGTCAAAAAGTCATTATGACCGGCCACGAGCTAATCACGTTATTGGATTATGCGCTGGCCGAAATCGAACGCAGAACAAAATTACTCGAAGGTAAGGTCAAGAAAATTTCAACCTGGAACAAGCGATTTCCACATAAAAAATTATCACGTTGGGGGATAGTGATTGATGAATTGGCAGATGTTATGTTACAGCCACGATTCAAAGCCAAAATTGAGGAACGGCTAGTTCGAGTCGGGCAATTGGGCCGGGCATTGGGCATTCATTTAATCCTGGCCACGCAAACGCCGAAATCGGTTGTGATTACCGGCCTAATCCAGAACAACATTACAAATTGGATTGCTTTCCGTTGTGGGAATGGAATAGCCAGTGGTTTGATGCTGGATGGTAAATACGACGCTGCCAGATTGCCAGCCGTTCCAGGCCGTTGTGTGTGGCGCGAGGGCGCGATAATGACCGAAATTCAAACGCCGGAAATCACCGATTTAACGGTACGTTCTATTGTGAAAGCGGCAAAACGAGGCGAAATTTCCCACGTAGTTGAACGTCAGCGGGCTATTGCCGCCGACAAGATTTTTGAGTATGCGTTACACGAGCTTGATGGATATTGTCCCTACAGGGAACTATATTACGCTTTCAAAAAACAAAATGTGCCTCGAAAAGACATAGAGGAAATTCTCAAGGAATATCAAGTTGCTGGTAGCCCAGGCGCGTTGGAGCCAGAAATAGAGATTAATGATCAAGTATATTATTTATCACCACCGATGGGGACAAGACCCAGGCAATTAATCCCGGCCCTGCAATTCGAGGCCGAGTTCGAGAAAAAATGGGCAGAGATTTTAGTGCCCTATGCCCTGCGAACTGCGGAAAATGGGAAACAGGGGGTCAGGGATATTTCCAAAATCTTTGAAATCGACTCGGCTGGTGAAGCCGGGGAGCTTATAGACGAAAGGAGCTAAAAAATGGAGTCAGTTCTACCGTTCTCTATGATCTGTTTGTTGCCGCTGCTATGGACGGTGTTCGTCTTTATGCTTGGCCGCTGGTCAGTACGTTATCGCCTGCGGATCGAGCCAAGCGGCCTGCCACAAGCATCACCATATCAACAGTCTACGTCTGGTTTTTATGAAAAATTCGAGGAGGTTTAGATAAAATGCAAAATAGTAAGGCGTTATTAGAAAATGCTTTTCTAGTGTTGCTCTCATCTCAATATTATCTTGGATACTTGATATATTAGTTCCATCTCCACTTTGCCAGATGGGATTTTGTAAAGAAAAAGCGACTCATAGACTTAAAAATACTTTAATGTGTGATTATCACTACAATCTGCGCAAACTGTGCAAAAATTCGAGGAGGCATAATGGCAAAGCGGAAAAGGAAACCAGAAAGTAGAAATTTAGAAATAATCATAGCATTTAAATTGGCGAAAGTTTTAAGTTCTATTCTGTATTTTCTATTTGTGTCATTGGGAGGTTCTTTGATAATTGCTTTGTTTTTAATGATCTTAGGACAAGATATAGCTCAATCTTTTCGGTATGCTATGATCGGAGTGTCAATTCCTACTATCTTCGCTTTATTTTTTCGATGGAAATATGGCCGATGGCCGGAGAGTAATAACGATGATAATTAAATTAGACAAAGAGAAGGTGAGAATAGCTTATTGGAATGTTGTAAGTGCGTTTGGTTCGTTCTGTTTTGCGGTTCTATTTCTGAGTACCGGCCTATTTATGGGGCGATCATCAGATTACAATCATCTTAATTTGCAAGAATTTTTGACAGGCTCATTTACCCTAGTTTTTGCTTTTTTGGTACTTAGAATTTTACCTTTTTTGATGGAAAATCCGTTTAGAGAGAAACGAGAGGAGAATGATCATCATGCAGGGTAGAAATCATATAGCATTGGCATTAACTGTACCGTTAGCCTGGGCAATGTTCAACGATCCGATTTTACCAACCTCGGCCATAGAGTGGGGCAGCCTGATTATAGGTAGCCTGTCCCCTGACCTGGATGGCGAAGGTTCTATTTGTTATCTGGGTAATTTCTTGCCCCAACATATCACGCCCAAACCTGTGGTCAGGGTACTCAATTGGGTGGGCCGGACTATTTCGAGTGGCATCAGGGCAATCTTGGGCCATCGGGCCGCGCTCCACGCGCCGATATGGGGCGTGCTAATGATTGTTGCGGGTATGAATATATTGGCACCAGCACGTTGGCCCTCACTGTTATCTATGCCCAATATCGGATTTGGTTCTGGATGGCTATTCTGGTTTGGCATTGGTTATTTGCTGCATATTTTCGGTGACAGTTTAACCAAATCCGGCGTGCCGTTATTCTGGCCCATCGTATCAAAAGACATCAGCTTCGCCCCGATGGTTACTGGCAAGTTTATTGAGAGGGCTTTCGGGGTGCTATTGTGGCTTTTTGTTGGTTGGCGAATTGTAATGATTTTGCCCTATTCGGATTGGCTCTGGCAATTGTACTACCGATTTTATCCTGAGATGTTACCCAGATGATTTTTGTCGCTGGCCTGATACTGCTTTTGGCGTTATTCGGCGGGGTACAATTCTATTTCCAGCAAAGCATTTTGATGATTGGGGTTTTCATCGGTTGGGGCATAATAACCTGGGCCGCCTGGCTAGTTGTAACCCATCGGTCAATAATACCATTTTGGTTGAGCTTAAAGTGGCTATTCGTAGCAGTTCTATTCTCAATTTTGGCTAATCTGAACGTCTACGAAACCACACTCAGCAGGTTATGGCTTTATATCCTGGCCTTGGCTGTATTGATCACCAGTCGCCACTATTTGGATGATGAGAAAATCTTGACTGGTATCTATTGGACCGGGTGGCTCTGGCCGGGGATATATTGGCTGGCGAGGGCATCGGGCTGGCAGGACAATCGGAATATTGTGGCTGCGTGGTCAATAATATTCATTGTAGCTGGTCTACAAAAGAAGGATCTATTATATCTGCTACTTCATTTGAGCATGATGCTGATTTTAGGATGTAGGGGGGCAATTCTTGGTGTGACAATAGCCATTCTCATTTTTAACTATCATCTACGTTCCCGCTTGCCGAAATTTGCGTGGATGGCACTATGTGGTTTATTGGTAGCGTTAATCATCTGGCGGGGTACATCATTACGAACATATTATTGGTTCGTTGCCATGGGCGCGTTTTTTACTGCTCCGATTTTTGGCATTGGTCCCGGGGGACTAAAAATCAATCATATTATTGCAGAGCCTGGTGGCGGCTACCAAATCCACGCGCACAATGCATTAGTTACTTGGATCGCCGAAACCGGCCTGGTTGGTCTGATCTGCCTGGCTATCGCAGGATGGCAGATTTATAAGTCTAGATTTTTAATTTGTATTCAACAATGCTGGCAGGCGGCAATATTGGCCGGGGTTGCGGCTCATAGTTTGGTCGATGAGCCATTGTGGTGGCCAGGGCCACTGCTGGCTGTAGCGCTCATTATTGGATGTTCAAGAAAGGGCATACTATGGAACAGGATAAAATAGTCATTATTCAACTAACCGCCCAGGATGCCAATCGCGTTTTGGCGTTGGTGCAGAGGGAAGCTACTGACGGCCAGATTTGGAATAGTTATTGGGAAAATGTAGCCAATCAAATTCAGGAGTGTTTTTTTGCTCAAAAAGACGGTAAGTTTTTCCAATGTGTGGCCTGTCAGGAGTGAGGGCCAAAAAGTGTACACTCTTGGCGTGAAGATCTGATAAAATAAGCGCATGAACAGAATCATGCGCCTTTTCATTTGTTTTTCTATTCCAATTATTGCCGTTTCGACTTCGTTTTCTCTTCTCGTTCAGGCGCAGGGACCAATCATCGGCGAAATCAAAATTTTCGCCGGGCCAGGCACGCCCACTTATTTTTTGCTCGCTGATGGATCGTGTGTATTACAATCTCAGTATCCTGAGCTGTACAGTGTCATTGATGACTACTATGCCACCGGTGCGTGCGGCTCTGGATATTTTCAACTGCCCTCACTGACAGGTCGTTTCCCGGTCGGCTCTGTCGCCGGACTAGGCGTAAAAGGCGGCGAATCTCAGCATACATTGACGACGGCTGAGATGCCGGCTCACACCCATACTGTGGCTAATGACGCAGTATATTGGTGGGAATATGGCACTTACTCCGGGTCTGGCAAATTAATTGTAAATTATTCGTCTTTTCTGACTCCGATTGCATTGAACGCGACTGGGGGAGGCCAGCCACACAACAACATGCCACCATATCTAAATATTCGCTACATCATTGCCTACACTACTACTATCGTTACTCCAACGCCAACGCCAACGTCCACGCCAACCCCTACCGCGACAGTCCCTATCTCATATACTCTACCAATTTCGGTTTACACCCATACCCTGGGCAGCAGCAAAAATTTAACAGTCCCGCTTCAAGCATCATTTGGGGAGTTAATTGTTTCCGGTACTGGGCTGATGTTATCTACACTATTTGTGTTGGTGTTGCTTCACAGAGCGGTATATAGACGATGACAGACATCTACACGCACACACTCGCCAGCGGTCAAATTCTGACAATTCCTATCGAGGCCAGTTTGGGTGAGTTTTTGATGGCCGGGTTATTCCTGATATTGCTGGCTATTGGCTCGCTAGAATTTATTTTTAGATTGGTTTATCACAAATGATTGACATTACACCTCAAACGACTGAATTGTTACAGGCGGCGATCATTGCTGTCGCTGTCGTATTTGTAGTGATGGCCGTTTCCAACAAGCTAGTTCACCTGATCCGAAAGAACATGATCGAGGATTGAAATGTGGGCTGACTTGCAGGAGACGTTCTATCTCTGTTTGGGGCCGTTGATTGTCGGCTTGATTTTACCGCTATTTATTAGTGCCGGCATCATCCTGGCTATTCTGATGGCTATTTCTTGGCTATGGCGGCCATTGGAACAGGTAATGGTTATCAGACGCGGGAGCGATGCCGACGAGTAGAGTAGCAACGGAAGGAGGTGGTAGGGGAGCAAGTTTTCTTTACTTATGCTTCGATGTGGTGAATGCCTATGCCTATAAGGAGGTTACTAATCTATGCAGCAGTTTTTATATAATCCTTACATCCTGTTGATTTTGTTGGTATTTGGGATTGTGGCCGGTTCGGTGTGGCGTCTATGGCGTGACAGGCGTCGGGAAGATGGCGGCAACAGCAGCGTCCAGATGAATGTCAGTCCCGTTGCTATTGTACTGGTGGTTCTTGCCTGGTTATTCCAGTTGCCTAGCCTGTCCATCGATATCAATGGTATTTTCACTTACGCCTTCAGTGTTGTCAATGCCTTCATGCCCCTGATCGCGATTATTGCGGGTCTGGGGTTAGGGTTCAACCTGATTGGCAAAATCAGTGGGTTGTTTAACCGAGCGCTATAAAAAAAATAAGGGCAGATTGGTGACAATCAATCTGCCCTTATCTGGGTGAATGTGAATGGCGAAATGAGACAAATATTCAAGTTATTCATCTCGATTATCCTCTCAACCGTTTTTTTCGCTCTGGCCAACAAAATTTTATATCCCCCTCCCGTCTATGCTGCTGATCCATACACGTACACGACTACGTTTGATGGCGATCTGGAGGGATGGCAAAATGCGGACAATCCGTATTTCGGTAGTATGACCAGGATTAATTTCGTTTGGAGTGATGCGCGTGATCACACTGGCAACGCGGGGGGTAGCGCATTACACGATTACACTCCATCGACTCAGAAATATTCAAATATCGAGGTATCATCATTTCAGATCTGGGCTGCTATTGGGCTTACCGGTACTGGCTCAATTAGCAGTTCTGGCATTCAGGTCACTCTGGCCGCGAAGGATGAAACGACAGCAGCAGGAACGGCGCGAATTTTTTTCCATCATACCGATGGGACATATATTCAAAAAACCTTTGCAACGGCGTCGTCGTGGACGGTAGGAACACGAACGAGTGACGCGGCGTTAAATAAAAAGTTAGATAATATTTCCATTGCCTACTACTCGTATTATGCTTTGGATTGGGAGCGATATTACGACGATGTAATCATAGAGATTCCAGATATCAACATCATTTGGATTACCGACACCTGTCAAACCGTAGCTGATGCTCATTTTACCGGTATTGTCTCCGATACCTGGCAGCTCTCAGGCTCTGCGACTATTTCTGATAGTACGTTGACTCTCCCCCCCGGTGATACTGCTGCCCAGGGACTTACTTTGGATGGCGCTACGGGTTACAACGCGGTTTTATCTGTAACCCAGGTTACGTCTGCACCAATTTCTCTAAATGTGTTTCTGGGAACCGATGTAGATGTCCTGACCATAACAGGGACCGGCTATTACTCCGCATTTTTGGCTACACCAAGCTTATTAGAAACTGAATCTATATCCTACGTTTTGCAAAATAATAGTGCTACTGGGGAGATCGGCATTGATTACACCTGTTTGCTCGTGTCGAGCCAATCGATTTGTGCGGCCGGTCAAAATGAGTATTTGTTGGATATTGGGAATAACTATGGTACTCCAATCATCGAGGATGCCTATGGCGTATCGGAGGGCTGGACAGGAGTTGACTATTTTGATGGTTCCGATACAGACGCGGTAGAGTTCAACCAGATACCGTTTTTTATTCAGGATTTAGATGACGAACTCACTTTATCTGGATTGATTGGGGGTCAATTGATTTATTATAATCCAGATCAGGTGGCGGTGGTTTATGATTATGAAATCATTCCAGAAGTTATTACTGTCACAGGAGTTTATCCCACTGGGACGGACCCAGAGTTGGAGGTCTGGATAAATGGCGGGGACGGGTGGGACGTCATTTCGCAAACGTCATCGTTCTCTACAACAGAGACGTTTAATATTACTTTGTGGTCTATGGAGCAAGGCATAGCGTCACTGAGTATAGCTGTCCCCATTCTCCAACCGGTTCGCCTAGGGCTGGCAATGACCGGGGGAGGGGAGGATGGCGTTGCATTTGGTTTTGATTCAATCGAGATTTGGGGCTGCGCCACCGGCAGCGCAGCCAGTGTGGGCGAGTGTATTTTTGGCGATCCTGATTTGAACGCCGATAACGGGGAACCATCCCCGTATTATTGGCTAGGGGGGTATACTCCCCAGATCGAGGGTGCTGCTATAGGCCCGGGTGATGTACTTTATCAAAATATTTTGCCCCCTACGGCCGGCCTGTACAACCTGGAAATTGTGGCCGATGCGGTCGGGGCTGAAGGGTGTAGTTTTGATGTTCGCGTTTACAGAACAAATAGCACCCAGTTGCTCAGCTCAAAAACTATACTCTGTCACGTTGGTATTGCTCAGGAATATCTCGTTGGTCTGGATCTGCCGAGCGATGCTGTAGAGGTCAATATCAGGGGCGTCCAGGGTCAGATTTTTGTTGATCGGCTGTGCCTGACAAACCCGTTTGATGACATGCAATGCTTGAATAGCAACCCTCAATTCTCTCTGGGCAGCCAATATTATAATGGCGACTTTACAGCCAGCGGCGGCCATGCTACGTTGTACTCCGGCGGCCAGATGGCTGCTATAGGTGTTGACTACAATGCTGAGCCTGCTCCTTACATCCTCGACGTGACCATGACCAGTGACGAGGCTGATGCCTGGGTAACTCTGGGCAACAACCCCGGCGTTTACAGCACCGATCAGAACTATAGTATCACTGGCACCACGACAATTAGTTACACTTTCGAGGCCGCGCTATCAGGCAACTATGGACCGCTCATATTCAACGACGGTCCGGAATCGTTGGAGGTCTCGAAATATTGCATTTTGAACGGCTCAGGCGTCTACACTCCGACCACGCCGTATGATAGTCAACCAGGTGTTTATTGCGAGACCGTACAAAATCCACATTTTGATGGCTCGACCGGTTGGGATTATAGCAACGTGATCATCTACAGCAGCGTGGCCTCCTTCGGCTCGTCTGGAGTTATTTCTCAAACCATTACCGGTATCAACGCCGCCAGCGCTACCGTCAGGTTGCTGGTTTCAGCGTATGAGGATACTCAAGCTACTGTCCGCCTGGATGCCACCACGGGCGTTACTACGACTACATTTCAGGAAGCTATTTCGGTATCTGCCAGCAATGAAGACATTTGGGTGCAGGTCTCGTTTCCATTTACCACGACCTACGACTCGGTTGACCTGATAATTTTGGGCGATACTGGATTTGAGGTTGATTTTGTGTGTGTTATTTATGCCGGCTCGGTGCCGGCTATGCCGCCTGACCCTGATGACGTTCCACCGGAAATAGGCAACCCAATCCTGGCTACGTGTTTACCGCCGCCGATGGGCATTATCCCCCCCGTCACCTCTACTACCTGGTTCCAATCAATCTGGCCCTGGGCCTCGCCCGGCCCTGACAATATCCAGACTGTGATAGTGTATAACACGGCCTGGATCAGGTACATTGGTTGCAATTTCGACTCGTTTTACAAGTGGATAGTCGACGCCTGGGATGATCTAATTCGTCTCTTGAATTGGATGTTTGGTCTATTGGCGTTTCAGGCGTTATTATTAGCCCTGGATTTGATTTTTGATGCCGTCATGGGGCTGACTGATTTACTCGGGGGTGCCCTTAGTAGCCTTTTATCGGCGCTGTTGGGGCTGCTGCCCCTGATCGGATTATTACTGCTTTTTGTAGCCGCGATCTGGACATTTGTACTCATTGTCCTGGGCTGGCTTTGGTACAACATCATTTCGATGGGCTACATCCCCATCGACTTTTACAACGCCTTCAACACGGCAGTCGGCAGTACGGCATACAGCGATTTGGTCACGTGTAATGATGGCGAGTTTTGGTGCGGTTTTGTCGCTGGCATCCAGATGGTTAATCAAACTATCGGTGAAACAATCGCCTATCCCATCGTGATCGGCCTGATCGTCGTCGTAACAATTGTGGTGATATGGAACAATTTAAAGGATCTGTTCTCTATAGATATTCGATAGCATGGTTAACCGGCCTGGCGTTGATAATCGTAGCTTTTACGCCGATTATGGCTATGGCCGACGAAACCGTGCCGATTCGGCCTCAGCCAAACGTATCATCACAAATAACCATCACCGTATCACCAGCCTACACGCTCTCGTCTGGAATAATCCAGGAAGCACAGACTATTGTCTCTAATGTCGTCAGTTACACCACTTGGTTATCTGCATCTACTCAGATACATACAGAAACATTCTCAATCATGACCGCGCCGGTCACGTATGCAGCATCACTCCCGCGCCCGATGGCAAATGTCGGTTATACCATCGAAAGCATGCAAACCGACATCGACAGCGGCAAAAATTACAGCATGAATGCCTGGGCCAGCCTGTTTGGGTATCTGGCGGCCATCCCGGTGCAATTGACCAAAATGCTATACCAATTGGCTACGTTGATGGGCCCATTTGGGTTGTTCATATCCTGGTTGTTTTTTCTGTTACCATTTTTCTTGGCAGTGAGACTGTTTGCGTTCATAAAGGCGATTATTATTGGATTGTTCAATCTAGTCACGAGATTTTTTGACGTTATATTTGATCTGATCAAAATTTTCGTATGAGGTTTTATGATGGGACCGTTTGAGATTGCCGCTACCAATGCCATTACTACGCCGTATGAGTTTGAGCCTTTCCCTATCAGTACCCCATCAACTCCGCCCCTGTTGCCGGATTTTGCTGGCATAGATTTCGTCAACCTGGTAGGCAGTAGCGCTTTGACGTTGTTTTCTATCCTGGAATTACTGGAATTCATTGGCATTCTAGTGCTGATCATCATTGCTTTGCGGGTTTTATGGTGGATTTACGGCTTGGTTACCGGGCAGCCGGCCGGCTCAGAAACGTTGAATGTGTCCGGTGGAATTGAGACTGCCGCTGATGTTACTGGCGATGAATCAATTCGTAGATATAGCCGCGCCGTCAAAAAAGCCAAAAAAATCAAAAACCCGTTTAAGCTTTAGGGGAGTTATGAAATGCCCCAGGTCATTAACACCGGCGGCCCGCCTGACCGGCCGCCCAATCTCAGAGGATATGGCTTCAAACGCCGGGGAAGCGGTTTTTGGGCCAAATTCGCCGCCCAGGGAGCGGGCTTCAAGCTGAACGTAATCGGCTCATTTTTGGGCATATTGCTCGTTATCGCTTTCCTGTTCTGGCGGTTTCTAATACCCAAATCATCGGCTAAGGAGGAAATCACAATCACCCCGACGCCGTATCCAACAGTCGATATGAGCGCCCTACCCCCCCCGTCTCAGCAAATCACTACCTCTGTCTTCAATTCCCCTGAAATACCAACCCAATCGTTAACCAATGACGAAATTCAAGCCACCGCCATCTTCCAGGCCGCCATCCAACGGCCTGCGGCCGTTAACAATCCAGTGGCCGCGCCCTACTTTATTGGAGTAATCACCTACGAGCCTGGTTGTAAAGCGTCGAATGTTGGGTTTACAACCAGCGGTTATAACGGCGAACCGTATTATTTGTACCTGCGCCAGCCGCTCGAGCGTGATCCGTTTATGCAAATCGTCCAGCTATCCGGCTACGTGCAGGTCTTCGATGATTGCCAGCACCCCGTCATTTTCGTGGAGCAATTATTCTGGATGGATCAGACCGGCACGCCGTCGCCGTTGGCTACAGTCACGCCATTGACTATGACCGGTAAAATTACGGGCACAGCTACGATCACGGCCACGGCCGCGGTCAATACCTGGGGACGTGTTAATACTCAAACTGTCGCTTATGTTCCTCCCTCGCGGGACATCCCGCCGCTGCCGACCTACACCCCATACCCGACGTACACACAGCAACCAGTTGAGATAGTACTTCAAACGGTGATCCCACATATCCCAGTCCAGGCAACCTATACCCCGTACCCCACGTGGACGCCCAACCTGTCCACGGCCACCCCAACGGCTACGGCCACGCCCCAACCTATCACTCTCTACGGCCCGGTGGTGGCCGTGGGGGGCTGCACGGCGTCCAATTTTGCGATCCAGGCCAGTAGCAGTAGCCAGAATTATTTCATCATCTTCGATGGGGCCCAGCTCCCCCAGGGCGAGCCAACCCGGTATCTGGCCCTGGCTACCGGAATTCTTGACGTGGCCTGCGGTGGACAGGCGATCAAGGCCAAGAGCATCACCTGGTATGAAGTTACTCCAACCCCAATCCCAACCCCGACCATTACCCTGACCTCCACCACGCCCACCGACACTCCGACCCCAACTCTTACCCCCACTGCCACTATTACTCCGACGGAGGTAATTACATCATGAACAACGACATGTATCTGGCCTGGATCGAACAAATCTACGAGCGCGACACGTTCTACCTGTACGTACTGGCGATTGTGGCTACTGGGGCATTGTGGTACTACACACTACGGCTATGGCGCTATTTTAGGCTTGTGCTGGTCGTCATCCTGGTTATCGCAGGAACGGGGATTGTATGGGGTTTAACGCAGTTGTAGCCAACTTGAAAACTTTTAGGGTTTCAAAAACCCTAAAGGTTTTAGATACAAGATTTATTCTTCCTGGGTTATTATTAATTGGGCTAATTTTGCGGGCCTGGCAGCTCAAGGGCGCATTTTGGTATGATGAGGCGTTTAGCGCGTGGCTGGCCCAACTGTCCCCGGAGAACCTGCTCACGGCTACGTTTTACGATGTGCACCCCCCGGCCTACTATTTGCTGTTATGGCTTCTCAATCGTTTTTTCGGACATTCTGAGCCGGTTCTACGCTTCCCGTCGCTTGTGGCTAGCGTATTTTTGATTTACCTGGTCTATCGACTGGCTAATAGCCTGAGATTGCCTGGTCCGGCCACGTGGCTGGCCACGGCGATTACTGCGCTGGCCCCGTTCCAGGTCTATTATGGCTGCGAGGCCAGGTTTTACGCCATCCAGATGGTTTGTATTGCCCTGGCCGTCCTGGGCCTGGTGGAACACCGCCGCTGGCTGTTGATAATTGGTTCAGTGGCCGCGCTCTATTTGCACAATGTTAGTATAGTGTACGTAGGCAGCCTATTCCTGACCGGGTTCGTCTTCGTTCGGCGTGATTTAAAATGGCTCTTCCTTACCGGCGTCATCATTATGGCCTGTTCTATCCCTGGCGCGATTTACGCCTATGCCCAGGCCAGGGCGATCAGCGGTAATTACTGGATACCGGCCATCACCTCGCCGGGGCGAATATTGGCCTTGCTCGACGATATTATTTTTATGTCGCCGGGCAACCCATTCGTGATCGCCAGCGCGTTTTCAACGGCGATGGGATTGCTATTTATTCTCATAATCATCCCCCGCGTACCAGGCAACCAGCAGCAGCAGTATAACTTTTTACTCGCCTCCTGGTTATTGCCAATCGCCTTATTGGTTATCGCTTCTGTTCTCTGGCAACCGGTCATTATCAGCCGGATTTTGGCCCCTGTGTCTCCATTCTATTATCTATCGCTGGCCTGGTCCGTCACCCGATTGCGCCGGAATTTTATAGTCTGGTTGACCGCGACTCTACCGGCGATGATTGCCATCCTGACCGGGGTAATTGTTGGTGCCCTCGGCCACCCCCCCGTTAACTATAGTTACTTGAGCCTGTATAACAACTATCGGGCCGGGGACGCCATCTACCACGCCAACCCCGGCAGCTATTTGACCTTTGAATATTATCGGCCAGATATTCCCCAATTCGTCCTGTCGCAGGGGGCGAAGGGTTTGATCCTCGATCCCAGGACCCGGGCAGCAATGGGAATGGATGAAATTCGGTTTGAGCTAATCAAGTGCGCCAATATCGACGGCCAACAGGTCAAGCGTTGGTGGCTGATTGAGTCTAACGGCCCTCATACTACCCAGGCCGAAATGGATTACATAGATTACATCGTCACCACCTATCCGGTGATTAACAAAATACCGATTCACCAGGAAAGCATGATAGAAGCCCGTCTTTATTTAATTGACCCGAGGTGTACAGATGGCCAAAAAGAAATCAAAGTCAGTTTTTAATCACGTCACGCGCCGCTCGCGCCGGGCCGGTAAAGCCCTGGATCGGCTGGGGCGACATAAAATCAAGTTCAACAGGAGAAAATGAGATGGCAAAAAAGGGGTGGCTTTGGAAAAAGGTTACGGGACGTTTTAATAGGACTGCCAAACCCATAGACCAGATCGGGCGCAGGAAGAAACGCCAAAAACAAGGCCGACGGAAACGTAAATAGACTAAATCGTAAGAAAGCCTATACTTCTCGAAAAACAGTTTTTCGGGAGGGTTTCTGATGCCAATATTTAGCAGCACGATTCAATTGTACATGAAATACTGTTACAATTTAGCCCCAAAGACCAGTAAAATCTATAAGGAGCACCTTGATAGGCTTTTAATCAAGTTGGGCGATGTCCCTATAGATCAAATAAGTTATTGGCAGCTCGTCGATTATATGGCTGGCCTATGCAGACGGAACGGAGTGGGGACGTACTCCCCAGGCTACCAACATCAAATCTGGCGTAGCCTGCACACGTTTTTCGAGTTTTGTATCCGGGAGGAATGGATTGACAAAAATCCTATGAAGGGCGTGCCCAAGCCTCGCCTCGAAATAGGTCCAAAGCCCCGCCTGACCCTGGAACAGATCAGCCAACTGACCCACGCCACTAAATTAACCACGTTGTCCAGCCGCAACCTGGCTATTGTCCTGCTGATGGTTGATAGCGGGCTCCGCAAGCACGAAGTGGTCAATTTACGCGCCGTTGATATTCACCTGGACGAAGGCACCATATACGTCAGGGCTAACAAGACTCGCAAAACGCGGGAAGTACCAATCAGATTAGAAACCATCGGGGCTATCGAGAAATACTTGGAGCAACGGCCCCTGTGCGAGTCACAAACCGAGACGCTCTTTTTAACACGTGACAATAACGACATCACCGGGGGAGCTATTCATTTGCTGATGAAGCGCCTCCAAAAACGCCTGGGCTTCCCTCTGTACGCCCATTTGTTGCGCCACAGCTTCGCCAATCACTACAACCGTAAAGGCAACCTCAGAAAACTTCAAAAAATCCTGGGGCATAGCAGTGTCAGCACCACCGCCGCTTACTACACTGACCCGGATATGGAAGACATCATCGAGGAACACAAAATTGCCTCGCCCCTGGCCCAGATCAAAAACAGGGAAAATCAATAATTTGTCTACATTTTCGGTTACGAGCTGAGCGCGATCCGCGTCGCGGTACACCCAAAATGCTGGACAAATTATAGACCATTTCCCCTTACCCCTGGCCCGAATCAAAAACGTAAAAACCACCAAATCTGGCGGGAGGTCTCTTTTTTTGCCCCTGTAACGTATTGTGCGCCTCTGTGCGGGGTTTTTGTGAGACATTTGGGTAAAACTACATATTTGACGAATCCCGCAGATTTCATTAAAATCTTAATTGCACCGCTTAACCCCCTTTTGCCCTCGTAGCTCAGTCGGCAGAGCAACCGCCTTGTAAGAGCATCGAGGGAAGGGGGTTTTTATTTTGACGCCCAGGTGTCCCTTCTGTAACACCCCAGGAATAAATCAAATTGAGGCCCAACCCATAGGGCCGGCCTTGCTGATTTTTTGCAAAAACTGTGGGGCAATTCATTCACGGCGTGATCCCGATCCCCACCAGGAGACCTGAAGCTCCTACTATAGAACCTGCAGAAACTATCCCAAAAAACCGGGGGCCGGCTGACCCGTTCCAGGTAAAGCCATTGGAAGATTTGGAGCCAACCCCACCCCCCGCAAAGCCCGACAAACCCTTGACCCCTCAACAGGCGTTTTTACTCCAAAGACAAATGATCCAAAAAGCCACGGCTTATAAAATATTCTTGGCAGGCAATGAGCCAGACGAGGAGGGAGAAAAATAATGTCGTATGTACGAAGATCGATTATAGACGATAAACCTCACCAGAACACCAAAAAACGCCGCCCCTGGTATTTGAGTTGCCTGATCAAAATAACTCTGGCGATCTGGTTATTATTAATTGGCGGCGTTATCGGTATCTGGGCAGGGGTCAACCTGGTCAGAACATACCCTACTCTTGTTTTACCCCCATTTCCCAATGTCTCCCACATTTTCACCGTCATACCCGGCTTCAGCCGCTCGGCCCAGGCCAGTGATGGGATTATGATCAAAGTTATAAGCGTCGAGAGAAGCGAAAATGTGACAGCAGTTTCTTTTGAGGTTACAAATAATAGCTCTGAACCATTTGACGCTTTCTCGGGTGAATTTTTCCTGCTCGATGGCCAAAACCGGCGCTATGAGACCCAAATCCTGAGCATGGTTCAACTCCTGGAACCCATCAACCCCGGCATATCCCGTTCTTTTACTTTACCCTATGAAGTCCCAGGCAATATAATCAATCTCAGTTTTAATTATCACGACGCCAGTGTGTCGCTGGTCGGTTTGTAAAGTAGTTCAACTTATGACTATAGACCTTTCCCCCCAGGCCGAAAAACAGTTGACGAACCTCTCCCCAGGTGCTAGAATTGAATTAGAAAAATCACCTACGGGAGAAATTGTTGTGGTGGATTATAAAACTAAAGACGAGGTCATTGCTAAAGAGTTCTCACATTTGCGTGGTCAAGAAATTAGTTTATCTGAGGCCAGTCGGAGATATGGCACAAAAGATGTTCCTATTACTTATATGAATTTTGGCCACTGGGCTAAAACCGGGCGCATCAAGATTTTAAGGAATAATGGTTATCAAGTGATGATTGACGAGGCCGATGCTGCCTATTGTGCCAAAATCTACCACGAAATGTTCAAGCAATTTGGCGGTCAGATGGCCGGCCGTCGTATCTTTGATAAAGATGGCAACCCCTACATCCGTAAATTCCCGGAATTGGCCGAGCGCCGGCGCCGCCAGCGTTGGAACAACCGTAACGGTAATTAAAAAAAGGCCCGGTCCCTCACCGGGTCTTTTTTTGTGAGGGAATTATGAAACGTCGCTCTGCTTTTGAAAAATAGTAAACAAGCCTGCTGGCTTGAGTTTGATTTGTATTGTCTTAGGTGCCTGGTTCGTAATCCAATTCGAGTGGTGGATTGGATGGATATTTATCTCTATTGGCGGGGTTATCCTGGTTTATTTGTTGGCCCGGTTGTTGGGCTAATCCCGTTTCTTCTTCCGGTTTTAACAAGCACATAGAAATACCATACATCAACGTAACATGAACCGTGAACATGATTAACCCGCTTGCCAATATCACCCGTTCAACCAAACCAGCGTACAAAAATTGCGGGAGCTGAACGATAATTACCCCGTTTCCCACTCCCAACACCACACAGAAAAAAGTTCCCAGGGCTTCTTCTAAAATACTTTTTATTTTCATCTTGTCTCCCCGGCGCACCCGCGCCTTTTTTTATTAAAATCTAAAAAAGTGTCTTGACTTCTTTTTAGAAACATGATACACTAGAAGCCATCAGTACGTCAAGCGAACACCAGAAAGGACAAACATCATGAAGACCAAACTTTTATCCCCCACCACCGCCTTTGAAATCGCCTTTATCCCCAAGACCTGCCGTTTCTGTGACGCCGAGGCAGAGAGATGCACCACCCCCCCCCTGTGCGCCAGGCATTTGGATATTGTTTTCATCGTTAGTTATTTACAACGTAATGATCTTGATGTTTCTCTGGACAATGCCCTGGTTCTTCTTAATGGATGCCAGGCCGATGGCGGATGGATTATCACCAAGGCCGAACTAAAAACTATGTTCCCGGAATTCATCGCCTCTAATCACCAATAGAAAGGAACCAACAATGATTACCTACGACACCATCAAAGCGTTGGCCGCTAACGAGGGACTTTCGGTCAAGGACCTCTGTGCCCTTGCTCCAAAAAACGATCCTTTTTACGTGGGTCGCCCCGCCGAGGTCGCCGCCGCCGAATGGTTTGCCAGCCTCTGGCAACAGTTTGGCTACGATACCGGCGTTCACTTGCGCCGGATGCATTACCGACTTATTTCCCAGGATCCCCCGCTCCCCCGCCCCAATGGGGAAATCTATCTGAATACTGATCGGGACTGGGACTACTTGAACGAAGCTTCCAAATGGGCCAGGTATCTAAACCTGGTTTCTCCAAGCGCCTTTGTTGACCGCCGCAACCCCGAGGCCATCATTCTGGCCAGATGGAAAAGGCCCGGCGATTGGCTCTACGCCGATCCAACCCCTAATTATGAAATTCTCACAACCTTTTCCCAGGATGACTATAATTTACCCGAGCTCCCTGAGCTTGATAACTTACCTGACGACATTATTGATCTGCCAACATTTGAAGTGCGCGGTTATTCCGACATCCAACAGGATTATCACGTTGAATGTTGGGTAGAAAAAACGACCATGAACGATGTTTTAGAACCGCTCTGCCGCCGCTATGGGGTCAACCTGGTCACCGGCGCAGGCGAGCTATCTATAACTGCTGTCGTTGAGTTTCTCAAGCGGGTGCGCCGCGCTGAACGCCCGGCCCGGATCATTTACATTAGCGATTACGACCCGGCAGGCCTGGGCATGCCCATCAGTGTGGCCAGGAAGATCGAGTTTTTCCAACGCAACGATGGCCACCACGACCTGGATATTAGACTCCAGCCCATCGTCCTGACCACCGACCAGGTTGCTGCCTACGATCTGCCCAGGGTACCGGTCAAAGACACAGATTTACGCAAAGCCAACTTCGAGGTCGCCCACGGCGAGGGCCAGGTAGAGCTAGATGCTCTGGAGGCCCTGTATCCCGGCGAATTGGCCCAAATCACAGAAACGGCCATTTTGCAATGGTATGATCCCACCCTGGAGGAGCGCGCTGAACAGCAGCGACTCAATTTGATTGACATCCTGGACGCAGAAAAAAACGCCGTCATCGAGGATCATCAGGATGCTATTGACGACCTGACAAGCGACTACGCGGAGCTGTTGGACACCTATTCCGCAACCCAGGAGCGTTTTCAGGAATTGATCCAGGATTTTCAGCCGGAGATTGACGCCCATAATGCCCACCTGGAGTCCATCAAACGTAAAGCCCTGGAGCTGCACCAGACTGTACTCGACGACCTCTATCGAGTCGAAATAGACCTCGGTGATGATAATTTCGTTCTCCCTGTACCAGACCTACCCGACGATGACGACGGCTTACTGTACGACTCCAGGCGTGAATATTTCGACCAGCTCGTGATGTACAAATCGTACCGTCTCGGATTGGACGGGAATGGGGATGAGGCAGAATAATGGACAGGCTCGGGCTGCTCTCAACCATCATCGTTTACATTGGGTTTTTACTGGTACCCAACCTGCCCATCATCGGCATCGTCATGTTACTGGTCAGCAATGCCTTGTGGATATTACGGAGCGTCCCCCGCAGGGATTGGAGCGTGGTGGTTTGGCAAAGCGGATTTGTGATTATCAATCTAAGATGGCTGATGATCGAATTGAAATAATAAACCAAAACGGAAATATTGTGATGAAACGACGACCCACCAAAACGCGCTTGTTGCCCACCAATTATGACCCCTACCTGAGATTCATTGCTGCCTACGCAACCCAGGCCGTCATTGATTATATGTGGCCGCCCAAAAATCTCGAATATACTTATCGCCAAAGCGCGATAGATTTTGTTAATTCCGAGGACGGCCAATCCATCATCGGCCATTTCAATATTCCACAATCCAAAATCACACAAACTGTCGGAGTCTCCAAATGTTAAAAAGCGACGACCAGGTTCTGGCCGATCTAAAAGCTAAAAGCCATTTATCTTATGAGGTAACGATATGCCCGGCGCGTGGTTTTACTCAGATTCAATCGACCGTTTGCATCACGAGCAGTTAGAATTTCTCAAGACTCAACAATTCCGAAAGCCGCCAACGCCAAAACAGGAGATCGAATGGCTGGCTGAGCGCGAGGTTATCGACCTGGCTAATAATATGGGTTACAGGGTCACGACCACGCCTCATAAATCACCGTTCGATCTATGGATTGAAGGGGTCAAGGTTGAGATCAAAGCCAGCGCGTGGCACGAGACGACGGAAAAACGCAGGGGGAGTCGCTACCAAGCCAACATCCGTAATTATCAATTTGATATCCTGATTTTCGATTGCATCAATGGCAGACATCATTTCCACATTATCCCAATGGTCGAAATCATTCCCCGGCGTCACCTGGCTGTCTGGAGTTACGAGCCGACAGAGTCGGCCGGCCAATGGGTAAGATTTTTGGAACAATGGGATTTTTTAGAGCAGGCCGTTGACCAAGTTAACCACCGCCGTTATTTCAAATCCTGGGATGGTAACAGGAGATAGAAAATGACTACCCTTATTGCTGTCTACAGCTCTGGCGGCTGCGAGGGCCGTTGTGACGCCAGATGTTACAACGCCAAAGAGCCGTCTTGTACCTGCGTGTGCGGAGGGAAAAATCACGGTGTCGGCATGAACCAGGCTATTGAAAACACCAGGGAGCTGGCCGAAGAATGGATCGAGGCGTATACCAAGGAGAAGAAGTTTGATTATTGGTGGTCAAAAGTCAATCTTGAACCGTCAATCAATCCGGGCCAGTTAGAATTACTGCTTTAGGAGACACTATGACAGATTTCTATCGTTACATCTATCCAATCGAGCAAGCAATTCTGGCCTATCGCCAGAGGACACAACGCCAGCCGGAAATACTAGTCATCAATCCAAAACATTTGACCATCGCGCAGGTAGCCATCCAAAAAGTTGGGCTATCAATAGACATTAGAACTTCAGGCGGTTGCCTGATGGGAGAGATTTGGTTAAACATTCCTGAGAAAAAGTCAGGGGGTCCAACATCCCCCATTCAACCATTATTATTTTGAAAGGAGATCAACATGCACATAGGCTTGAACATCGGCTATAACGCCGTCAAAGCTGTTACCGACGCCCGGCGCGTTACGTTTCTGTCTGTGGTCGGCACGCCGGATCGCGCCCGTTTCAGTTTGAATGGTCACGATGAATTTCTGCTCACCGTCAACGGCCAAACCTGGCAAATTGGCCAGGCAGCGGTCAGGCAATCGCGTTTCCTCAAGCGCCGTGAAGATAGAGGCTGGATCACGAGCGACGAATATTATAACCTATTCCTGGCAACATTGACCGAACTTACAACGGCGAACTGGGCCGAAATGACGATCATCACCGGCCTGCCTGTTAAATTCTTCAGGCAAGACAAGGATCAATTAAGGGCGCGATTATTGGGTGAGCACCATGCCCAGCGCGAGGGCCGCAACGCCCAAACTTTCCGGGTAACAACTGTCGTGGTCATTCCCGAACCATTTGGGACGGTTAGCTCTGAGGTGCTGAATAGTCGAGGCGAAATCATAGACCAACAACTGGCCAATGGGGAGGTGGGTATCATTGACGTGGGTGGTAAAACTACGAATCTACTTTGCGTCGAACGCCTGGCCGAAATCAGCCACGAAACCAAATCTGTCGATCTGGGCGGCTGGGATGTTGTCAGGCAAATTGATGATTACCTGTCGGACAATTATCCCGATCTGGAATTACGAGACCACCAAATTGCCGAAACGCTCAAGACACGCACCACGAAATATTACGGGCAGCCCGTAGATTTAGGTCCAACTATTGACGCCATCGTCACACCAATGGCCGATCAGATTTTGGGCAAGGCCGAAGAAATCTGGAATGTGGCCAACCTCGATGCTATTTTGATAACGGGTGGCGGTGCGCTTCTGTTAGGCCCATATCTACAACGGCATTTCAGGCACGCCCGTATCGTTGATAATCCGGTTTATGCTAATGCCATTGGTTATTGGAAACTGAGCCAGCGAATCAAATGAAAATTGTTCTACCCATCAGCCTGGATGACACGCGGGATGCCGACATCATCCTCTGGCTGAAGCAGCAACATAACAGGAGCGGCGCGATACGGCTTGCCGTGCGCGACAAAATACAGCAGAATGGCGTTTCCCTGGCTGACATCTACCGGGAAATACAGGAGCTCAAACGATGTTCTATTGTAGCCACGCCTGATGATGGGCTGGAAGAACCCTCAGAGGCCGCCATAAATTTAGATAAGCTTTTGGAGTTATAAAATGGTCATAGATTTACCCAAAAGCCACTACCGAATATTAAACGCCCCGCCGCCCTCTCACTGGGCCGTCATCACCACCCTGGCTACTATTCTGGTAATAGCTATGGCCTGGGCTTTGTTCTAGGAGGTAATGTATGTATTGTCCAAACTGTGGCCAGAAAATACCAGCCCCGGCAGGCGATTGGCTACCGATAAGAACATTTGAGTCCGCCGCCCCACTATTGCCAGGTCAAACCAGCCCTGGCCAGGCGATCCCAACGTTCTCTGTAGCCTACCGTAAAACACCCTGGCGGAAACCGGAATTTATTCCTGATGTCTTCGTGCCGTTGACCCAGGCCATCATCAGCGGCGTATTATTGGCCATTGTGATTTCTGTTATAGCCATCTTCGTAAAATCCTGGCCATCGTACCTGGGATTATTAGTTTTCCCTATTGTCGTCGGCCTGGGTTGGTGCATCTCGATGCTCAACGATCGTGGTTTGTGGATCATCGAGAAAATTACCGGGCGAGATATAGACCAGGATAACGAACCAAAAAAGCGAATTATAGAAATCGAGGTCAAAGATGGACACACTAGACACATAGCAGAATTACCCGGCAATGAAGAATACCTGACTAAGTTTTGCCGATTGGTGACGGCAGGCGATAGCTTCAGCGAGGCGACTGCTCAACGATGCGGGTATGGGGTGACTAATTTCCGGGAATTGAGAGACATTTTTATCAACCGACGCTGGGGATTTTGGAAAAACCCGGATCATCGTCAGGGGATAGAGCTAACGGTGAGCGGAAAACAGATTATCCGATCCATAGCATCCACTCCCCCACCCGCCGCCGCTGACGCACAAATCATTACCCGTTAGCACGCACGCACGTGTACGCACGATTTTATAATATTACTGAGTAAGTACCAATTTATTATTACCAGAAAGAGAAAGGGATAGACATGCAAACTGACTTTTCACAAATCGTTTTTAACCAGGAGGAGCATCGTTACTACCTGAATAGTCAAGAGCTAATCAGTACAACCTCCTACATCAAACGGTTCCAAAAACCGTTTGACCGTGACTTAGTAGCCCGGCGAGTGGCCGACCGTGAAGGCCGGACAATTGAGGAGGTGCTGACCGACTGGGATGCCAAATTCCTGGCCTCACAACAACTGGGTATCAAAGTCCATCGGCACATAGAGGTCATTTTAAATGCCTATAAAAACGACACCAATATCAAATATGATGATCCGTTTTTAGCCCTCAATAAATGCCCAGAAATCGAGGCTTTTAATCAATTCTGGGCAACTTTATCTCGAAAAGCACTTCGCGTTCATGAAACAGAATGGATTATAGGCGACGCTGAGCTTGGTTTGGCTGGAATGGTAGACGCCCTGCTCTACAATAGAGGAACTGGTTATCATCTGTGGGATTGGAAGACCGGGAAATTTGATACTGTCAACCAATGGGAAAATCTGCTACCCCCATTCGCTGATATGGATGCCAGTAAGTTGAATATTTACAGTCTGCAGGTGAGTCTTTACCGTCTCATCGTTGAACGTAATACCGTAGAAATAGGAGACTCTTACCTGCTCCATCTATCCCCGGACGGTAACTATTACATCCACAAAGCGGTAGATTTTCGGCCTCAATTGATTGAGTATTTTGGTAAATTGTAAAATGACGCTGGCGATCCGCAAGCTCGGCAAAAATCGAAATGTGCCCACCACAGTTAAATGCATTCAACCTAATCTATTCGATACCTATTATCCAATCGGTGCGATTGTTCGAGAAACAACATTCTACCATCGACCTGGTATCGTTGTAGACATTTATCCAAATGGTTATCACCGCTGCTATCCTATTCCATTCCGAGGTGGTGATATTGTAAATCGTGGTGATAAATTGAAATTTATTGCGATGTTTCGCCTCATTAGCCTGGATGAATATATCGCCTGTCAGGACGAAATTTACAGATTCGTAGTAGCTCATAGTATCTGGCTCGAGGATATTTATTATAAATTCTCGAATTACTGCGGAGATAAAAACCCCCGGTATCAAGATTGGTTGGACACAAACTTCAATTCCAGGAAATAAAAATAGATGAATACCACCGGCCAAAAGGTTTTAGATTACTTGACAAGTCGCCCAGAGTTACAAATTAAAAACGAGGGTGACAACAGATATAGGCTCAATAATCCGTTGCGCCCTAGCTCAGATAGCCATGGCTTTATCCTGACCCTCAATCCTGATATGGAACATGGGGCATACTACGACCACGTGGTTGATGAAAAAGGCAGCTTGTACGATCTAGCCATTGCATTGGGGATAACTCCCAATGGCAAAAGCTCCCCCATTGTGTCTACTAAGCGCGCCTATAACGACCTGGCTGCCTATGCCCAGGCTCATGGAGTCGCCGCCGACGTGTTTCTATCAGCCGGCTGGTCACAAACAATCCACTATAACCGCCCGGCTCTGACTTTCAAGACTGATACCGGCCCGCGCTGGCGTTACCTGGATGGCAAATCATCTTATATCCACTCCAAAGGCTATAAACGTTGTTGGTATCGGCTCACCCAGGCCGTTGACATGGCCCATCAAACTGATCAATTTCTGGTCATCTGCAATGGGGAAGCCTCAACGGTTGTGGCCCAGCATTTTGGGGTGGCTGCCGTGGCCATTACTGGGGGATCAGAGAAGCCCACCGTCCCCCACGCCCTGCTAACCACGTTAAAAGCCGCTTACACCGGCTCGATTATTGTGGCCCTGGATTGTGACCAGGCCGGTCACGCCAACGCCCCCAGGCTGGCCCAATTTCTGATCCAGGCCGGTTATCAGGCCCGCGCCGTGGACCTGGACCTGGGGAATGATGGAGCAGACCTGGCCGATTTTTGCAGGCTCTACCAGCGCGAGGCAGCCGCCAGGCTACAAACCCTCAAAGAGATTGCCCCGCCGAAACCCAAAGATTTTGAGGCCAAAATCAAAAGCGCCGATTGGCTGGCGGCTTTGGCAACATTGGGCTATTCATTCCGGCTTAACATCCTCGATGATACGGTAGAAGTCAACGAGTCCCCCCTCACCGATATTCTAATTGCACAAATCAGGACCAGGATGAGGGATATTGGCTATATTAAATATCTCGGAGCAATGGAGGATGCATATACTACTGTCGCTGCCAACAATCCGTATCACCCGATCAAGGCGTATTTGGAGTCCCTTAAGTGGGACGGCAAGCCGTACATAGACACCCTGGCGACCTATTTTACTGATACACAAGGTATCTTTGGTTTATGGCTCAAAAAATGGCTGGTAGGGGCAGTGGGCAAAGTCTACGGCCAGGCTCAAAATTATATGTTTGTTTTGGAAGGGAGACAAGATAAGGGGAAGAGCTATTTCTCAAAATGGCTCTGTCCCCTACCAAAATACTTTGTAGAGACGTCCATCCGACCCGACGACAAGGATTACCTTATCAGGTTGGCCAAAACGTGGATATGGGAAGTCACCGAATTGGGAGCAACCATCCGCAAGGCCGATAGAGAGGCCCTCAAGGCTTTCATCACGTTGGGAGACATTACTGCCCGAAAAAGCTACGGCAAGCGGGATATTAACAAACCAGCCCTGGCTTCGTTCATAGGTACAGTGAATGACGAGGCCGGGTTTTTGAATGATCCCACCGGGAGTCGCAGATTTTTGGCGTGCACTTTGACCCATATTGATTGGAGCTATACCCAGATTAACGTCAGTGACATCTGGGCCGAGGCCTACCACCTGTATCAATCGGGTTACAGTTGGCGACTGACGACAGATGAGCAAAAAAGACAGGCTGAGATCAACGAGGCTTGCCGTGCGCGACAAAATACAGCAGAATGGCGTTTCCCTGGCTGACATCTACCGGGAAATACAGGAGCTCAAACGATGTTCTATTGTAGCCACGC
>Ga0209324_10000513_pt1 | contig 27165 bp, 23 predicted proteins | sample Rifsed19ft3_FD_184015 | JGI IMG/M metagenome (GOLD analysis project Ga0209324, IMG submission 184015) | Soil microbial communities from Rifle, Colorado, USA - sediment 19ft 3 (version 2) | ecosystem: Environmental > Terrestrial > Deep subsurface > Rock core/Sediment | place: Rifle, Colorado...
TTACTACATTGTGTTCTACACTTGTTACGACGCATTCGGTCAGCATACCTGGGCTTTCGGGCTATACGACCTATTACTTCAGGGTAAGGTCAGGGGATGCTTCAGGTAATCTCACGGTTTCATCCGGCTACACTTTCACCACATCTAACATGACCCCTTCGATAACTTCATTCAGTGCGGATCCAACAACCGGGTACAGCCCGCTTCCTGTCAATTTTACAGCCACTGTATCTGACAGCGACGGCTATGTTACAAGGTACGAGTGGGACTTTAACGGGGACGGCAACTATGATTCCGACACCGGTTCTGTCCCGAGCACATCCTATATTTATACAGACGGAGGCAGTTTTACGCCGAGGGTCCGCGTTACTGATAACGGCGGGGCATCGGTTATATCGAGCGGGCTGACTGTATCTGTACAGTCCTCAACAAACCAGCCGCCGGTAGTTTCTGACTTCAGCGCCTCACCGAGTTCCAGTACGGCGCCCTTACAGGTAACGTTCTCAACAACTGCATCGGACCCTGACGGCACTATCACTCAGTACGAATGGGACTTCGATGGCAACGGTACTTACGACGCCGCGACCTCTACGAACCCGGTCTCTTATACTTACAGTCCCTCCGGCACCTATACCGCTATGGTGAGGGTCACCGATAACCAGGGCGCAACGGCAACGGCCTCTACAACTTTTTCCGTATCTGGCGACGCGAATACAGACTCCGAGATTGAGCACATTACCGTAGCAGGCGGTGGTGGGTGTTTTATTGCCACAGCAGCTTATGGAAGCTATCTTGATCCACAGGTAATGGTTTTAAGGGAATTCAGGGATAAATACCTTCTTACAAACATTCCGGGCAAAGCCTTTGTAGCATTTTACTACAGGATATCACCACCTATTGCAGACTTTATCTCAAGGCGCGAATATGCAAGGGTATCCACCAGATTATTATTGACATCTGTTATATACGGGATAAACTATCCACATTATGTTTATGCAGCGCTTATTTTTGTTATGATTATAGGCATTGCAGTATATTTGATGCGCTATATAAGTAAATATAACAATTATGAAATTTAACAAAATAAATATTTTATCTGCTGTTACAGTGTTATTTCTTTTAACATTTGTAAGGCTTGCCATTTCCGGTGAAAAGGCGCCTGATGAAAAGGATCTTGGCATTCCGCTCTATACAGAAATGCAATTTTCGGGCTATAAAACCATTAAAGGCGGTATTACGACGGCACAGTATTGCAGTAGTTCACCTCCAGCCTTGATTCTAAAATTTTATAAAAAGGCCCTAAAAAATGCAGTTGAGATTAAGGAAGGGGCGTCTGAAGGTATGAGATATAAACTCCTGCTGGATGTTAGCTCTCCTGCCACTTGGATGAACTCAAGAAAATTCATTGAAATATATAAAGACACCCAAAAAAAAGGGTGCGGCACGACAGTACAGATTACAGTACAGCCAGAGATTTTAAAAGGCGATAGCAAAATATTAAGAGAGGCAGAACATACAACACCTGTCAGAAGCAGGAGGAAATACATAGGGGCAGGTGGCTATGTAAATACTATAAACCTCAGCACAGGCCCGACACTGATATTATGGCCGTTTAAAAACCTTGCCTTACAGGCAAGCTACGGTGTTGGAACCTTTACATCATTTGAGGCGAGGGGATTTTACAGATTTGATCTGTCGAAGAGTTTAAATCCTTATTTGGGGGCAGGCTATCTACATGTTGAAAAAGATGTGACAGCTATAGGGATTAATACAAATATAAAGGAAAATAGCTTTACCATATTCGGCGGTATCGAGCTGCCCATTTATAAAAGCCTCTTTGTTTATGTTGATATTGCCGGCACACCTATGAAAATCGAAAAGGATCTTACAAACGGTTCCAGAAGAGCCGAAGTAACTGTAAGCTACAGCCCTGTTACAATTGGGGTAGGGCTTGTTTTCTATGTTTTCTAAATTATAACTTTATGAAAAAGATAATAAAAAATTCTTTTTATGATTTTAAAAGACTGTTAAGGCTAATCTTATGCCTTTCTTTTCTATTCGCTCTTTCTGCCTGTGGTGAGGTTACGGTGCAGGAGAGTACTACAAGTGATGTCTGCACAGCAGATTGTTCACCATCCAATACCCTTTGCGTAGATGACACCAGCGGCTCAACCCAGGAGTACTCGACTATTCAGGCAGCAGTCAATGCCGCACAAGCCGGAGATACTGTATTAGTATGTGCCGGCACCTACACTGAGAATTTAGACTGGCCGGATACCAAAGATAATATCACTGTTAAGCCTTCCGGCAGCAATTTTGTAACAATTCAACCGGCTGATAATACTGCTGCCACTATCATAATCAGCGGTGATATTCAAGGCGTGACTTTTGACGGTCTTCAGGCAGGTTTAAATTCTCAAATGCTAATTGTGGGAGCAAGTATTCCGCCTTCCAATGATGGTCAGGCCTTCCGTCTTAACAGAACATCTCTCCCTGCTCTTTCAGGTATTACTCTTAAAAATTTAAGGATTCAAGGGACTTCCACTGCCTCAAGGCCGATGATAAATTCTCAACCCGGAACCGACGGCTATGTAGATGACTTGAGGATAGAAAACAATTATATCTACGGAAATTTCAGCCGGGCAGTGGAATTACAGGGGACGAACACGGGATCCGGCACGGCCACATGGAGAGCGAGCATTACAGGCAATATTATTGATGTCAGCAATGCCCTTTATTCCGGTCCGGAATGGAGTCGCTGGGATTATGTTTTTGTGGACAGTAATTATATTTATAACACGGGAACATCGGTTAGCTATTTAATCCAGGCCAGAAACTCTCAAAATTCCAAAATCCAAAATAATGTGCTTGATAACAGAACCGGCGCCAGCGCCTCGGCAATGATTATTGTAAGGGGGGGTATGGGGGACTCAGCGCCACCGAATCAATCGAGTAATAATACAATAATAAACAATACATTTGACCAGAATGGTTCGTTAGATAACAATGGAGCAATCATTTTAACTGATGTTAGCTCTAATAATACAGTTCGTAATAATCTCTTTATCGGAACCTATAGTCCTCAGGTTTTGGGCAATATTACGGGTTCTTCCGGCAGCGGCAATAGCTTTGACAATAATCGGTCGGTTGCTTCTGTAACTTGGAACAACTCGGCTTGGACTGACGCTGGCAGCAATACCAGCGGTTCTACAAATTATAACGTCAATGGCAGCAAACCTTCGCCTTATTATGACCTGACGGCAAGCTATAATGGAAGCGCTACCGACGCGCCCACAGATGATTATGATGGAATAGTCAGGGCTTCTCCACCTGACATTGGCGCGTTTGAATATTAATCAATCGCCACACCTCTGACACCACCACTCCATACCATCAGATTGAGGTGGAGTGAAAATATAACAGACGGCACAGGAGGAACCGGGACGACCATAATCCCCAAATAGGCGTTGGCGATATAAACATTGAAGAACCTCGCCATAAATGGCGGTGATTCTCCTCGGTAAGGAATCTTATTATTGTCATAGCTCGCCTTGACCCGCCCTTAAAAGGGCGGGAATGAGGCGAGCATTCCCCGTTCAAGGAGGCTTTTTATGCTAAAACTACACAGCTTGCTCTTTTGTATATTCGTATTTATGTACATGTTATTTGCAGGACAAAATATTTTTGCGGCGACATATCATATCACCGAAACATCCGGCTCAGATAATAATAGTTGTATTGCAAGCCGGAATACACCGGGACATGCAACAATTAACGGTTTTTTACTGGATTGCGGTTCATCACTATTGCCGGGTGATGTGATAACCGTGCATTGCGCAACTGAAGACGGAAGCTGTACCTATACTGAGAATATAGGGATAACCAGCAGTAACCCCGCTGTTGCAAGTGGTGCACAGGCCAATCCGATTCAAATAACAGTGGATTCAAACGATTCTGTTACGATTAGATCCACCAGCACACCGTGTTTCAATAGTGGCGCAAATTGTCCTGCTATCTGGGCAGGAGGTCCTGACTGGTGGACTGTTGGGCCAGGCCTCAGGTTTGAATGTGGAAGCAGCGGGAATGGGTGTATTATCTATTCTACTTCAAGCCAGCCTGTTACTGGATTTAGATTTACCGGCAATACCGTTGTTGCAGGACCAGCAGGGACAAACTGTACCGACCAACCTATATTTTTTGGAAACAATGGCTCAGACAATGTCCGTTTTGATGGGAATACTTTTGATTTTCGTAATTGTTCTACTGGTTTTGGGTTCTCTGGTTCAGGAAATAATCCATCACAATCAGGCAATGATTGGATATATGCGGAGGAAGATTGGACATTTGAAGATAACATCTTTTACTGCGGAGACAGGAACTACTGTCTTGAATATGATTCCATAAACAGGCCAACTGTAAGGAGAAATTACTTTGAAGATTCAAACATAACGGCATACAAGGCCACCCTGCAAAACAGAACATCCCAGAATTGTGTAATAGAGAATAATGTCTTCTATCATACGGCAGGGAATTGGTCCAGCAAGTACGTCATGCTTGTACGGGGCAATATGTCAGGAGAACCATCAAGTGATAACTGTATTATCAGGCACAATACTATTGCTGGTAATGGGACAGAGGCAATCGTAGTAGCCGATACGCCTCAGAATATCAGGATCGGCAATAATCTGTTTTCTGGGCAATGGGCAAGCTTTGTTGAATGTTCCGGGACATGTGGAGGGGATATAACGCCCAATAGATTCGAATATAATCAATTAACAAATGCGCCTACTGTTTATACATGCGAGTGGGCCTCCCCAAACATCTGCTCGGATAACATAACTAATTCGGCCACAGGCTGGTGGGCTACAGGCAACCGCCCATATCCTTATTATGATATACGGGAAAATCAGGCTGTTACCGGCTCAAGTGTGAATACTTACACCATCTCTGAAGATTTCAAAGGCCATCAATATCCGGCACCAAATAATGTAGGGGCATTCTCTGTAAATGTTACGCCTGATGCACCTGCCGCACCATCGAATTTAAGGTAATTTCTTATTCTCTTTTTTTAATTAGTTTTGCCGGAATGCCACCTACAATAGCCCGTTCTTCAACATCTTTCGTTACGACAGAACCGGCTGCTACTATTGCGTGATTTCCTATACTAATACCTGCAACTACTACTGAATTGGCTCCAAGCCATACGTCGTTACCAATAATAATATCCTTTTCTACATGGGGTTGCACATTCATCGGGATTCCCAGTTTGCTGCTATGATTTGATGAGAATATCTTTACCCCAGGTCCCATCAAAAGATTATCCCCCAATACTATCTTTGAATTCTTACTTGCCCATATACAGCAATATTGATTTATGTGAGAATTTTTACCGAGATAAATATGCTCACCGCACCGTAACGAAGCTGTAGGATGTATCCTCGGGTTTCCAGCAATCTTCATTTTGGCTCTCGGGGCAACATGATCGTGGATATACCAGCCTACTAAATTTATGAATGCCTTAATTGCCTCTAAAGAAAAAAAGTATCTTAAAACCTCTTTTATATCTTCTTTCGTAAGTCTATTTCTTGCGCCCTCATTTGGATTATTCATCTTCTTCTCCCTGCAGTTTTTTTGTTTCCTTATTTTCTTTATACCACACTATCATTTGTCTCATTCCTTCTTCCAGAGTGTATATTTGTTGGAATCCAGCCGTCCTGATTTTCTTGGCTGTATGGTGAGTCGATTTATTCATTTTTATAATTGCATCAGACACAGGAAAGGTTATCCCTGAAATTTTTGCCATGAACCCAACAGGCTTTAAAGCAGTTAGAATAAATTTTGCAGGCAAAGCGAATTTGGGGGCAGGTCTCTTCAATAACCTATAAACCAAATTTACAATTTCTTTAAATGACATGTGCGGTTCATCGGCATAATTATAAACCTCCACCCCTTTAAACCCCTTGTCCAGTAAAAATAATGTTGCAGCTACAAGATTTTCAACATAAGCGACTGACTTGATATTATCTCCGTTTCCAACAGGAATATACAACCTTTTGTCTATCTGGCGTATTAATCTATATATATTCCCTTTATTCCCGGGTCCAAATACTACAGTTGGCCGTATTATCAGGGCATTTCTACCCCCAGCTTCCGATGACCATTTGTATATCAATTTTTCCGCTTCTAATTTGGTTATGCCGTACGAGGTGCTGGGCTGCGGTTCTGTCTGTTCATCGGTAGGAGCAGCCTGGTCGCCATATACTGCTACTGAACTATAAAATATTATATTCTTAATGCCGGCCTTCGAAGCAACGTTTAATATGTTCTTAGTTCCCTCGACATTTACCCGATAGAATTCAGCTTCAGATATGCCAAAAAAACGATGTTTGGCTGCCAGGTGTATCACCAGGTCAACATCCTTCATTGCGTCCAACGCGGCGTGGAAATCGAGGATGTCGCTGATTATACAATCAAATCCGGTAAGTTCTGGGATACCCTTTGATGCATCATTGCTGTCCAATATCCGCACTTGCCACCCCTTCCGGGACATCTCATGGGATAGAAAGCTACCAATAAATCCAGAACCGCCTGTTATTAATACCCTCATCTAAGATTACTTCTTCCTCACCTCCAACTTTGGGGCATCATCTTTTTCTAAGACCCAAATCCCGATTTAGAAAATCAAATCGGGATTTAAAGAATCTTATATGGTTACTTTGCGGCAATTTATGCTATTCTTTACCTTGTTGTTTTTGCCACTTCCCATACAGACTCTCTGGCGCCTTTAAAGTATTTTATAATTCCCATGAGCGCTGCAAAATTAATCAAACAGAAGTAAAAGGGTATAGAAAAAACCTTGCCCGTTTTTTCCTTAAAAAAGGCCCCTGCCAAAGCAGCGCCGTAAAAACCTATCTGGCCGTATAGAGTAAACTTAAAGAAAGAAGAATATAAAAACAGGTTTGTCAAAAAAAGGGCTATCAGAAGAAAAGGGACAAACCATCTAATAAGCTTGTGGGAGACAAAACAAAACCCCCACATCCCTCTGATCATGCGATATTTTTTCCGATACCGCAAAAAGGCAGTAAGGCCGCGCGTTACTATCCTGGCCCTTCTTTTGAATTCCTCAGCAGGAGATGATGTTGCCTTTTCATATACCACTGCTTCAGGCTCAAATACAACTTTATATCCACTTGCCGCTATTTGGATAGGATGCGCAAGATCATTTGCAACATCCATATCCAACGGAGTAAAGAGACTTTTCCGTATGGCATAAATGGAGCCGGTGGCAGCCACCAGAGTTCCATGCCTGCTTTCAAGCATTTTTATCATTGACTCATATCTAAAATACAGGCCTTCACCTTTGCCAACGGATGTCTTTTTATCTATATATTTTAGGTTTCCAACAACACAGCCAACACTTTTATCATTGAAATTTATAACCAATTTCTTAATGGCAGCCTCTTTATAAAAAGAATTTGCATCTGTAAAAATTATAATCTCACCAGTTGCATTATTTATGTATCTATTGATAAGCGAGTTCTTGCCACCTCTTTTTTTTGACTCAAAAAAAAGAACGCCTATTTCCGCATATTCTCTTACAATATCCCCTGTCCCATCAGTTGAGCCATCTGATGCTACGATAATCTCTAATTTTTTTCTTGGATAATCTAAATTAAGGCTGTTCTCAATTTTTTGCCTAATCACCTCAGCCTCATTATGTGCAGGAATAAATAATGTCACGATAGGAAATATATTTTCTTTTTCAATTGTTTTCCCAAAAGAACTGAGTAATTGTAATATAAGAGGATAACCTATATAGACATAAAGAATGATGGCTATCAATATAAAGAAAATCACCTCTAACATATTTATAAATACCTAACTTACTTTTTTGATAATATAAAATCTGTTAAAATTAAGAAAAGAACTGTGTTTATTCAACAACACACACTTATTTTCAGCAATATATCCTTTTGTTAAGAAATCTTCAAAACTCCTGTAATCAAACCCGAGATGTGGCCCCCAGCCAGTTCTTTCCCTGTCTCTAAATAACTCTATATTCCCTCCCCGAAGTAGCTGGCTAATATAATTTAATTCACTTTTATTTCCAAAAAAGTCCCCATACACATTCCGTCTCTTTAATTTTCTCCCAAAAAACTTTAACATTCCAGGCACACCAGTTTCATTAGGAATAGAAATTACTATTAGGCCGTTAACTTTGCATGATATATATAGATTCTCAAACGCATTTTTGTAATTTCCTGTATGTTCAAGAGTCTCAAAACAAGTAACAACATCAAAAAAATTGGAGAAATTATAATTTATTATATTTAAATCAAATTGGTGAAATTCTGTATTTTGAAGCTGTTTTTGCCTTCCCATTTCTAATAGTTCAGCTTTATGATCAAAACCGTAAAAAGACCAATTATTGCTAACAACTTCATTTTGAATAAGACTTAATATGAACCCATTTGAACACCCAAAATCCGCCCATATACTTCCGTCATTTAATTCCAAATCCTTTAATATGGCAATTAATTTCTTTAGACGGCTCCGATGAATAACTTGTACTATGCTTTTGCCTTTATACGATTTTTCATGGACCAGTACTGACATTAACTTTAAAAAGGACCCTTTAGGATTAAGATTTACTTACAATGTGTCAACTACATTGATTTATTAGTGAGATATAGAGCGTTTCGTATTTTGAAACCATTTTATTTACGGTAAAATGTTCCTCCACACGGCTTCTACCAGAAAAGCCAATATTTTTTGCTAGAGATATATCTTGTAAAAGTCTTATTATTGCTTTGGCTATAGATAAAGGTTCTTTTGGTGGTATAATTAAGCCTGAACGTTCATTTTCTATTACCTCAGCATTTGCCCCTACATCAGTTGATATAACAGGTTTTCCAAATGCTAAATACTCAAGTAAAGAAAGAGATAATCCCTCTCTAATCGAAGAAATTACACAGATATCCGAAATGGTTATTAAATTATACACATCATTTCTGTATCCAGCAAATATTATACTTTCAGAAATGTTCAGATTTTGAGCCAGCTTTTTCAGCTCTTGCAATAAAGGGCCTGATCCTACAATCAACACTTTTATATTTTTTACTTCTTTTAGAATTAATGGTGCCGCTCTTAATAAATATTCATAACCTTTTGCTAAGTTTAATCTCCCGACACTCAGAAGCACAGTATCCTCTTTTTTTATGTTAAGACTATTCTTGAGTTGTATTTTTTGATCTTCAGTAATTGTAGTTTTATTAACTGTAGCTATGTCAATACCATTATGAATTGTTTTGAAATGATTTGAAGAAAGGTTTTCTTTTTGAATATGTGATTCCTTAACAGTATCTGAAACAGCAACAATAATATTTGATAGTCTGTAAGTCAGTCGATCTATAAATTGATGGTAAACATTCTTATGATATACCATACTGTGTTCAGTTGAAATAATGATCGGAATACCTGCGATCCTGCCTATTAAACGGCCCCATATATTGGGACTAAACAAATGTGTATGCAAGATATGAATATTACTTTTTCTTAGTGTCTTGTAAAGCTTAAAGGGAAAAGCATAATCTAATCGCCCCTTTTTTCCTATGATGACATAACTTATATTGTTTCTCTTCAATTCATTTTCTAATAACCCACCTTTAAAACCACAAACAATTACATTAAATTTATTTTGATCCAGGTAATTAGCGAGGTTACTAACTACTTTTTCAGCACCTCCAATCTCGAGACTGTAGATTAGCAACATTACATTGATTTTTGCATTTTCCTTTTTCATTATATTTTCAATCTATTTACAAGCATTTAATGTTTTTTCTTCACTTCGCCTACGCAAATATATCTATTTTAAGATTTATTTTGAATAGTATTTTTAGCTATCCACCCCAAATCATTTAAGATTTTGGAATAATCTAAAGTCAGGTCCTTTTGAGAAGTTAAAAAACGAGACCTCGTTAAAACAGGTTTTCGACCTAAAATAGAACACAAGATTTCCTGAAAATAGATACCTAAATATATAATAAGAGTTGGTACAAAAATAGTTATTCCATTCTTGAAATGATTTTGAATATATTTTTTTTTTGTGATTAAATTCTCACTACCAACATTGTAAATTTTTCCATCACTCTGATTATTTTTGATTGATAAAATAATGGCATCTATAACATCCTCAACATGAATTAAACGAAGCTTCTTTCGACCAGACCCAAAAACAATTCTAATTTTATCTCCAATTGCAAGCCCGCCAATTTGTTTAAAAGAAATTCTTTTTTTTATCCCATATATTATCGACGGTCTTAGAATTGTCCATCTTGTATCCGTACTATATAATTCTTGTAAAACTAATTTTTCGGCTTTTACTTTTGATAAGGTATATGCTCCTCTTTTTTCTGGATATTGCTCAAGTATATAGTCTTCAGATATTTTAAAATCTTTCAATTTTCCTTCTCGATCATAGACACTCATAGAACTCATATAAACTATTTTAGAAATATTTAGCACTTTTGCGATCTTTATTAGGTTTTTAACTCCCTCAACAGTTATCTCTTCATATTCACTCGAAGGCACATTCATAGCAGCTGCAAGATGAATTATTACATCAACACCTTCTGAAGCCTTTTTAAAAGATTCATAATTTCTTATATCTCCAAAATATATCTCAACACCGAGTTCCTCAAGTTGCTTGATATAACTTAATTTTCTTACAAAAGCTCTAACTTTATAACCTTCTTTTACTAATCTTCTTACGGTATGTAAACCAACAAAACCAGATGCACCAGTAACTAAGACTTTTTCTTTTTGTATAATATTTTTTTGTGAACCTATGCGAACATTAAAATCTAAATGGAGGTTTCTACATTGTCTCCATATCTTATCTGCTATTTCCTCTGCTGTTAAAACCAAATCAGGAGGCACTGGAGACACTACATTACTTTCAATACTCTTATAAAACATCTCAATTAACGTACCCATACCTTGATACGGAACAAGTCTGCCTGTCAGAAATTGCCAGATATTGGAAATCGTTGAGGTGGAGAGCTGGTATGCTTCACTAAGGTTGTTAAAAATTACACGCGTCAGTACTTTTGGTAACTGTATTGTTTTAATAAATGTAGTTGTATAATCGCGTATGTTGATTTTGACGGCTCGCTTTTCTCCAAATATTTTTATATAGTGCTGATAGGGTTCGCATGAGAACGAAAGAGCCAATAAACCGCTATTTTTTTCACCTTCGAATAGAACACGTATCTCATCTGTAAGGTCTTGAGGCAGAGCTCCAGAGCTTTGACATGCTGCCTGAATATTCTTCGGTTTTCCGATAAATTTTGTTATCATATACAAAGGATGACTTATATAATTCTGGTGAAAACCCCCGGGTAAATAATAACTCCAGTGAATTTCATTTTCTTTTGTTGTCTTTAAACGGTCATAGCGACGCATATTACTGCCATAAAAATATTCGATATAAATAATTCTTCCGAAGTTAGGCTCATTAATTATATCTAACGTTTTAAGTACACATGGGTCAAACATAAAATTAACACCAACGCACACTTTTACATTATGAAATTTGGCCGCATTATATATATTTTTAGCTTCATCTGAATTAAGTGCTAATGGTTTTTCAATATATACATGTATTCCCTTTTCTATAGCTTCAAGAGCAAGAGCCTTATGAGAAAAAGGAGGAGTAAGGATATGCACAACATCGAGTTTCTGAGAAGCTATCATTTGAGACAAGCTTTCATATCGATTATTTATATTGTATTGTTTTGAATATTTCTCTAGTTGGTTATAATTATTATCACTTATACCAACTATTTCGGTATTTCTGATACTTCTAATAAAAGTAATATGTTTTCTGGCAATTTCACCACATCCTACAATTCCGACTTTCACACCTTCCTCCTAATTATCTAATATTTTGTAAAAAAATAGAATAAAGCTGGTTAATATTATTCTGAAAATCAAAATTTTCCTCAATTGTTTTACGAGCATTGAGGATCATTCTCTCTCTTTCATTTGCATTGCGGTTAATATATTTTATTGATTCAGCAATTTCATAAGGTGAGTTTTCCTCAACCAATATGCCATTTTCTCCATGCTTTATTAGTTCATTTTCAACAGCCGGCAACCGTGTTGTTATAACAGGCAACCCTGATGCCATAGCTTCGATTAAAACGTTAGGTATACCATAGTGATATTTATTGATTGCGACTAAAACAAATATATTGGCACTTTTATAATACTTAATTACGTCGTCATATGGAATAACACCTGTAATTACGATATTATCTTCAAGTTTATATTTTATAATCATTTGTATAAGTTTGTTTTTTATGGGTCCATCTCCAATAATAACTGTTTTAAAATTAACACCATTTTCTTTCAATATGCGATTAGCTTCAATAAGGTTATGGTATCCTTTAGACTCTTCAATACGCCCTACAGAGAGAATTCTTATTTGATCGAATGACCTTTTGTCAATATAGGGAAATCTATCTAATCTGATTCCATGATAGTTTAAAAATATATCTTTATTTTTAGTTTCAGGAAAAGACCTTCGAAGATATTTAATATTTTCATCAGTACAGGTAATTATGAATTTGGCTTTTCCAATTTTATTCCCTAACATAGTAATATCCGCATAAATGTCACTCGCATGCCCTGTAAAACTATATGGAATACCTGTTAACCCAGAAATAATATATGCAATTAATGCTGGATAAGATGCATGAGTGGCATGAATATGGCAGACTTTTTCCTCTTTCATTTTATAAGAGAAAGATACACTCATAGGGAAAATTATTAAGTTTTTTAATAGTGTGGTTTTTTTGCCTCTTGCACTATTTTTAATAATGAAGAATAATATTTGACAATATTTGATGGGATTTGTAAAGATATAACGTAAATTACTTATTATAACTGACAGAGAAAATAAATAACCACCCCTAATTATACGAATTTTGTTTTCAATCTCAAGTGCCTCGGATTGTACTTTTTCCCATTTTTTATTCTTAAGGGAGAAAATTACAATAGGCAATCCTTTTTTTATTAACCCATCTATTTCTCTAGACAGATATGTTTGCCAAATTGATGGAAATCGAGAAAAAATAAACGCAACTTTTTTCAATGGCTTATGGATTTGGACGGCACCCAACTTAAAAGATTTATATGTCCCACACCACCAATGAAACAGATTTTCATCCTTTTGGACCCTCTCTCCCTGTTTCCCTTATATCTTTTTAGCCTTTATGACGGCATGCATTGCAAGAGACTGAAAAGCCCTCTTAAAGTGGGATTCAATAAAACCGCAAATTGATACGACCATCATGGTTGCTGCCCTCGGCAATTTTTTGAAATAACCCTCTGGTGGCAAAATAACATTTTTCTCAAAAGTGAGTATGAAAAGTTTTTCTTCCATGAACTGTTTTAATTCGTTACTGGTGATGGGCACGTCAAAACTTTTATTATGCGGCTTTATTTTTTTATTAAAAAATATAATATTCTTTGCCAAACGAAATGGCGAAGACAAAAGTCTCCATTTCTTATTGGACTCATCTAACGGTGTCGATGCGAATAAAGTGCCTCCCTTCTCTAATACACGCGCCATTTCATTTATTGCCATGGCGGGGGACGGCACGTGTTCTAATACTTCACTGCATATATTGATATCCACGGTATTGTCCATGATTGGGAGATTTTGGCAATCGGCAACAATACAGATGATGTTTTTCACCTTTTCTTCTTTACATCGTTTTCTTAAACTCTTTATGTTTGGCATAGCCACATCTATTCCAATCATGTGCAGATCCATTCCATAATTCTTTTGCAATATCTCAAAAAGGAAATATCCGACCCCGCACCCGACATCAAGAATTAAATCTCCCTGCTTTGGCATTAACCAATCCAATATTCTGCCTTTTATCTTGGGATACATGAAATTAGTAACTTCCACTGGAATTCCGGTGAGATTTCCCCATTCTACGGCGCTCTTATATACGGGAAGAGTATCGTATCTTGCTTCGAATTCGTTTAAACTCCATGCCTCACCCCGATTGTCCGTCACCTTTGTAAGCATTCTCAAATAAAAGATACCATCAGAAATAGGAAATTCCCTTTTACATCTCTTACAAATCACAATGCCGCTCTTTATGCCAAGATCGTCCCTTTCCTCGACATTAATAGTCACAGATCCTTTGCAATTAGGACAGGCAAGCACTTTTTCTAAAAAATTCTTTTCCATAGTGTATTCACCTCATTGAATTATCTCATTGTAAAGGGCAGCATATTGATTTATCATTGAATCAACACTATATTTTTCTTCAGCCACAATTCTGGCATACTTACCCAAGCTTCCTGCAAGCGATTTATCTTCCAGCAATTTTATAATAGCATTGGATAATAATGATGCATCCTCAGGTGGAACAAGGATGCCCGTTTTATTAGACTCAATAATATATGGTGTGCCCCCGACATTAGTGGCCACAATCGCCCTTTCCGCAGCCATCGCTTCTAAAAGCGCTATTGAGGTGCCTTCAGAGCGCGAAGGAAGAACATACACATCAAAAAGCGGCAGTATGTTTTCTACATTATTTCTTTCCCCGAGGAAATAGATATTACCTGAAAGTTTTTTTTCGTTAACCAGTGCCCTCAATGCCTTCATTGTTTCTTCGTTGCGCTGTCTAACACCTCCTACTATAACAAAACAGGCTTTTGGCATCTTCTTATTCACATCAACAGCTGCATTAATGAAAATATCGTATCCTTTTACAGGTTTTATATTCCCTACAGCGCCTACAATGGGGAAATCTAACGGGATGCCCAGTTTTTTTCTCTGGTCCGTTAGGTCTATCTTCTTCTGAAAACGATATGTATCTATACCATTCGGTATAAGAGAAACCTTTTCTTTTTTTATTCCTGTCTCATATATAAATCGGTCATACAGAGGCCTTGAAACTGTAACCACTTTAGATGCAAATGGCGCAAAATGGCGGTAAAAAAATAACCTTTTTCTTGATCTAAAGCAGTCCTCTCCGTGAATTGTAAATATAACTTTTCTTCCTGTGAGCAACGTTGCGCAAAATCCATAAAAGTTATTTCCAAACAAATGGGTATGGACTATATCAATCTTATTTTTAGAAATAAACTTCGAGAGTGTCACTATGTATTTCAAATCAATTGTTTTTTCCTTTGGAATAATGTGTGTTATTACCCCATCGAGTTTTTGTAGAAGACTTCCCCCTTCCCTGCTTAATACCAATACATCAAATCCCACGGTTTTAAGTCCATTTGCAAGATTAACCACGACATTTTCAGCTCCTGCTGGATTAAGATTTCCTATAAGTTGGAGTACGCGGGGATTAACCATGTTCTTTTCTGACAAGTGCAGATGAATTGCCAAATTTGGTATCAGAGGCTTTTTCTTTTTCAGCTAAATTCTTTAACACAGCCGCTATGGCAACAAATTGATAGAATATTAGGTTAAACTGCTCAGATAAAAAAATTATGCAAAAAGCAAAGCCAATCAATCCAATTCTTATAGATTGAGATATTTTGTAAAAAAGCAGCAAATCGCCCCTCGTCTTAAAATAACCTCCGCTTGAATGACAATACCAGATAGAAGTAATTATAATCAGTGAGAATATAAGCATTCCAATTATTCCTGTTTCTGCTCCCATACCTAAATAAGAATTATGAGCCGAATATTTTACAAATCCTCTCAGTTCTCCTTCCGTCGCTGGTATTAATTTTAATATATAAATTTTAGCCTGCACGAAGTTTCCCAGACCAACACCTGTAATTGGATAACGTTTAATTAGCTCCAGGGATTGTCGATTTTGTAATACCCTTGAAAAGGCATTACGTTCTGTCTCAATCGAATCCATTGTTACAATAGTGGCAATCCTCTCCCAATAACTTTGGTGGGTATGAAAATATGTGTAGGTAAGCATTAATATGGATATAAAGATTATTCCTGCCTTTTTTCTATTCTCCCATAATAGGAAAGTTAATATAATAAGTAACCCCACAAAGGCTCCGCGGGAACGAGAACGGGTGATAGATAGCAGAAAGCTTAATGTTATTATGGAAAAAAGAATTTTTTTAATCCAGGATTTTTCGCCTGCTATCAAAACAGCAGGTAATGGAAAAAGCATTACCATCAAAGCGCCAAATTCATTTGAATCATCCCCTATGCCGCCAAAGTAGTTTATCATCCTGCCTATGTCCACACCCCTGTCCCCACCTTTTAGACTTCCTACGCCAGCCCGGAAAGTCAAAAGCGTTGTAATGCTTACAACAAAACCAAAACCCATGGTCATGTAATAAAATTTTACCAAATAATCTTTTGAAGAAATAATTATGAGTACCAGAAAGTATAGGGCAATGGCCTTATATAAAGAGTTTAAATTCGTATAGTTATCTGCACGAATTGGCAGAGGAGATAGATATAATGAGAGGACTACTGCAATAAAAAGCAAGATTAAAAGTTTATTTTGAATTGCCTTTGGCAGCTTCACACCTGCTGCCACAGCCGCTATCAGCGTAAGGATAGAAATAACAAATGCCGCCCGCACTTGGCCAAGGACAGGAAAGAAAATGGCCGGTTCAAAATAGACAAAGGTCAGGAATAGTGTTAGGCCGATAAATGGAAGCTTCATATGAGATTATGATAATTTCTCTGTCACGAAAATTGCGAAGTGCCCTTTCCTTCTCGGGATAGCGATTTTTGAAAGCAACATATCAAGATACGTCCATAATTCCATTGGCAAAAAATTTCCTTCTGTATATCTCTTTGCCTGATAGTCAGTAAATCCTTCCTCGTCATAAAACTTTTTCAAATGTTTTTTTATATCGCTCATGTTTCCCTGCTTTGCTCCTTGCCGTAAAATAGCGATTAAAAACCTCGCTATTTTACAAACCTGTGATTTGGCTGCCATACTTCGTTATCGGCACATTTTTGCTCCTCACCGTATTGGTGATATACGGCTCGTCGCAAAAATGGCCTCTGCCTCGTCTGGCAGCCAACTTGCAGGTTTCCCCAAAAATCAAAGTCTATTTTTGGGTCCTGGTTTCTTTTCTGATTCGTGTGGTAAAAACTCCATAGTTAAATTAACAGTGTTATCTACCATGTGTTCCGCAGAAAAATACTCTCTTGCCCTTTCCAGGCCTTTTTCGCCCATTTTTTTTACCTTTTCAGGGGAAGATAATAATTCTATAATGGCAGGTGCGAAATCTGTAGGATTTCCCGGCTCAACCAATATCCCGGTTTCCTCATGAACAATAATCTCTTTTGGTCCCCACGCATTGACTGCAATCACCGGCTTCCTGCCAGCCATGGACTCCACAATAACATTTCCAAAAGCCTCTACCGGAGACGGGTCGATGGTAAAATCTGATTCTGCAATTATATCCGGCACATCTTCCCTGACGCCCGCAAATATAACATTGCCTTCTATTTGCAGTTTCTTTGCCAATTCCTTTAATTTATCTGTTTCAATACCTCCGCCTGCAATCAAAAAATGCGTTTTCGGATATAGCGAAAGGACTTCAGGGACCGAATACAGCAAATCCTTCAGATTAACCTCAGGTCTTGCATCTTTAATGGTAGAAACCATCTTATACTCAGCAGGAATATTAAATTCACGCCGCACTTTCTCCATGTCATGGACATTATCAAACCGTTCAATGCGCACGCCGTTATATATCCGGACGGTCTTCTTTCTACTTACGCCCCTGTTGTGGCAGTTTGCAGCGATTGAATCAGAGTTGCAAATGATTTGATCGACCAACAGGCTTAGTATTGCAAGAGGACTTATATATTTCTTAATATTAAATCTATTTAATATGAACTTTCCTGGAGAGCGCTTATGATATATAAAGACGGTCTTCCGCAGAAATAATTTGGATAAGATTATTAGAATTATAGCATGCCACATTTTTATGAAGTGCATGTGAAATACATCCAGCTTTTCCTCTGCGATAAACCTTAACAAAAAACTTATCAGCCTGAATCCTCTTGTGCGGTCAGGCGGAATAGTTTTCACATGCAGCCCCTGTTCCTTCAGCGCATAGAAGGTGTTATCAAAACGCGAGCTGAAGACCAGCCACATATAATCGATTCCACATTCCTTGTATTTTTTTGCAAATGAAAATTGCCAGCCCACAGCTGTATCGAGCTTTTGAGGAGACAGGTTTGAGAAGTAAACTACTAATGGCATTTGTTTACCCTTTGGCTCTTCGCGTTTTAAAAGAATAAATAATGCTTCTTGTTTCTTTTAAAATTTCTTTGTGCATTAGAGTAATAAACATCAGGCAACCTACGAAACCAACCAAAATGCTTCCCAAGAGTCTCAATATTTGATTGTCAATTCCTGTAGACTGAAAAAACATTACCACTACCACCAAGAAAGCAGATGCCTTTATTGAAGGCGCTAAATTCTTGATATATTCCACAAAGGTTAACTTTATTTCTTTCAGCCCGAGCCTCAAAATATAGAGGGTAAGAAAAGGATAGATTATCAACCAGGCATAGGCAACGCCGTTTATGCCAAATTGAACGCCTATTAAGAACCCTGCCGGTAAAAGTATAGCAGATATGGCAGAATACTTTAAGGTGAGGTCTGTCCTGCTCTTTGAGTTAAGGAGGGGCGGGATTATGGAACTAATAGTCCTGAGCATCCCGATAAAACAGAATAACTTAAAAGGATATATCATTGGTGTCCACTTTTCTCCGAGAATAACATTGACAAAGTCATCCGCTATTATCAATAGACCTGTTAATGAAGGGAAGATGATGATAGAGACATATTTAGAAGTTTGTAAAAAATGGTTTCTTGCTTTATCATCGCTATTCTGAAGCTTCGATAAAACCGGGAAATTGACTTCGTTAATTATCCTTGACAATTTATCGATAGGCATGGTTGCAAGGTGGAAAGCCATATAATAATAGCCTAATAATTTTTCTCCCAGAAACTTGCCCACAATAAGGTTGTCGGCATTATAATATAGAGTATGAAGGCTTTTGGCGGCTGTCAATGGCACTCCGAATTTCATCAGATGTTTGATCTTATTGAACGAAATCATCAGCCGCGGCTTCCATGAACAGGAGAAAAAATATAGGACAGAGAAAGACAAACTTTTAGCGATGGAACCCAGCACCAGACTCCATACCCCGAACCCTCTATAAGCTAAAATTAATGAAACCACGCCCATGCAGATATTTGACACAAAATTTACCCTGGCTGTGGTATAAAACTTGAGTTCCCGATATATCAAACTGGACGGGACAACCCCTACTGCCATGACAATAAAAGATAATCCCGCGATTTTGAGTATACTCGATAGTTTTTCTTGATTGAAGAAGGAGGCTATGGTGTCTGAAAGAATGTAAATAAATCCATAACTCACCATGCTCATCGTTAAAATGAACCAGAAGGCGCTGCTCAAATAGGCTTCATCTATATCCTCTTTTTGTATTATAGCGTGACCAATACTCAATTCGTTAAAATAATTTATAAAATAGATAAATATGCTTGTTATAGCCATAAGCCCATAATCGGCGGGGGACAACAGGCGCGCGAGAACAATCGATATTATCCACGTAATGCCAAGCTCGGTGGCCTTCCCGCCGCCGGTCCAAAAAAATCCTTTTATCGTTCTTTCTCTTATATCCATATCAATCCTTGTGAATGAGGTTAAGCCAGAAAATGTAATAGCATTTTCTTACAAACGCACTCTTTGGCCAAATACCTGCGTCAAAGCTGGTTGTCCAAATACCCACATACCTAAAAGAGTATGCTCCGTTTTATCCAGTCAGCTTTTCCTTGTCTTTGGCTCAAATCTTGCGTTTGCACCCAAAAAATAAAAACCAAATGCATTTTTCAGGTTAGACGGCTTTTCTGACGACTCGGAAAATCTTCCAAAATGACGACGGCAATGAATGGTTAGGCATGCTTATCCTCTTCAAGCCGTAAGTATCGCTGTCGTGTGTTGTAATTCCGGTTTCTGCAGTGCATGCGTACCGGAAGCCCATGGATTTAATAATTTCCCTTGCTTTATCATTAAAATTGGATTTTAATCCATACGGATAGGCAAAGCCGTAAACCGGTTTATTTGTTTTCTCCTCAATGACCTTCCTCGACAATTTCAACTCATTCTCGACCTTATCTACCATTAAACTGCTCAGGTCTGGATGAGTAACCGTATGTGCGCCGAATTCTATTCCGTTGTTGCTCATCTCTTTGACCTGCGCCCATGTGAGCATCTCCGGACACCTGATGTCTTTATCACCCACCTTAAGCTTGTCCTGCAGGATTTCCAAAAGCTGATTCATCATCTCGTGGTCAAAGGACTTAAAGAACTTCATAATTGCGTCAATGGCAATATCCTTTTCCCTATTGCTTTTGAGCCTCAAGGTATCAAAAAAGACAGGGCCCTTATTTTTAAACTGCTTGAACACCTTAAGGTCAATGCAAGGGACATTGGTTTTTTTTACACTCCCTATTATCTTCTCCCACCAGAATATTTTCTGGGTTTCAATATATCCTGTAGTTAAAAATATCGTGGCGGGGATGTTATATCTTTTTAAAACAGGATATGCATTGATGTAATTATCCTGATAGCCGTCGTCGAATGTTAAAGCTACAGACTTATCTGGAATGCGCATATTTTTATCAAGGCAGTCAACAATGTCATTGATGGGCAGGGGGTTCATTTTTCTACTGATGAACTCCATCTGTTTCAGGAAGTTGTTTTTGCTTACGCCTATATCAAATTTGCAATGGAACCCTTCTTCTCCCGTGAAATTGCTGACCTTGTGGTACGTCAGTATGACAGCCCTGTTTTTTGTGCGGTTGAGCAGGAAATCATAATAGCCGGAATAAAATAGTAGAGGCGATACGGCGCTCCTGCATATGTTTTTTATGGAGGACATCGGACTTTTATTTGTTTGGTGTTTCCCTATACTATCCATGATATAGAAGGCGCCGATAATGACGCTGGAATCCCTCCCGAACAGTATTTGTCAGGTTCTTTTGCGAACAAAAGCATTGCTCCATAAAAAAGCAATGACGGCATATGATAGAATGAGGAGCGGGTTCATTTGCAGGTTTAATGTAGTTTTCCATATGGTTTGTTCTGGCACAATCCATTAAAGAGAACAATATATTTGGTTTTCTATTTTACTGCACCGGTTATGACCCTTTTAATGGATTTAAGGGAATCGAAAGTGGAAGGGAATTTATTTCTGAAGCCCTCCTTTATGCGATGGTAACCGGCATAAGAAGCCCTGTGAAGCCTGCTTCTCATGGTATCGTTCCAAAGGAGAAGTCTCACAAGTCTTCTTTCTTGAGATGTCCACTCATATTTGTAAGGTTCTGCACCTTTTAAGAAATCAAATTCACGGAGACCCAGCTTTATACAGTCTTCTATCACAAAGGCGATTAACTGTTTGGCTATACCGTATTTTGCCCATTGATCGTCAAAACCTGCATTGTAGTGAAAGAATTTGCCACCATATTCAAAACCATAAAGGGAAGCTACAGGAATGCCATCCATCTTGACAAAAAAGAGTCTGAGCCAATCTTTTTCGTAAAACTTGAAAGCAAGGCTTTCGTGGAATTCTCTTACTTTCTCGTGAAACTCGAAGATACCCTTTGTCCCTCTCTTTTCCCATCGGGATTCATGAAGGCTGAAGAAGATGTTTAGCCCTCGCACAAGTTCATCTCTCTCCCGGAGTTTGATAAACTCTACCTTATGGTTGGCCTCGAGAAGTTTCAGTCTTCTTCTCATTTCGTACTTCATCTTACCTTTAATGGTTTTTTGAAATGCGTCCCAAGAATTGCACAAAGTAATATAAGGGCATGCCAGGCCAGATTCCATCTTGTATGTCCAGCCATTCTCTAATGCCATTTTAGGAATAATCTTGAAGATATAAGACTCCTCAAGGACATTCATAAGATTGATGACATCCCATTCTTCCCTGTTTATCCTGATGTAAGCAAGGATCTCTTTAATAACCTCTTCTTCTTTCCCACTTTCAATAATAAAATCCAGATAATCGGCGTTAACCCCGTTGCCTGAACCAATAAACTCCAATTGCCGGTAAGAAAACCCGTGAAAAGAGAATTGAGCAATCTTCAGAGGGGCAAGGCCGACGAGCTGTTCTTTTTCATCTCTAACCGCTATTACATATAACTTTGCATCTTCTTTAAAAAACTCTAAGCATGAACTCATCCACTCCCAGGTTATAAAAATATTACCGCATCTGCTGTTATTTAAAAGCCTATTCCACTCCTTGCTCAATCCCTGGAGCGCCTCATCAGTTTGGATACAATCTATATGCATATTAACCAATTACTTGAAATTGTTTCATTGGGGCTTCAGACCGGCAGAAGATAGATTTTAAGTTGGGGATAGATATCGTGGATAAAACCTTCCACAGTTGCCATACTGCGGGAAGAGTCTATCCCCTTCTCAATATTCACGGTTAACATTACGACTGCGCCATTTGTCCGGCCATGGAACAGGTAATCCCATATCAGATAGAGTTTTGCCTTGAACCTGCCGGCCACGACATTTCCATTAATATCATACCAGAAAAGTACCAGCCTGTTTTTATCCTTCTGGAAGAGTTTATTTACCTCAATATCTCCATATGACGGCAGGCTGATTCTGACCCTGGATGCATCCAGGTGAATATCTTTTGTCTTATGGTGGACAAGCTCTTTTCCTTGTCCCTGATATTCAAAATACCCGATATATAAATGAAGGCTATTGCCGGAATCTGTTCTGTATATCCTACTGAGCTCCCGATCGACGCCCAGTTCTCGGTAAATATTGAAGACCGGCGGCGTATCTTCCCCTCTCCAGTTGCCTACCTTTTGCGGAAAAGCGATATTGCTGCTTTGTAAAGGCACGATTGCAGGGGTATATAAATAGATATAACTTCCGAATATTGCGAAGATTATGCATGCGGAAGCGGTTGGGAAAAGGATACGTTTCTTTATGCGGCCCGATGATGTAGTTATATTTGCATTGACGTCTCTATCCGATGGTATTGATGCTTTTGACCTCCTTTCCGATAATACAGTAACACCGATAAAAATTGCGGCATAGCCTATTATTGAAACAAATAATCCCTGAAACACATGATATGGTCCATGAAGGACTTCGCTGTACCCATGGTAGGCAAAGAACGCAATCAACGCTATCCTGAGTCCGTTAGATAGAAAAGCGATGGTAAACGCCGAAAGTACAAGCACAACCCTCCTGAGCCAGCTTTTTAGAAAAAGGTGCGCCAGCGGTATTCCTATTGCCATTACCGATATGAGATACCCGATCCCACTGCATCCCTTTGCTACCTCAAGGGTGATGTTCGGGAGTTGTATGTATATTCCGTCATTGTATATTGGTATGTCTGCAAGTTTGATAAGAACAACAGCTATCCTGGCTGACAGAATCTGGAACGGTGAATATAGGAAGTCTAGGAGATTTTCCCATACAGGGATTCCAAACAGGAGGTACGCAATAGGTAATGATAAGGCCTTTAAATATGAGATCCCAAGCAACAGGGCGACCATACCGGTCAGGGTAACTATAAGGGAGAGTTCCTGAAGCGTGATAATTCCAGCAACATGACCTAAAAGAAGCATGAGCTGCCCTGTGATGATTATCGCAAAACCAGCAGGATAATATGGGGATGGTGTAAGTCTTGAAAGCTTTTGCCTCTGTATCCAGATCAGGTAAAGACTGATCAAAGGTATAAGCAGGCCATGCGTATATAGGTTGTTCGACCACCACTGCCTAAAGAGGGAGGCAAAGACATTCGAATAGAGGATCAAAAGAAATAGTATTGCAATGGAATAAGGCAACAACGCCATCCTGTTGAATGTATTAGTCAGGACATTCTCTGAATGCGCTGTTGAACCGATCCTTCGGGACGGATTATATCGTGATGTCGTCATACCTGGGTTACCCAAAAAAATGCAGTTGCATTTTTTGGCAAACGCAATCTTTGGCCAAATACTGCGTTTGCACCCGAAAAAGAAAAACCAAATGCATTTTTCGGGTTTATGATGTTGGCTGATTTATACGAAGAACTTCTTTTATCGGGGCAAACCTAAAGGACTCAAGAAGCCGTCTGATCTTAAAGAGGGTTTGTTTTATATTGGTATAATGACGGAACATGGAGAGCATGGCTGCCGTTTAATCTCGGCTGTTCCGCGTCAAGCTCCCAGGGATGGATATAAAGGAGTGTTGGCTGCTTTTCTTTATCGTTTATTTTCCTTAAGGCAGTTTTTGTAAACCAGAGCGGCAAAAGCCTCAGGTATCCGCCGCCAGCCACAGGTATGTTCTTGCCCAGGATATGATACGTGCTCGGGGGGAATTCAATAATTGTCCTGCCATTCGACTTTATGGGATGCGGAAAGCGTTCGGCATTTGGCATCCCGTATCTGTCATGCCTTATGGGGAAAATGCTCGAATCATAGAGAAGACCTTCTTCTATAAGGATATCCAGCGCCCAGATAGATCTTTCAGTTATGGAAAAGCTTGTTGCACGGTAGCCTATTACAGGTTTTCCTGCGATATCCTCGATAATCCCCTTTGATTTTCTTGTATCTTCCCGGAATTCCTGGGGTGTTAGTTCATAGACCAGCCTGTGGTTATATCCATGGGATGCAAGCTCGTGTCCTCTTCTATCTATCTCCTTTACAAGTCCTGGATGTTGTTCCGCTACCCATCCGAGGATGAAAAAGGTGGCCCTGACCCCATACAGGTCCAGAAGGTCAAGAAGGATATAAGTATTTTTCTCAACACGACTCTCAAACTTATGCCAGTCCTCGAATTTTATCCTGTTGGCAAAGGCCGAGACCATGTAGTAGTCTTCAACATCTATTGTCAAAGTGTTTAACATCAGTGGTCCGGAATACATTATGTGGGCATATAAGTATAGCTTTATCCGGACAAGCTACCGTTTTTCAGGTGCATTATGAAAAATGAACTTTCGCAAGTTCGCCGATACCTATGATAAGCACCCTTTGCTCTGTGAGGCCAAATACAGGGAGTTTAGAGATTATTGATCTCCAGCCGAGTATAGCGAGCGGCATTAAGAGCATGTTGAGCCTACCCTTACCGATGAGAATAAATAATATACAGAGGTAAGAATTATACCTGCCACCAGAATAGCCTGAAAAAGCTTTACGACCATAACCCTGCCCGGTCGGTAGAGGTTAGGCATGTACAAGACATAAGTACAAAATAGCATTTTCTGGCAAACGCATTTTCCGTGTTAATAGTAATACTTTTTTAAAATTGCATCAGCGCCATTGAGGACTATCCCTACTATATTTGCGCCATGCATGGAATATGCGCCTTTAAGGACAATATCCTTCGGTGTCTTGCCGGCCTTTACAACCAGAACAAGCCCATCAACAATCTTTGACAACACATTCATGTCTGCCATCGGCAATAAGGGCGGAGAATCTATTATTATATAGTCAAACTCTGTTTTGAGTGCAGTCAGCACTGTTTTCATACGTTGTGAGCCGAGCAGTTCACAAGAGTTTTTGATGATATGTCTGGCAGGGAGCAGATAAAGCCCCGTGTCTTCTACCCGCACAACTGCTGTTTTAAGGTCAACCGTTCCATTTATAACATCAAAAAGGGCATAGTCATTATACGGCTCCATAAAGTATGAGAGTATTGACGGCTTCTTTAGATCGCATTCCACTATAACAACCTTTTTATTAAAATCGTGCGCCATTACATATGCCAGGTTAATGGATGTTATGGTCTTGCCTTCCCCTTTAACTGCACTTGTTATGGCAAAGGTTTTATACGCGTTTTTCAGACTTATATGTTCCAGTCTGGTATAAAGCACCCGATATTGTTCGGTGGCAAGCTGGTCCATATCCGCCATTGCAAAGGATGTTTTTTTAGGTTTTACTGAAAAGATAATTTGCCTTGTTTCGGCAGTATCTTCGGAGAAGTTGCTATCAGCGACTTCCATTTTTCTGTCATCCTGCTGGGGCATTTTCCGCTTGTAGAAATCGGAGGAGAGGAGGACATCGTATGCCTTTCTCTTTGCCTGATTCCTGAGTGTCTCATAGGCGTCATTTATCATCCTCAGCATAGATTCTCTTTCTTCCTGAGAATAGAGGGAATACAGGGCAACGGAATCCTCAGCATATACAGCCCTGGCGCACTTATATGCCTCTTCTATCTCCTGTTCACCTGCCTCCGGTGCAATATCCAGAAGCTCATAATAATTTTTTTCTGCCATTATCTTATAATCTCCCGGTTTGTTTTGCCGTGCGCAACAGCTTAAACAGACACGTCTCCATTGCTTTTGCTGCTATAGAGTCATCATGCTGGATTATAAATGGTTTTTTTGAGCGGATTGAATTTCCTACGCAGTCCTCATAACAGATATGGTCGAGGTATCCTATCTCCATGTCAAAATAGTTGCGGCATGCCTTTTGGATGGATATACCAACATCCAGGTCTTCTATTTTCCTGGTTTGATTTATGATTATGGAAATGCCGGTATTCCTCATCATGGCCTTTAACTTTTGTTCCTGTTCCATATCAAGCTGTCTTAACACTGTAAAGATATCAGCAAAGTTCCTTATACGATACGAATCCTGCTTGCTAAAGATATCTCGCAGAAGCCCTTTGAGCCTTCCGCCGTCATCCTGCTCATCGCTTATCTTTTTCATTTTTCGCTGAAAAAGGCATTTAAGAAACCAATATGTATTCTCTATTGATGTTGGCTCAGTGGTTGTGACAAGTACGCCTTCATCCGCCAGAAGGAATAACTCAAGCATATTGGAAGATGTTCCTGGCCCGATATCGAGGAGCACATAGTCATACTCTACACTTTTCAAGGCAGCCTTCAGCCGTGCAATACTATTACTGTCTAAATCAGCCACACCGAGTGGATCCCTCGATCCGCTTATAAGCCCAAGGTTTGGTATTGGGGTGTTCGTCACTGTGTCGTCGATATTCTGAATTTTTCCTTTAAGAAAACCTGAAAGAGTGCGTTTACCGTTTTCCATACCCATGAATGTATGGAGATTAGGCGCTCCGAGGTCTGCATCCACCAGAAGCACCCTATTCCCAAGTCTGGATAGCAATATG
>Ga0209324_10000517_pt1 | contig 27094 bp, 27 predicted proteins | sample Rifsed19ft3_FD_184015 | JGI IMG/M metagenome (GOLD analysis project Ga0209324, IMG submission 184015) | Soil microbial communities from Rifle, Colorado, USA - sediment 19ft 3 (version 2) | ecosystem: Environmental > Terrestrial > Deep subsurface > Rock core/Sediment | place: Rifle, Colorado...
GAACTCGAACATATCGATATTGAAGACCTTTGCGGAGGAAGGCAGCGGCTTTGACATAGTCTCAGGCGGAGAGCTCTTCAGGGCATTGAAGGCAGGCGCAGACCCCGGGAAGATAGTCTTCTCGGGCGTGGGCAAGAGAGACGACGAGATAGAGTACGCGCTAAAGAGCCGCATACTCATGTTCAACGTGGAGTCCCCCCAGGAGCTCCGCGCAATAGACAGGATAGCGGGCAGGCAGAGGAAGAAGGCGGGTGTAGCCATAAGGGTAAACCCGGACGTGGACCCCAAGACGCACCCGTATATCTCCACAGGCCTCAAGAAGAACAAGTTCGGCATAGAGTCGGCCGAGGCCTTAAGGGAATATGTCTACGCGAGAAAGAACTTGAGGAACGTTCTCCCCATAGGCATAGACTGCCACATCGGCTCGCAGATAACAAAGATAGGGCCCTTTGTAGACGCGCTCAAGAAGGTGACCGAGCTCCTTAAGAAGCTGAGGTCGCAGGGCGTTGACATAAAGTACCTGGACATGGGCGGCGGGTTAGGCATCACCTACGATACCGAGGAGCCTCCGCACCCGAGCAGATACGGCCAGGCGATAATAAAAGGCACAAAGGGCTTAAGCGTGACGCTCGTATTCGAGCCCGGAAGGTCGATGGTCGGCAACGCGGGCATACTCGCGACTTCGGTCGTATACACGAAGAAGGGCACGAAGAAGAACTTCGTCATAGTCGACGCGGGCATGAACGACCTCGCCAGGCCCAGCCTCTACGGCTCTTTCCACGCCATCAAGGCGGTTAAGAAGAACGGCAGGAGGGGCATGGTCGCAGACGTAGTGGGCCCCATATGCGAATCGGGCGATTTTCTCGCGAAGGACAGGGAGCTGCCAGGCGTCCAGCCCGGCGATTCTCTCGCTGTCATGAGCGCGGGCGCCTACGGATTTTCGATGTCGAGCAACTACAACACCCGCCCCCGCGCCGCCGAGGTAATGGTCTCCGGCAGGGACTTCCATGTGATAAGGAAGAGGGAGAGCCTCGACGACCTCATAAAGGGAGAGAAGCTCGTCACCGGACGGGGCGCGAGGAGAAGATAGCCGCCATGAAGATAAACTTCACCAAGATGCACGGCCTGGGCAACGACTTCATCGTCGTTGACGCGAGGAAGAAGGATTTATCCGGCACTGTCCGGGCCATAAGGAAGCTCTCTGACCGCAGGTTCGGGGTCGGGTTCGACCAGGCCTTGATATTGAAGGAGTCGAAGAAGGCGGACTTCAGGATGGACATCTACAACAGCGACGGCGGCAGGGTGGAGATGTGCGGCAACGGCATACGCTGCCTTGCGCAGTACATATGGTCGAACAAGCTCTCGAGGAAGAACCGCCTGGACATAGAAACGCTCGCCGGGATAATAAGGCCCGAGAGGATAGGCTCTCTCGTGAGGGTAGACATGGGCGAGCCCGTACTCGAAGGCAGGCTCATCCCCACGCTCGCCGAAGGCGAGATAGTGGACAGGAAGATAGGGATAAACGACAGGTCCTTCGAGATAACCTGCGTCTCGATGGGCAACCCGCACTGCGTCATCTTCGTCGACGAGGTCGATTCATTCCCGGTCGAGAAGTACGGCCCCTTGATAGAGGTAAACAAGTTCTTCCCCAGGAAGACCAACGTCGAGTTCATAGAGGTAATCTCCAGGAGCAGGATAAAGATGAGGGTCTGGGAGCGCGGCGCCGGAGAGACGCTCGCCTGCGGCACAGGCGCCGCGGCCGCGGCCGTCGCGTCGATAATAAAGGGCTACACCGGCAGCAAGGTTACTGTGCTCCTTCGCGGAGGCAGGCTCGACATAGAGTGGTCGAAGAAGGACAACCACGTCTACATGACAGGCCCGGCCCAAGAGGTCTTTACAGGGGTAGCAGAGGTATAAGTAACAGGAGGATTCGAGTAATGTTCACAGGATCGATTACGGCCCTTGTCACGCCGTTCAAGGACGGCCGCATTGACGAGGCAGCCTTCAGAAGGCTCATAGAGTTCCAGATAGCGAACGGCACCTCCGGCCTTGTGCCCTGCGGCACCACCGGAGAGTCAGCCACCCTCTCCTACGAGGAGCACAACAGGGTAATAGAGCTCGCCATAGAGATAGCCGATAAGAGGGTCCCGGTCATAGCGGGCACAGGCTCGAACTCTACCGACGAGACCATAATGCTCACAAAGTCCGCGGAGAAGGCGGGCGCCGAGGCAGCGCTGCTCATAACGCCCTACTACAACAAGCCCACCCAGCAGGGGCTCTATGAGCATTATAAAAAGGTGGCGGAAGCGGTCTCCATCCCGCTCATCCTCTATAACGTGCCGGGGCGCACGAGCGTTAACATGCTGCCGGAGACGGTCGCGAGGCTCTCGGAGATAAAGAACATCATAGGCATAAAGGAGGCCACCGGGGATCTCAAGCAGGTGAGCGACACCATAGAGTTCTCGAAGAAGGGCTTTATCGTGCTCTCTGGAGACGACTTCACCACGCTGCCGCTCCTTACAATAGGCGGCCACGGGGTCATTTCAGTGACTTCAAACATTGCGCCGGCCATGATGTCTGATATGATAAAGGCATTCACGGCTGGCGTGATGGACAGGGCCAGGGAGCTCCATTACAGGCTCCAGCCCTTGCACAGGGCCATGTTCATAGAGACGAACCCCGTGCCCGTGAAGACCGCGCTCGCGATGATGGGCATGGTCGGGGAGGAGCTCCGGCTCCCTCTCGTACCCTTGAGCGACGCGAACAGGGCGAAGCTCGCCTCTGTAATGACCGGATTTGGCCTCGCGCCGAAAGGAGCTTGAAAGAGTGATACACGTCGCTGTCACCGGCGCTGCCGGAAGGATGGGCAGGGCCATAATAAACGCCATAGACCGGCACCCGAAGACAACGCTGGCGGGCGCTCTCGAAAGGGAGGACTCGCCGTATCTCGGCAAGGACGCCGGGGAGCTCTCTGGCGGCGAGAAGTCAGGCGTGAGGATATCGGCGGAGGCCGACAAGGCCTTCAGGAAGGCGGACGTCATAATAGACTTCAGCACCCCTGAGGCGACCATGACCCTTCTGGGCGGCGCTGTCCGCGAGGGCAAGGCCTTTGTCATAGGCACGACAGGCTTCTCCCTTCACCAGAGGGACGAGATAAAGGAGCTTTCAAAGAACGCGCGGATAGTGATGGCGCCCAACATGTCCATAGGCGTCAACCTCCTTTTGAAGCTCGTGCACGACGCGGCGAGCGTCGTGGGCAACGAGTACGACATGGAGATAATCGAGGCGCACCACAGGCACAAGAAGGACGCGCCCTCGGGCACTGCCCTGAAGATCGCGGAGGTCGCGGCCAACGCTGTCAAAAGGGACCTCGAGAAGGTGGCTGTCTACGAGAGGAAGGGCATAATAGGCGAGAGGCGGCCTGAGGAGATAGGCATACAGACCATACGCGCCGGCGACATAGTCGGCGACCACACGATAATATTCGCCGGGCCGGGCGAGAGGATCGAGCTTACGCACAAGGCCTCTTCGAGGGACACCTTTGCGACAGGAGCTGTCAAGGCCGCTGTCTGGGTCATGGACAGGCCGAACGGCCTTTACGACATGCAGGACGTATTGGGTTTAAAATATTAAAAAGGAGAGAAGATGAAAAATAAATTTCTGATAGTACTGGCCTTCGCCCTTGCCTTCGCCGTCTCATCCATCGGGCACAGGGCAGAGGCCTTCCCGGCTAACGGCAGCTCGGCCAAATGCATCGACTGCCACATCCTCACAAAGGAGGAGGCGGCGAAGCTCCTCAAGGCAGACCAGTTCAAGGCCCAGATAAAGGAGATCCGCCCGAGCGCGATCAAGGGGCTCTGGGAGGTGGAGATCGCCCAGGAAGACAAGGTCATCATAGTCTACGTGGACTACGCCAGGAAGCACCTCGTTGAGGGCAGGTTCACGGAGCTCTCCCAGCTCGGCCCCAAGAAGATCGACCTGAAGAAGGTATCCCTGGACAACGCCATCATCATGGGCAACCCCAAGGCCGAGAAGAAGGTCATAGTCTTCGACGACCCGGACTGCCCGTACTGCGCCAAACTCCACGAGGAGATAAAGAAGATAACAGCCATGAGGAGCGACATCGCCTTTTACATAAAGATGTACCCGCTGCCGATGCACCCGAACGCCTATGACAAGAGCAAGGCGATAGTCTGCCAGAAGTCGTCGAAGCTCCTCGACGACGCGTTCGCCGGCAAGAAGCTCCCTGCCGCGGATTGTGAGACTGACGAGATAGACGACAACATAAAGCTCGCCAAGGAGCTCGGCATCAACGGCACCCCGGCCATGATACTCCCGGACGGCAGGCTTGTCCCCGGATATGCCCCTGCCGAGACATTGCTTCCGATGATAGACAGCGCGCAGCCTTAAAAGTGTTTCAGGCCCGGGCAGATGGATGCTGCCCGGGCTTAAAAACAGCTAAAGGTTCCCTCCATCCGCTCCGAAGAGTAAATAACCTTATATTTTTCAAACAATTGACTTGACTTTTGTGCGTGTAAAAGGATATCTAACAGATATCTGGCAGGACTCGCGGCTGGAAATACCGGGTGAGTGGAGCCGACGGGGGGACTTGAACCCCCGACCTACTGATTACGAATCAGTTGCTCTACCACTGAGCTACGTCGGCGATGAAAGTATTAAATGGTATGCCAAAGAGCCTGAATTGTCAAGGCTATTTGAAAGGCAAGGGCCGTCGCAAAGCGGGCCGCCGGAGGGAAACAGGGCATGGGCGTAGAGACGATCGCAACCGGGACGGCTATGAGCAACCGGGTCCTGATAATAGAGGACAGCGCGACCAATAAGGCCATCCTCGAGGGTATCCTCGCAAATAACGGGTTTGAGACCCGCTCTGCCGCCAACGGCAGGGAAGGGCTCAGGATCCTCGGCGAATGGGTGCCGAATGTCATACTCCTCGACCTGGTGATGCCCGGGATGGACGGCTTCAGCGTCTGCAAGGAGTTAAGGCAGATGGACCTGCACCCGAGGCCGTCCGTTATCATGGTCTCGGTCAAGGGAGACAACGCGTCGATAGTCACGTCGTTCGCCAACGGGGCGGACGATTTCATCGTGAAGCCCGTAAGGGAGCCGGAGCTTGTCGCGAGGGTAAGGGCGCAGCAGAGGATAAGCGATTTTTACCGCGAACTTGAGGAGGACAAAAGGAACTTGGAGACCATCCTGGACATTACGAGCACCGTTGCTGCTTCCCTCGACCCCTCTGAAGTCCTGAACACGATAGTCTCGAAGGTCGCCGGCGTGACGCAGGCCGTGAGGTGCTCGATAGTGCTCATATCTAACCAGGAGAACGAGGGCTACGTTCTCGCCTCCCACGAGGACCCGTCCGTCAAGGAGTTGAAGATTGACCTCTCCAAGTACCCGGAGATACAGCAGGTCGTAAACACGAAGGCCCCCCTCGCCCTCGAAGACATAGTCAACAACCCCATAATGTCGCACGTGAAGGACAGCATAAAGGACTTCTCGGGCATGAGCCTCCTCATTGTGCCCATCGTCTTCAACGACGAGGTGCTCGGCACCTTGTTCCTGCGCACCCGCAAAAAGGTGAACGGCTTCACCAAGAAGGAGATAGACTTCTGCAGGATAGTGGCGAACGCCTCATTCCACGCCTTGAGGAACGCGCGCCTCTTTGATAAGGTCGTGAAGGAGAAGGACTATTTGAAGGAGATGGCGGTGAGGGACCACCTCACCAGCCTCTACAACCACAACTTCTTCTACTCGCGCCTCGACGAGGAGTTCGAGAGGGCCGTGCGCTACGAAACGCCTCTTGCCCTCATAATGATGGACATCGACAACTTCAAGCAGATAAACGACACCTACGGCCACAGGGTCGGCGACATGGTCTTGAAGGAGATATCCGCCCTCATAAAGAAGGGCGTGAGAAAGACCGACATAGTGGCCCGCTACGGCGGTGAGGAGTTCTCGGTCATACTGCCGCACACGCTCGTGAAGGGCGCGGTAGAGGAGGCTGAGAGGATACGCGAGATGATAGAGAGCCACGCGTACGCCGGGCTCGTCAACCACAGGGTGACCATAAGCGTCGGCGTCGCCTCCTACCCGCAGAAGGGGGCCATGAACTCCGGAGACCTGGTGAACCACGCGGACGACGCCCTCTACAAGGCCAAGTGGAGCGGGAAGAATTGCGTTAAAGTAGCTGAGGTATAGCAGGCTGCTGATAAAAATTAAAAAAGGCGGGCATCTTGCCCGCCTTTTTTAATTACAGAGCGTAACCGGATAGAATCATCGGGTTCAGGGTATAACCCTGAACCCGCAAAGTCCCCCTCAGTCCCCCTTTAGAAAGGGGGAGGTCATTGCCTACTTCTGTATCTTTATCGCGCAGAGGCTCCCGCACATGGTGCAGACCGACTCGTCCTCGGGCGGGCTCGTCTCCCTTATTGCCCTCGCCCTCTGCGGGTCAATGGACAACCTTATCTGTCCTTCCCAGTCGAGCGCCTTCCTCGCTCTTGCGAGCCTTATGTCGGCCTCCATCGCGCCCTTTGTCCTCTTGGCTATGTCTCCAGCGTGGGCAGCTATGCGCGAGGCGATCACACCTTCGCGCACGTCATTGACCGAAGGCAGGCTCAAGTGCTCGCTCGGCGTCACGTAGCAGAGGAAATCCGCGCCCGCTGATGCCGCTATGGCGCCGCCTATGGCGGCTGTTATGTGGTCGTAGCCAGGCGCTATGTCAGTGACGAGCGGCCCGAGCACATAGAAGGGCGCGCCGTTGCAGAGCCTCTTCTGGAGGAGTATGTTGGCCTCTATCTGGTCTATGGGCACGTGCCCCGGCCCTTCTATCATGACCTGCACGCCTGCCTCGAATGCCCTCTTCGCGAGCTCGCCAAGTATTATCAGCTCATAGACCTGCCCCCTGTCAGTGGCGTCGGCGAGGCAGCCGGGGCGAAGCCCGTCCCCGAGACTAAGGACCATGTCGTATTTCTTCGCTATCTTAAGTAGCCTGTCGTACTCCTCGTAGAGCGGGTTCTCCTTTTTGTTGAACTTCATCCACTCGGCAGTGAGCGCTCCTCCCCTGCTCACGATGCCCATGATGCGCCCTTCTCTCTTTATCCTCTCGACAGAGCTCCTCGTCACCCCGCAGTGGACGGTAATGAAATCCACCCCGTCCTCTGCGTGCGCCTCAATGGAATCGAACATCTCCTCGGCGTCGAGCTCGACAAAGCTCTTGCCCTTTTTTCTCGCGCCGTAGGCAGCCTGATAGATGGGCACGGTGCCGATGGCCACGGTAGATTCCTTCATGACGGCCTTTCTTATGGCCGACACGTCGCCGCCGGTCGAGAGGTCCATTACAGCGTCGGCCCCGGCTTCAATTGCGACCCGGAGCTTTTTAAGCTCCTCTTCGACATCCGCCTTGTCCTGGGATGAGCCTATATTGGCGTTGACCTTTGTCCTGAGTCCTTTGCCTACAGCGAGGCCTTTTATCGAGCGGTGGAGCTTGTTCCTGTTGATTACGATCACCCCGTCCTCGATGCCCTTCCTTATGACCTCGGCGTCGACTCCCTCGGAGGCGGCAGCGTCCCTCATCTCTTCAGTTATCACGCCCTTGCGGGCAGCCTCAAGCTGTGTCATCTCTGCTCCTTCCCTTATTCCGTATCCGGACCGGATTCCTTTAAAAGCTCCCTTGCGCCTGCCTCTATGTCAGGGCTGCCCATTATCGCGCTGATCACCGCCGCGTTCGCCCCTGCCTTCAATACCTGCCCCGCATTTTTCATGTTGATGCCGCCGAGGCCGTAAACGGGTATGGATAGCGCGCGTACCGCTTTTTTGAGCTCCGCCACCCCGAGCGGCTCTCCATAGCCCGCCTTTGACGGCGTATGAAATACCGGACCGAATGTAATGAAGTCCGCGCCGTCCTTCTCGGCTGCCTTTGCCTCAATGACAGAGTGCGTCGATACGCCGACAACGCCCTCTTTCCCGAGGAGCGCCCTCGCGAAAGAGGCGGAGTAGCTCTTCGATGTCAGGTGCACGCCGTCCGCGCCCGAGAGCATGGCGATATCGACCCTGTCGTTAATAAGAAGCCTTGCGCCGAAGGCGGCTGTCAATTCCCGGACGCCCTTCGCGGCCTCCAGGAGCTCCCTTGCGGAGAGCGACTTTTCGCGGAGCTGTATTATCCTCACGCCGCCCCTCAGGGCAGCCTCTATCTTTTCGAGGAACGCCTCCCCAGAAGACGCCGAGCCATCTGTAATGAGATAGAGCCTGGGCAGTCTCCTTACGGCTTCCATAGCTTTTTTGCGAATATCATGATTATACCCAGGGCCGCGATTGTCAGGCTCACGGCCTGCGCCGCCTTCAGCGAGTCCATCATCAGGCTGTCTGCCCTGAAGTGCTCTACTATGAACCTGCCTATCGAATAGAGCGTCAGGTACGAGGCGAATATGAAGCCGTCCTTGTGCCCCCTCTTCCTGAGATAGAACCAGAGAAAGGAGAATATGCCAAAATTAATGAGCATCTCGTATAGCATCGTCGGGTGGAGAGGCGTATTCGGGAATTCAGAGCCCGCGATCGACTCGGGCGGAAAGACGATTCCCCACGGCATGTCGGTGGGCCTGCCGTGTGCGTCTCCGTTCATGAAGTTGCCGAACCTGCCGAATGCCTGGCCGAGTATCAGGGCCGGCGCCACGGCGTCCGCCATCCTCCAGAACGGCACAGATTTTCTCCTGAGATAGAACCATGCGGCCGTGATGCCGCCCAGAAGTCCGCCGTGTATGGCAAGCCCGCCGTGCCAGATGGCGGGTATCTCAGAGGGATTTGCCCCGTAGTATCCCCAGTTGAAGAGCACATAATAGGCCCGCGCGCCTATTATGCCGCCCACGACCGTCCATACTATGCAGTTCATCACGTCGTCGGGCACGAGGGGGATATTCTTCCTCTCGACCTCTTTCCTTATGAGGACGCTTCCCACCAGTATGGCGACCACGTACATGAGGCCGTAGAAGCGTATCGCTACAGGCCCGAAATCTATAAGTACAGGATGCATGTTTGGCTACCCTATTATGCCCGTAAGCGGGCTCGATGCGGTCGCGTACAGCTTCTTCTCTATCCTGCCCGCGAGATAGGCGAGCCTCCCTGCCTCGACAGCGAGGTTCATGGCCCTGGCCATCGCCACAGGGTCCTTTGCGCCTGCGATGCCGGTGTTCATGAGAAGTCCGTCGCAGCCGAGCTCCATCGCGATTGCGGCGTCAGAGGCAGTGCCGACCCCGGCGTCCACTATTACAGGCACCTTCACTGTCTCGAGTATTATCCTTATGTTGTACGGGTTGCGTATGCCCAGACCAGAGCCTATGGGCGCGGCGAGCGGCATCACGGCGGCGCACCCGGCCTCTTCGAGCTTCCTTGCCATTATTGGGTCGTCGTTGGTGTAGGGCATTACGGTGAAGCCCTCCTTTACGAGCACGCGGGCCGCCTCCAAAAGCGCCTCGTTGTCAGGGAATAGCGTCCTCTCGTCGCCTATTACCTCGAGCTTCACGAGGTCAGTGTCGAGCGCCTCTCTGCCGAGGCGAGCCGTCCTTATGGCGTCCTCTGCCGTGTAGCAGGCCGCGGTGTTGGGCAGGAGCGTGTACCGCTTGAGGTCGATGTGGTCGAGGAGAGATTCGCTCCTGCGGTCGAGGTTTACGCGGCGTACCGCTACCGTTACCACCTCGGCCCCCGAGGCCTCTAAGGCCTTTACCATGACCTCGTTTGACGGGTACTTTCCGGTGCCCACCATCAGACGTGATTTAAATGTGTATCGGCCTATCTTGACTGTGTCCGCCATATGTTCTCCTGCAGGCTGCTGAAAAAGTCCATCTGCTGCGTTGTCTTCGTTGCTCGTCGTTGCGACGTACAAGAAGAGTACGACTCACTCCTAAGCTCCCCGATTTAACTGGGGCCTTGCATATGGAGCTTTTTGAGCAGCCTGAATGAATTATTGTGGAATTATAATCCCCCTCATTCCCCCTTTAGAAAAGGGGGAATGGTAACGTATCACCCGCCCCCGACCATCCTCACTATCTCGACCGCGTCCCCGTCCCTGAGGGCAGTCGTTCCGAATAGCCGTTTCGGGACTATCTCGCGGTTTACGTCGATAGCTATGCCGTGAACCTTTATTGAGAGAGAATCGAGGAGGGATTGGATGGTTATCCCCGCCTCGACTTCTTTTATCTCTCCGTTTAGCTTTATCTTCATCAAAAGAAGAGGTCCCGTTCCCCGGCCTCGAGACAGTCGAGCTTCTCTCTGAGCGCCTTCATGAGGCCAGGGTCAACGTCCTTCAAGCCCTGGTCTATGGCCTTCTGGAGCGCCTCCCCCCCATCGGTCGATCCGTTCTGGCCGTTCTGGCCGTTCTGGCAGTGGTCGAGGAGATACTCCTTTAGAGTGAGCACGGCGTTCGCCTGGCAGAACTTCTCCATCTCGCCTGCCATCGTCTTGCCGGTGAACTCCCCGCCTGTCCTGCCAACCCTGTAGCACGTGGTGCACAGGCTCGGCAGAAGCCCCTCGTCTATAATCGACCTTATCACCTCGCTGAGGCTCCTGTGGTCGTTTGTCGAGAACTGCTCGAGGCTCTTCTCCCCCGCGTACCCGCCGGGGTTTGTACGCGATGCCGCGCTCAACTGTGTCGCGCCTATGTGAATGAGGCCGGCCCTGAACTCAGCGGGCTCCCTGGTCGAGGCGACGATCCCGGCCGTTGGCACGCTCAGGCGGAATATCGCCACCACCTTCCTGAGCTCCTCGTCCGAGACCCTGTGCGGCGCCTCGACGAGGCCCGCCTCGGCGGGACGGAGGCGCGGAATCGAAATCGTATGCGCGTGCGCGCCGTAATTTTTGAACAGGTGCTCCGAGTGGGCGATGGAAGCCAGTGAATCGTACCTGTAATCGTACAGGCCAAGCAGCGGGCCTATGCCAACGTCGCCGAAGCCTGCCTCCATTGCCCTGTCCATCACGTCGAGCCTGAAATCATAGTCCTTCTTCCGGCCGCTCGGGTGCATCAGGGCGTAGGTGGGCCTGTGGTACGTCTCCTGGAACGACTGGTAGACCCCGGCCCCGGCCTTCTTCAGTTCCCTTAGCGATTCTGTGTCCATGGGCGGCGCGTTGACGTGGACTATCCTCATCCCGGTCTTGTCGTAGACAGCCCTTACGCACGCCGCGATATAGTCGAGCCCCCACCTCGGGTCCTCTCCGGTGACAAGGAGCACTCTTTTGAAGCCCATGGCCTCGAGAGCCTTTGCCTCTGATACGGCCTCGTCTATAGTCAGGGCCTTTCTCGGCACATCCCGGTTCTGGCTCCTGAATCCGCAGTAGGTACAGCCGTTGGTGCAGTAGTTCGAGAGATAGAGCGGGGCAAATAGCACTATGCGCCTGCCGAAGACCCTCTCCTTTACCTCTCCGGCGCGCCTGAAGAGCTCGCTTAGAAGGCCCGGGTCTTTTATTGAAAGAAGTATGGCCGCCTCTTCAAGAGAAAGCCCCTTTGCGGCTGATGCCTTCTCGAGCACGCCGAGGGCTTGGGCCCTCGAAGGTTCTCCGAGGGCGGCGAGGGCCGATATCTTTTCATGGTCGATGTGCATGAAATTGAAAAAGCCGCCCGGAAGGCGGCTTGAGGCGCCGATGGCGCCGGATGGAGATGTTAGGCCGCTTCCCTACGCTGGCATTAACCAGATCAGGTCGTCAGGGTCTTCCCTTGCGGGAACTCTCAGCCCAAAACGGGCTCCCCCAGCGTGATTTATATCAGGATATCAGTACGGGTCAGTCAAGTCAACCTTACTTTCCCGCAGGCTGCTGAAAAAGTCCATCTGCTTTGTTGTCATCGTCGCTCGTCACTGCGACGTACATGAAGAGTACGACTCGTTCCTCGCTCCTCGACGCCTCGCATATGGAGCTTTTTGAGCAGCCTGAAAAAAGCCATAGCTTCCCGGGACCTGTTAAAAAGAAAACAGGGCAAAGAAAAACAGTTAAAACTTCATTTAAAATAGCTTTGAATTAACAGGCAGGGGCCTAAAGGAGCTTGCTCGCGGAGATGATCGTCTCCGCTATCTCCCTCATCTTCTTGTTCTCTTTCTGGGAATGGGACTGCAGCAGCTTGAAGGCCTCTTCCTCAGAGATGTTGCAGCGCTTCATAAGGATGCCCTTTGCGCGCTCGACCATCTTCCTGGTCTCGATGGCGTCCTTAAGATCGCATACCTCGATCTTGAGGCTCTTGAATTCCTGGTACCTCGCCATGGCGAGCTTTATGGCAGGCTCAAGCTGTTTTTTGGTGACTGGTTTTACGAGGTAGGCGAATACGCCTGATTCTATGGCCTTTGTGGCCATTTCATCCGAGGAGAGGCCGGTTATGAGGATTATTGGGACAGGGCCCTTTGAAGAGATGACCTTCGCGGCGTCTATGCCGTCCATCTCAGGCATCTTGACGTCCATTATGACCAGCGAGGGGTTGAGTTCAGCTGCCCTCTCAACCGCAAGTGCGCCGTTTGAGACCGCTTCAACCTGATATCCGAGCAATTCGAGCTGGTTTTTCAGGAAAAGCCTGGTCTTTGAGTTGTCCTCAGCGATAAGGACCTGTTTTGGCTGGAGCAAAATCTGAGCCTTCATGACTTCGATAGCCCTCATGACTATTTCCGAATAGAATAACTTAGAAGCTCGTTTCAGTCAATACATTATTTTATTTAAGGGTTTACAGCCTGAAAGCAGGCTGGAGCCCGGCAAAGACCCTCTAATTTGCCGGTTTTTGAGACCTTTTCCCCGAAATTATGAGGCTTATGATGGCGTCAACGGCCATTACAAATACCGTAAAGTACCCGAGCGAGGCCAGATAGACCCTGTGCTCGTATATCGCGTCGACAATGGGCACAAAGCTCGAAGTTGGCGAGAGCACCAGGAAGAACCAGATGATGAAGTAAGAGGCTGCCCTGGCCTTTGAATGGGGCTCCTTCCGGGTGCGCGCGAACAGATAGACGGCAGCCCCGATTATTGCGAGCAGTACCAATAGTGACACTATTGGCGGCAGCATCGGCATGTTAAGCACTGTGCCGGGCGCCGCGTCCGGGGCCTTGAAGAGATCCCTTGCCCAGGGAAAGTCGTAATCGAGGTTCTGGTTCGCGGGCACCAGCAGGAGTCCGAGGTAATAGACCATCACGTTGAACTGCGTGTAGAGGTACTCCTTGGGGCTTACCTGCGAGATCCTCATGCCAGCCGTGTAGTCGAACTCGGCAGGCCCGGCTGGCGCGAGCTCGCCCTTGATTATGGGCGCCGCGTACCTCTTCTCGCCGGACTCTACCGCCGCCGTCTCGTCGCTCAGGTCATTGAATCCTCCGAGCGGCACCACGGTCGCGTAGGTGAAATAACCGAAGAGCGCCGCGAGGAGCGCGTACGCGGGCCACTTCTTGAGCACGCCCCTGATCTCTCCCTTTGCGATGAAGAAATAATCATAGAGAAGGATGGCAACGGGCAGCGTGTAGGTTATCTCCTTCGAATAGAAGGCGAGCACATATGAGAGGGCCACTCCAATATAGAGCGCGCCCCGCTTGACAACGCTGGAAGCCTTTGAGGCGGCGATGAAAAGCAGTATGGCGATGAGATAGAACATGCTCGCCATCGACTCCATCCTCTGCACGATATAGGTCACTGCCTGGGTCTGTATCGGGTGCACGGCAAAGAGGAGAGCGGCAAGGGCGGAGACGCGCCTCGACGCCGTCTCTTCGACCTTGAGAAGGTTGAAGGTGGCAATGAGAAGCAGGTACGCGAGGGCCGCGTTTATTATGTGTATGGCGAGGTTGACGGCGTGATAGCCGGTAACATCGAGGCCGCCGGCGGCGTAATTCAGGGCAAAGGTGACAAGCGTAAGCGCCCTCGTGTGCTCGAGCATCTGCCCGAGGTTCCCGAGGTCGCGGATGAGGTAGTTGTCGCGTATGAGGGGTAAGTCGTCGTACTGGAACGCGGCGTCAAACGAGTTCGAATAGACGCCTAAGGTGACGAGCGACATGAAGAGAAGAAAAAGGGGGCTGAACCACCTGTTCGCGAGGAGCCTATCCATCGGTAAGCCCTTTTTCGTCCTTTTTCGGCGCGCCGGTCGTGTCTATGCCCGCTTCCCTGAGGGCGTTCTTCATAAGGGTTATCTCCTGGGCCAGCACCTTGTTCTTCTCGTGGAATATGGAGATGACCACCGAGAAGTGGAGGTTTATGAGAAGGACGAATATGAATGCTACGAGGAAGAGAAGCGACGGCGGATAGGCGATGCCGATGTGGCCCGCGACAGTGTCGAGGAGCTCTTTTTTAAGGGAGAGGATGGTGATGACAAGGGCGCAGGCGAGCCAGAGGACAGAGTACTTTTCCTTGAGGAGCCCGCGCCTGATGAAGTCTATTACTATGATGAAGAGCAGGAGCGAGCCTGTTATGGCGAATGCCTGAAAGAGATACATCAGTAAGCCCTCTGGTTTTAGCAGGGTGTTGAAAAACACCCCGCTAAGGCAATCCATGGAGGGATTGCCAAATTGCGAGACTTTAAAAGTCGAGCAATTTGAAAGGCTTGGCCGAATCCCATTCGGACAAGCCGTAGTTGAAAAAGTCTAGGACGGACTTTTTCAACATCCTGTTAGACCCTCTTTATGAGGTCGACCAGTATGGCCAGGAAGACCTTTACCATGTAGTAGACCGACCGGAGCGGGGTTATGGACGACCTGCCGGTAGCCCTCTCCGTCATCGTAACAGGGACTTCCATTATACTAAATCCCTTTTTGTGAAGCAATACGAGAGCTTCCACCTCAGGGTAGTCGTCCGGGTAGCGGGAGCTGAAGTAGTGTATGCACTCCTTGCCGGCTGCCCTGAAGCCGGAGGTCGTGTCGGTGAGCCGCTCCTTCAATATCAGGGATACGAGCCTTGAGAAGAAGGCCATGCCAGCGCCCCTGGCGATAGAGGGCCTGTAGTTGCCCTCTCCGAGAAACCTGGAGCCGACCACAAGGTCGGCCTTGCCGTCGAGGACTGGCCTTATTATGTCATTTATCTGCTCGGCAGGGTGCTGGCCGTCGCCGTCGAGCTGTACGGCTATGTCGTATCCGCCCGCGACAGCGTACTTGTAGCCCGTCTGCATGGTGGCGCCGATGCCGAGGTTGTAGACATGATTGAGGACTACGACGCCGAGACCCTGGGCAATTGCCCGGGTGCGGTCAGTGGAGCCGTCGTTTATGACCACGATGTCGGCCCCCGGCGCGTACTTGCGCACAGAGGCGATGACATTGGCTATGGAGGCCTCCTCGTTGAAGGCCGGGATAAGTATAAGGAGCCTGTACGGGTTCATCTATTTTAGAGGGCCTCAGGGCCGGATTTCTCTTCGGAAGGGACCATTGGAAGGTAAAGGGAAAAATGAAGCGGCCGTACTTATTAAAGAATCATGAAGTATATCGCTGATATTGGGCTCCCGGTCGGCTTCCATTCCTCGCCGTCCCTGGCTCGTCATTGCAGCCCCACGCCTTCGCTTCCGGGCGCATCCTGCGCCCTCATCCTCGCTCGCTCGGCGCTCAGGCGTTGCGGCTTCGCCGCCGTTCTGACTCGTGCGGTACATTTGCATATGTAGGGACTCGGCCTACGCTCGCCGGACGTCCTGTCCGTCTCGCTCCGGCTCCGGTATTCCTCCGGTTTTTCGGAAACCGGGACTCGAAGGTCGCCGCTCCTCGCTCCCGCTCCTCGCTCTGACCCGCGAGGCCTCACTTCCGGCGTTCCTCCCGGAACGCCTCATCCTCGCACTTGCTCGGCGTTCGGCCTCTGTTCGAGTCCCACCACCGAGCTAAATTTAATTTGGCTGGTATAACCAGCCAAATTAAATTTGGTGCCGAAGGGGGGACTCGAACCCCCACAGGCTTTCACCCACAAGAACCTGAATCTTGCGCGTCTGCCAATTCCGCCACTTCGGCAACGTCTGGGCCTTCAAGCCCATTCAAAACCAATTTGGCCTTGAAATAGGGGCTGAATCAGGCTAATATCATTGGAAAAATGATGCGAACGCATCTGTTGCCTTGCGACAACACGAAATATTCGCACAGTAAAATTCTTTAGTCAAGGGAGTTTTTGATGAAGTTCTTCATAGATACCGCCAATCTCGAAGAGATACGCACAGCAGACGAATGGGGCCTCGTGGACGGCGTTACCACAAACCCGTCGCTCGTCGCAAAGGAGAAATGCGACTTCAAGGAGCGCATAAAGGATATCTGCTCGATAATAGACGGCCCGGTGAGCGCCGAGGCCATAAGCCTTGACGCGGCAGGCATGATCGCCGAGGCGAGGGCGCTCTCGAAGATACACAAAAACGTCGTCGTAAAGGTGCCGATGACCCTCGACGGCTTGAAGGCCGTAAAGACAGTCTCAAAGGAGGGCATAAAGACCAACGTAACCCTCGTCTTCTCCGCCGTTCAGGCACTTATGGCCGCAAAGGCAGGGGCCACCTACGTGAGCCCGTTCATAGGCAGGCTCGACGACATCTCCCAGGTGGGCATGGACCTCATAGCCCAGATCCTCGATATCTACGAGAACTACGGGTTTACCACGGAGATCATAGCCGCGAGCATCAGGCACCCGGTACACGTGCTCGAAAGCGCCCGGATGGGAGCGCACGTCGCCACCATCCCGTTCAAGGTATTGGAGCAGCTCTCAAAGCACCCTCTTACCGACATCGGCATAGAGAGGTTCCTCAAGGACTGGGAGAAGGTCCCAAAATAAGCCCTTCAGGGGGATTCCCATATCCAGACCCGTTCTAAGCCCCAGCCATAGATATTCATCAGGAACTGCCCCTTTCCGGGGCAGTTCCGTCTTATTTTCCCGGAAAAACACGCCAGATACCCTGAAGATATATAATCAGGTTAGCATCTTTTCAAATATCCGTAATACTCCAGAGGTGAAGATTGATTACCCATGTAGTTCTCTTCAAGCTCAAGGACAGGTCCCCTGAGACGATAGCCAAGATGGTTAAGATGCTCAAGGGGCTCTCCGGAAAGGTGCCGCAGGTAAAGGCCATAGAGGTCGGTACTGACGTGCTGAGGTCGGAGAGGTCCTATGACATCTCGCTCACCGTGAAGCTGGACTCGCAAAAGGACCTCGAGCTCTACCAGATACACCCGGAGCACGTAAGGGTCGCGCAGCACATCGCAGCGATAAGAGAGGCGGTAGCGGTAGTTGACTATGAATCCTGAGAGGGATACCGAAGAGCTCAAAAAGAAAGTGCAGTCCTTCATGGAGCAGGAGGAGACAGGCCCCATTACCCTCCGCGAGCTCGTCCATGCCTTCGGCGTGCCGAGGGCAGACAGGGACCGCTTCAAGCGCATCATCAAATCGATGGTCTCCGAGGGCCTCCTCATAAAGACCCGGGGCGGCAGGTACGGGCTGCCCTCGAAGATGAACCTTGTCACAGGCAGGCTCACCTGCCACCCTGACGGCTACGGCTTTGTCGTGCCCGAGGGAGCTGGCAAGGAAAGGGAAGGGGACATATTCATCAGCAACAGGAAGCTCTCGGGCGCGATGCACAACGATACGGTCGTCGCGAGGGTGGAGGGCATAAAGAAGGGCGGCAGGGGAGACAGGCGCGAAGGCTCCATAATCAGGGTGATCTCGCGCGCCAATAAGACCATAGTCGGCAGGTTCGAGTGGGGCAGGGGCTTCGGCGTGGTGATACCCTCTGACGAGAGGGTCATAAGCGATATAATAATACCGCCCAAGGAGGCGAAGGGCGCTACCGACGGCATGATAGTATCGGCCGAGATAACGCGCTGGCCCGCGAAGAACATGGGCGCCACCGGGAGGGTACTGGATATAATCGGCGACCCGGACGACCCTGACGTAGAGGCAGAGGTCATACTGAGGAAATACGGATTGCCGAACAGGTTCCCGCTCTCCGTGATGCACGAGGTAAAGGGCGTCCCCAGGGAGGTCAGCCCAAAGGAGATAAAGGACAGGGTAGACTTGAGGGAGCGGACGGTCTTTACCATAGACGGCGAGACGGCAAAGGACTTTGACGACGCTGTCTCGATAGAGAAGACGCACAAGGGCTACAGGCTCTGGGTCTCGATAGCGGACGTGAGCTATTACGTGAAGGAAGGAACTGAGATAGACACCGAGGCCTACGCCCGGAGCACGTCGGTATATTTTCCGGACAGGGCCATACCCATGCTCCCCGAGGCGCTCTCGAACGGGATATGCAGCCTGAATCCGAACGTCGACAGGCTCACAATGACAGCCGAGCTCGACCTCGACGAAGATGGCAGGGTCACGCACAAGAGGTTCTACGAGAGCGTCATTAGAAGCGCCGAGCGCATGACCTATACGGACGTCAAGAAGCTCATAACGGACGAGGACGCCGAGCTGTCCAAAAGGTACGCCCGGATATTGCCTGACGTGAAGCTCATGGCGGAGCTCGCGCAAAAATTGATGAAGAGGAGGTCTGAAGAGGGCTCCATCGACTTCGACCTTCCCGAGCCGCAGATAATAATAGATATCGAGGGCAGGGTAGAGGGCATAGTCAAATCCGAGAGGAACATAGCCCACAGGCTCATAGAAGAGTTCATGCTCTCCGCCAACAGGGCTGTCGCGGAGGAGTTCTCGACGAGGGAACTCCCCTTCATCTACAGGGTGCATGAGGAGCCCTCGGTGGACTCGATAGCGGACTTCGCGGAGTTCGTCGCCGGCTTCGGCATCCGCTTCAGCGCCGAGGGGCCGAAATCATTCCAGTCCGTGCTGAAGCAGGTCGAGGGCAAGGCGGAGGAGAAGCTCGTAAACCACGTGCTGCTCCGATCAATGAAGCAGGCCGTATATTCCGAGGATAACGCAGGCCACTTCGGACTGGCGTTCGACGATTATACCCACTTCACCTCTCCAATAAGGAGATACCCTGACCTCGTGGTGCACAGGCTCCTTAAGCTCCTTCTTAAAAAGCAGTATACGGCCGAGGCGCGCGGGCATATGGAATCCGCCCTGCCTGAGATAGCGGGCCACACATCCGCCCGCGAGAGAAAGGCGATGGAGGCCGAGAGGGAGATAGCGGACCTCAAGAAATGCCAGTTCATGAAGGACAAGGTCGGCGAGGAGTACGGCGGCTTTGTCTCGGGAGTGACGAGCTTCGGCTTCTTCGTGGAGCTGAAGGACTACTTCGTCGAGGGGCTCGTCCATGTCTCCATGCTGACCGGCGATTATTATATATTCGACGAGAAGAGGCACACGCTCACCGGCGAGAGGACGAAGAAGTCCTTCCGTCTCGCGGACGAGGTAAGGGTAAAGGTGGCGGGAGTGGACCTCGAGAGGCGCAGGATCGACTTGGTCCTTGCCCAGGAAGAGGACGGGGCAGGGAAAAAGAAGAGGAGGAGATGAGCCCCTTGAGGTTCCATGCCGCATACAAGAGCGCCCGGAGGCTCCGCGAGATAGCCACGGTGCTCGTGCGCCACGGCTTCTTCCCGCTCATGGAGAGGATGCACCTCACCAGGCTCGTCTCCATACCCTTGAGGCTCGCGGGCCGCAGATTTACCAAAGAGGCCGAGGCGCTCACAGAGCCCGAAAGGGCCAGGCTCGCCCTCGAGGAGCTCGGGCCCACGTTTATAAAGTTCGGCCAGATACTCTCTACGAGGCCCGACGTCGTGCCCCACGACTTCGTCGTTGAGTTCCTGAAGCTCCAGGACTCGGTGAGCCCCTTCCCGTTCAAGGACGTCATAAAGGTCATAGGGGCCGAGTTCCACAGGCCCTATACCGAGCTCTTTTCGTCGATAGAGGAGGCGCCCGTCGCCGCCGCCTCGATAGCCCAGGTGCACAGGGCTCTGACGCGCGATGGAATCGAGGTCGTCGTAAAGGTGCAGAGGCCGGGCATAGAGGCGACCATCGAGACCGACATCGCCATCCTGGGCTATCTCGCCAGGATCGCCTTGAAGTACATCCCGGAGGCGAAGCTCTACGACCCCGAGGGCATGGTCGACGAGTTCTCGCGCGTCATAAAGAGGGAGATGGACTTCACCCTCGAGGCGAGCTACATGGGGAAGTTCAGGGAGAACTTCGCGGGCGACAGCAGGGTGATGGTGCCGAAGGTCTTCTGGGAGAGCACCTCCAGGCACGTCCTTACCATGGAGCGCGTCCACGGCATAAAGGTGGACAAGGTGGGAAGGCTCAGGGAGGCGGGCATAGACACCGAGGCCGTTGCCCACCTCATAGCAGACGTATTCTTCAAGCAGGTATTCGAGTTCGGGCTTTTCCACGGCGACCTGCACTCGGGCAACATCTTCGTCGTCTCGCAGGGGCAGATAGCCTTCGTGGACTTCGGCATCGTGGGCAGGATAGACGCGTCCATGAAGCAGAACCTCGCGGACATCCTCATCGGCTTCGCGACCCAGGACTATGAATCGACCATAAAGGTCTACCAGCGCATGGGGATACTGCCCGAGACAATAGACAGGGCCGCCTTTGAGAGGGAGTACCACGACATACTCCTCCGCTACTTCGGCAGGCCCCTCAAGTACGTGAAGATAGGCGAGGTACTCCTCGACTACATAAGGCTCGCCGCCCGCCACGAGATAACGCTGCCGAGGGACCTGCTCCTCTTCGACAAGTGCATCATTGAGCTCGAAGGGCTGGCAAGGGTCCTGTATCCTGACGTGAATATCCTCGACGAGTGCGAGCCCTACGCGAGGAAGCTCTACGTCGAGAGGCTAAGCCCGTCATCCATTGCAGAGGGCGCCCTCTCCGTGGCCGCGGACTACCGCGACCTCGCGAAGGACTTCCCGTCGCAGGCGGGGCGCATAATGAAGAAGGTGCTGGACGACAGGCTCCGCATAGAGTTTTTGCACAGGGGGCTCGAGGACTTCATGGGCGAGGTGGACAGGTCCTCCAACAGGCTCACCTTCGCGGTCATAATAGCGGCGCTCATCGTGGGCTCTTCCATGGTCATCGCGGCGGAGAGCGCGCCTACTGTCATGGGCCTGCCTGTCCTCGGCATCCTGGGCTTCCTCATCGCCTCCATGCTCGGCTTCTGGCTCGCGGTGCAGATACTGAGGTCGGGAAAGTTTTAACCTTATGCGGATATTCCGTAACTCGAAGGGGCTAATGCGAAAGACAAAGGCGGCGGTCGTAACCCTCGGCAACTTCGACGGAGTCCACCTCGGGCATCAGAGGATATTAAGGAAGGTCAGGGAGAGGGCGGCCTCTCTCGGAGCCAGCTCGGTCGTCTATACCTTCGAGCCCCATCCCCTGAAGGTCGTCGCGCCGCATAAGAGCCCGCCCCTTATACTCGACACGGAGGATAAGGCCCGGATAGTCGAGGCCCTCGGCATCGACTACATGGTAGTGGCGAGCTTCACAAAGGAGTTCGCTTCGAGGCACCCGAGGGAGTTTGTCGAGGAGGAGATAAGGCCCATAGCCGCCGAGGTCTGCGTTGGCCACGACTTCTCCTTCGGCAGGGGCAAGGAAGGCACCGCCGAGTATTTGAAGGAGCTCGGGGCTGAGCTCGGCTTCCGGGTCCATGTGATACCCGCCTACAAAAAGGGCGCAGAGGTGGTGAGCAGCTCGCGCATCCGCCGCCTTATCATGGAGGGCGATGTACGGAAGGCGGCTTTACTCCTGGGCCGTCCGTTCGCTATAAAGGGAAGGGTCGTAAGGGGACAGACCATGGGCAGGGAGATAGGCTTCCCGACGGCAAACATCAGGCAGGAGGGCGAGCTTGTCCCTGGCGACGGCGTCTACGCGGCCTTTGCGTTTGCGGGGAAGACCCGGCACAGGGCGGTCGTCAATATAGGGATGGCGCCGACCTTCGGAGGCAGGGAGAGGTCTGTAGAGGTCCATATGCTCGGATTCAGTGAGAACATCTATGGTAAAAGGGTCAGGGTGGAGTTCGTAAGGAGACTGAGGGGAGAGAAGGCCTTTGCCTCGTGTGAAGCGCTTAAGCGCCAGATAAGGCTGGATATTAAGAGGGCGGAGAGGATCTTGTCAGCAGGCTGCTGAAAAAGTCCATCTGCTTTGTTGGCCTCAAAGCTCGTCCTGCGACGTACATGAAGAGTACGCCGCATTCCTCGCTCCCCGATTTAACCGGGGCCTCGCATATGGAGCTTTTTGAGCAGCCTGAAATAGAGATTACAGGAAACTTCAAATGACAATCAACGGCCATACGAAGATAACAGGCATATTCGGCGACCCCATCGGACATACGCTCTCGCCTGCCATGCAGAACGCCGCATTCAAGGCCGTCGGCCTCAACGCCGTCTATGTCCCGTTCCATGTAAAGGCAGACGACCCGGCCGTCCTCAAGGCCGCTGTCGAAGGCCTGAGGGCCATGCGTTTTCTCGGCGTGAACGTCACCATCCCGCACAAGGAGCGGGTCTTAAGGTACCTCGACGAGATAGACCCGCATGCCGCCGACATAGGCGCGGTAAATACGATTGTCAACAGGGACGGCAGGCTCTTCGGGTACAACACGGACGGGACAGGCTATCTCTTAAGCCTCCGGGATGAGACGGGCCTTAGAATCGCGAGAAAAAAGATTGTCATCATAGGCGCCGGCGGGGCTGCCCGCGGCATATTCTACGCCATGCTCGGCATGAAGCCCTCCTCAATCGTGCTCGTCAACAGGACCATAAGGAGGGCCAACACGCTGGCAAAGGCATTTGAGGCGCGGTTCAGCTCGACAGATATAAGGACTTCAGCTCTTCAAAGGGGCGCCCTCATAGAGCACCTCTCGAACGCCGACCTTGTCGTGAATACTACTTCAATCGGCATGATGGGCAAGGGAGAGCTCGATATACCAGTCGAGGCCCTGCCGCCAAAGGCGATAGTCTCGGACATAGTCTACAGGCCGTCGAAGACGGGGCTACTGAAGGCCGCGGAGAAGAGGCGCCTTAAGACCCACGGAGGCCTGGGCATGCTCGTGCGCCAGGGCGCCATAGGCTTCGAGCTCTGGACCGGCATGAAGGCCCCTGTCTCAGTCATGACAGGGGCCGCGTTAAAGGCCCTGAAGCACAGATGAAGATCGTCTTTATCGCCGACGGCCACCTGAAGGGCGACGATACGGAAGGCCAGGCATCCCTCGCGAAGTTCCTCGACTCCCTCAAGGCAGACACCCTCGTCGTGCTCGGAGACCTCTTTGATTTCTGGACAGGCTCGAACAGAGTCGCCCGGAAAAAATACATGACCGTGCTCGACAGCCTCCTTCGCATTCAGGCGCGCGGAACGAAAATAATCTACTGCGAGGGCAACCACGATTTTTCAATGGGGGCGTTCTTTACCCAGAAGCTCAAGGCAGATGTCTACCCTGAAATATCGGAAGTGATGATAGACGGGAAGAGGTTCCTCCTGGGCCACGGCGATACAATATCCATGACAACAGGCTACAGGCTCTGGAGAGGGTATCTCCGGAGCCCGCTCTTCACGGCCGTGTCAGCCATAGCCACGTCCCCGGTCGTATGGGCCATCGCTGGCTCTCTGTCGAAGAGGAGCAGGGGAAAGGACAGATACCTTTCGGAAGTAAACCAAGTGGAGGCGAGGCTCCGCGAGTTCGCAAAAGGTAAATTAGCCGAGGGCTTCGACGCCGTGGTGCTCGGCCACTCCCACGCGGCAGGAGTCCACGTAGAGCAGAAGGGCGTCTACGCGAACCCCGGAAGCTGGGCAGGCGAGAGGAGCTATCTGGTATATGAAAATGGCGCCGTTACCCTGAAAAAATGGAAGAACAATGGAAATACCCTATAAGCTCCTTTCAGAGGAGGCGCTCTCCGGGCTCATAGAGGAGTTCGTAAGCCGCGAGGGCACCGATTACGGCCACAGCGGCTTCAGCCTCGCACAAAAGGCAGCCGCGATCCGCCGTCAGCTCGCCTCCGGCAGGGCGGTGATCGTCTATGACGAGACTGAGATGACCTGCAATATCGTCCCCAAGGAATAACCCCCTGTTTTTCAAACCAAACCCCCCTTAACCCTTCAAATCCACGTCCGATAAGATAGAGGCGAACGGAGCGTCCATGTTTCGTAACTTGTTGATTTACCTCATTTTTAATAACGGGCGGAGAGGAGTTCCTCGTGCTCGCGCCGAACGCGGACCTTGAGAATGCGCATCTCCTGGCGGAGAGGCTGAGAAGCCGCCTCTCGGAGCATCTCTTCGAGCATATCGGGAGGATAACCGCGAGCTTCGGTGTCGCGGCGTACGGGGCGGGCGAGACAAAGGACGCCTTTATCCTGAGGGCGGACAACGCGATGTACAGGGCAAAGCTCTCCAGGAACAGGGTAGAGCAGGCCGCCTGAGCCGAGATGCCTACTCGCGGCCTATTACGACCGTGTCCGCTATCCTGTCGCCCAGCCTCGCGCCCCGCTCGTCCGTGTATACCAGGACCATCTCGAAGCCGATGACCAGCAGGGTCGCGGCCAGGAAGAGCGCCTTTCCCAAATAGGGGATCCAGCCCACGATGAACCAGAATACCATCAGGAGGCCAAAGGGAGAGTTCCGTATGATGGAGCGCCTGAAGTCGCAGGCCTCTCGCGTCTCGGCTGAGACGGCCTTGAGCCCCACGACCCTCTTGCCCAGGCTCTGGCCGCCCTTCAAGCCGTCGGAGATGAGGATATAGGTAATCCCGGCAAGCGGCCCGATGAAGGTCGGAAAGGCGAAGAAGGCGCCCATGACGAGGAAGTCTATGAACTTGGCAAGGAAGCGCTCAAGCACGTCCGCCTTGGGGAACGGCTCGGCGCCGGTCTCCATGTGCGCGAACTCCTCCATATGGCCTCCTTTCAGCTATTCCTCGTCCCTTGTGAAGAGTATAAACGCCATCGACGGGCGCTTTGAGGCGTCCCTCATGGCGAAATGGATGTTCTCGAGCTGCCAGCCTTCGGGTACAGCCTTGTTCAGCTCCCTCTCGATCGTCTCGTCCGTTACGGTCGAGAGCTCTACGACCTTGTACTTTAACATTATTAAGGCTCAATCGGGCTCTGATATATCGCCCTTCCGATAAAGAAGGGGCCCATTCTTTCGATATAGGTCGATGTCTGCTCGGTCTTCCTCATGACCTGCACAAGGGCCGAAAGCGGATATAGCTCCTTGCCGACAAGGCCAATGAGAAAGTCGTTGTCGTTTTTATCCAGCCCGTTGCAGATGAGCCTTACGTCATGGCCCAGGTCAGCCTTGCCAAAGGCCCTGCCGATTACGCCGTGCTCCATCAGTATGCGCCCCTGGTCCTTCTGGGGGAGCCTTGCGAACTCGCCCCGTCTCCTGAGCGGATACCAGACAGCCCAAGGCCATTCCCTGTTGAGGACGACCCTCCTGGTCCTCCTCAAGAGCCAGTCCTCGAGGTCCTCCTCGTGGCCCATGCCGTAGGTGCGCCCGAGCATGGATTGCTCCTGCTTAAGCTCAAGGGCGGCGAACTCAGGCCTGGAGAGCATGTCCCGTACTGTAGTTACGAAGAACAGGGGGTCCCGGCTCATGGTGACGAGCCCTATGCCCTTGGGGTCGTGCATGTCCAGGTAAAGGGCGGCTTCTATCCCGGTACCCTCGACCAATCTTATCAGAGGTTTAGTGTCAACGCATCCTGTAAATACATGGAGTTGGACAAAAAGCCTCTCATCGAGCCTCTGGCGCGTGCCGTCCTTTAACCCGCCCTTTTCGCTTATGTCTACAAGGGCCTCGAGGTCCATGCCCGCTGGTTTCGGGGCCTCCGCGCCGCTATTGACAGGGTGTCCCGGCCTTCCGGGGTGTCCCGGCTTCTCTTCGTTGTTCATCGCTTAGCCTCCTCATGCAAGCGGAATATAAAAATGCCGGCCTCGCCAGGGGCTCTTCAGCCCTTGTACCAGCCGGCATCATATTATATCGGACCGCGTATTTTCTGCTTTAATCTTTGCTATGGGGTACCTTATAACCTCCCCCTTTACGGGGGATGGCAGGGTGGGGGTGAAAATATTTTTCACCCTCCCCTCGGTCCCCTCCCGTCAAGGGAGGGGAAGATTACAGTCTTACTTGAAGACCTTCTGGCCCCCGCCCTCCTGAGCCTTCTTGTCGTCGCGCGCCTTCTTGGCCGCCTCAGAGGGCTGGTAGGTGCAAAACGGCTCTTCGTCCATATAGTCAGAGGTGAAGGCGAAGGCCCTTGCCCTGCACCCGCCGCAGACCTTCCTGAACTCGCAGTAGCCGCACCTGCCGTTGTACTCGTCCCAGTTCCTCATCTCCTGGAAGACCTTGGAGGTGTCCCAGATGGTGTGGAAGGGCTCCTTCCTTATGTCCCCGCACTCGACGTCCAAAAAGCCGCATATCTGTACCTTGCCGGTGTTCGAGACAAAGGCGAAGGACTGTCCGCCCATGCAGCCCTTGCTCATCGCGTCGAGGCCGTGGGTCTCGGGCGTCACGGCTATGCCCTTTTCCCTCTCCTTCTGCCTGAATATCCTGTAGTAATGGGGGGCGCAGGTGGGCTTGAACTGAAGCGGCACCTTGTCCCTCATCTCGTAGAACCACGAAAGCGACTTCTCGTACTCCTCCGGAGAGATCTCCTGGTCCTTCAACTGCGCGCCCCTGCCAGTCGGAACGAGCAGGAACGGGTGGTGCGCAACAGCGCCCAGAGATATTACGAGCTCCAATATCTTCGGCAGCTCCTGGAGGTTATGCTTCGTGATGGTGGTATTGACCTGGAACGGCAGGCCCACCTTCTTTACGCTCTCTATGGCCTGCATGACGCTCGCGAACGCGCCGGGGACCCTCCTGAAGTTGTCGTGGCTCTCGGCAGTTGCGCCGTCTATGGAGAAGCTCACCCTCTGTATGCCGGATTCCACCATCTTCTTCGCCGTCTCCTCGGTTACGAGGAAGCCGCAGGGGGCCATGACCATGCGAAGCCCCAGCTTGGTGCCGTACTTGGCGATCTCCCAGATGTCGTCGCGGAGCATCGGCTCTCCGCCGGTCATTATCATGATAGGGTTAGAGAAAGAGGCCACGTCGTCGAGGAACCTGAAGCATTCTTCTGTCGTGAGCTCGTTGGGGTAGGGGCCGAAACGGGCCGCTGCCCTGCAGTGTATGCAGTCCAGGTTGCAGGACCGCGTAAGCTCCCAGGCTATGAGCTTGGGCATCCACTTCCTTCCCATTTCGCTCTTATCAGGA
>Ga0209324_10000521_pt1 | contig 26996 bp, 31 predicted proteins | sample Rifsed19ft3_FD_184015 | JGI IMG/M metagenome (GOLD analysis project Ga0209324, IMG submission 184015) | Soil microbial communities from Rifle, Colorado, USA - sediment 19ft 3 (version 2) | ecosystem: Environmental > Terrestrial > Deep subsurface > Rock core/Sediment | place: Rifle, Colorado...
TTTGCCTCTAACGACTCTGGAAAAAATAGTGGCCCAGCCAACGGTCCTTTCTTCACCAAAGAAGGTTGTGGGGTCCAACCAGAGTGTGTGCCGCCAACTGTCCCGCCAACTCTACGGTCGCCTGCAGATGAAGCTGAGGTAAGTTTGGGAACAGCCAACTGGAGCTGGACGGATGCTGCTGGTTATGAGCCAAACTCACCTTTGGAAGGATTTTGGATCGATTTTGATGATGCAACCGATGGTGATACCAGCTTTACAACCGGAAGAGTAAGCAAATTTGTGGGTCTAAGCGCTTCGGTAAATTACAGCAGTCTCTATAGCGGAGCTGGTGGGATAACACTAATTCAAGGTCATACATATGCTTGGAGAGTCTTTGCGCAAGTTTGCAGCAAGCCAGCTGCTGGTATTCACAGTAATACTAGGGCTTTTACCGCTTATCCGGACGACTCGTTTGGGTTTGGGACACCAGCAATTCCAACTGGTTTAAGGTATGATAATTTAGGCTGTATAGATTCTAAGGAAGTAACTATAACCTTTATTTGGAAAAGTGCTCCTTTAGCTGAGGGTTATCATGTTCAGGTTTCGACACTCTCTGACCCAGCAGCTCGATGGGCTCAAGGAAACTTCGTTGATTCTGGTGTAGTTGGGGTGAATGTTGGTAGCAACGAAGTGGCGTATTCAGCCGAGTGGGATAGTGGGAAGACCCATTGGTGGAGAGTTATTTCCCACCGTTCAGTATTGCTTGTTGAGCTTGATAGCGACCCTGCCTACCCAAGTGGTGATTTTGCGCTTTTTAACCAAGATTGTAGCCCACCGGGAGATTTAGGAGTCGCCATAAGTATCAGAGACCCAAATGTAAAGCTTATCAACCCACCTTCTGCCCCTGCTGCTGAACTGCAGAAAGTAGTAACCCGCTCCATTGATGCTGGTTGGAACCCGGCAGCGGTGGTGGATGTTTGGAAGAATGAGAGTGCCTATTCTACTGACGGGTACGGCATTATGGGTTGTCTTGATGGGTCGAGTTCTACCTTGGATAGCCAATTAACGTGCTTTTTCAAAACTCACAGTGATAAGACGGACTTTGCTCAATGGATTGCTTGGCATTGTGGGCCAAACGCGGTACCAATTTGTTCAAACGCACACCCGCTTCCAGATGGATCTAAACCAGCTAACAAACCGTATCCAGGTAGAATTATTTATACCTATGATGGTTTTGTGCCGTCGGGTAATTATGGAGCAAAAAGAGGGACTTTAGCGGATCCTTGGGAATGCTGGTACCAAATTAATAATATAGTCTGGGGTCCTGATCAATGTTACCCAGGACCGTTTATACCGCCAACAGCCGGAGGTCTTTAGTGCTGCAAGATGAAAGAAATATTTAATAGGAATTCAAAACTTATCATTGCTATTTCAGGACTTATTTTATTAGGTGTCTCAGCCTTAATTATTTTCTTGGCGGTGTCTAAATCACAACCAGGAAAATACCCTGAACGGTTCCAAAAAGTTTTAGGTGAAGGGGAAGCTGGAAGAATAATTATTAGCACTCAAGACTTTTACATCCAATACTACCCTTCAACGGGAGTATTTACAGTTATACTTGCAAACCCTGCCAACAAGGATACAGTACAAAAAAATGTTGAAACCTATTTTAAGGGATATGGTATTAAAGATGTAGATAAATTGAATATTGATTATTGCACTCAAAACCCGGGCAATTTGGAGCAGCAAAAATCAGTTTGGGAGTGTGACCTCTAGCTTGACTTTAACCCCATAGTGTGATATGATATAGGCACAATAGAACTAGAAGGAGTGAAAGGTGAGTAGGTTAGTTCTGTTCCTTGTAGTTGCCGCCCTGGCGTTTGGCACCATTGCTTGTGGTTCAACCAAGTCTCAGGTCTCGGCTCAGCAGAGCTCCGCACCCACCCCACTGCCTGGTATCTACGATCTCTTCAAGGATAAGCGTGAAGGTCAGGTTCTGTTTGGTGACCGCGAGGGTAGTTTCGACATCATCTACTACCCGTCGACCCTCGTTTTCACTGTCAGAGCCCACAACCCTACTAAGAAGGAAGCCATTATGGAACAGGTGAAAACCTTCTTTAGCAACCTTAACGTTAAAGATCTGTCCACCATCAACATTCAGTGGTGCGACAATCATCCGGAGAACTTGGATCAAGGTAAGCCAAGGTGGGAGTGTACGTCTCTGTCCGCAAAGGGCCCCTAAAGTTTCGCAAGAAACCGAACGGGCCCTTTCACTTTGCTTAAAAACTTGGCTGTTTGTTTAAATTTCCAATTGACAACCCCAGTTTTTGTGTCGTATAGTATATACATCTGAATGAGAATTGACAAGCAGACGCTGAGATTTGAATGGGATAAAGGCAATATTGGTAAGAGTAAAAAGCACGGAGTTTCCGACCAAGAAACAGAAGAGGTGTTTTTTGATAGCGGTAAGGTTAGTTTTAAAGATCTTGTGCATTCTGACACAGAAGAAAGATTTATTTTATTGGGAAAGACTAGTAAGGAAAGATTACTTTACATAGTTTTCACCAAAAGGGAAGATAGGATCAGAATTATTTCAGCTCGTGATGTTAACAAAAAAGAGAGACCATTGTATGAAAAAACAACTTAAGGTACCAAAATTTAAAAATGAAGATGAAGAAAGAGAATTCTGGAGTAAACTTGACCTATCAGAATATTACGAACCCGCTGACTTTGAAAAGGTAAGTTTTCCCAATCTTAAACCTACTAGCCGATCGATTTCGATTCGTGTTCCAGAACACCTTATAAACCGAGTCAAAGAGAAAGCTAACGAGATTAATGTGCCTTATCAATCCTTAATTAAGGAGTATATTAAGGAAGGCGTATCTTCGAAAAAGTAAAACCAGCCTGTTTGTTTAAATTTTCCACCAGTAGTATTATTGTTTTAGATTAAACCTAAACTAAATAAAGGAGGTTCTATGAAGTTCTTTACTGGCCTTTTCCAGCCCAAAGTGGCTTACGCCCACTGTGATGTCCCTTGTGGTATTTACGATCCGCACAACGCCCAAATGGCCGCTCATACGGTTCTAAGAATGACTAAAATGATCGAAGATTTGAAAAATGAGGATGAAAAGAAATTTGTTCACCAACTTTCCCGCCTCCAAAAAGTTAAGGAAGAACACGCCGAACTTCTCAAGAGTGAGGTAAGAATAATTTGGGGGGACTATTTTAAAGCTGAAAATTACCAAGATTTACCTCTCTTGCACGAGAAAGTTTTTAAAATCATGAAACTTGCCTCTAAAGTTCGTCAGGAAGTTAATCTAGAAGCTTGCAACGAACTGATGAGTGCAACCCTTGAATTTGCCGAGATTTTCTACAAAAGTAAAGGACTAGAGCCGGTTCGAGTCAAATCACCTTACCCCACAGAAGGGGAACTTGTAATTTATAAGTGATTTTCCCGTTCTCACGCTACAAAATTGTCGGCCACAGCATGTCACCGACTTTAAAACCAGGTCAGACTGTTTGGGTATTCCAATGGGCTTACCTTTTCTCCAAACCCCAAGCGGGAGAGGTTGTGGTGTTCGAAAAAGAGGGCAAAGAGATGGTTAAGAGGATTACTGAGGTTCGCGATAACGCTATTACGGTAGTTGGGGATAATAAGGTTGACAGTTTAGAGGTAGGTAGCGTGCCGGTGAGAAATATTGTCGGCAGAGTTCTTGGTTGACAAGAAAAAGTTTTATTGGCAAAATTGATAAAGATCATTATGAGGAAACTACTACTAGTTCTTCCCCTTCTACTCACTCTATTTGCTCCCACAGTTACTGTTTTGGCTCATGAGGGAGAAGATGATGGTGATAGCCATGAACAGATTGAGGCTAAGCGCCAAGAGCTTATGGAGCGGTTCGAAGCTCGTCAAAAAGAGCGCCAAGACCACATCGCCAGCATGGCCGCTCGAATAAAACAACATTTAACCGACGTTAAACTACGAGTTTGTGAGAAAAGGCAAGAAATTATTAAGCGTAGATCAGTTAATCTAGCCAACCGCTCCCGCCGCCACCTTGATATCTTCTTAGGAATTGCTAAAAGAGTTGATAATTTTTATAACGAGAAGTTGGTTCCGAAGGGAATAGTGGTTAGTAATTATGAGGAACTGAAAGCTGATATTGAGGCCCAGAAAGCAGAGCTTGAGGCAGCAGTTGCTTCTGCAAAAACAGTTGCGGAGGGTTTCGACTGCAGCGGGGATGATCCCAAGGGACAACTAGCGGATTTCCGGGCTGAGATGAAGCTAGTGATCGAAGCTTTGAAAGATTATCGAGAAGCGATTAAAAACTTTATCGTCGCTATTAAATCTGCAGCTAGCGCTAGTCGAAGCGCTACTAGCTCAGCAGGAGACTAAATGGAAGAAAGAGCACCGGAACTAACAACTAAAGAGCCGTCTAACCAAAACCCTTCAGAGGAAAAAAGCCACACCCTACTGATTGTGATTGGGGTGGTGGTAATTATCGTTATTTTTGCCGCAGCAGTCTTTATTCTAAGTTACTCCAATCAACCAGAAGATAGTACGCCCACTCAAGACTCTTCGACTAGCGTCAACTCGACCGCAGATTTGGACAAAGTCTCTCAAGAGCTGGACACTACTGATTTAGATAGCTACGAGACTGAGTTGAAACAGAACGACGTTGATGCGGCTGAATTCTAAAGCAGGTAGGTTAGTAAGCCTTTAAGGGCAGGTAAGTTGCGGCTGTATTCAGAAGAAGTTGCTGAAATAAATTCCACCACGATCACGATATTACCTCTTAGGCTCATCCACTCTTCCATCGTACCGGTGATACAGTAACCTAAAGCGCTGGTACAGCCAGCCTCTTCTTCCCCGGTGGAAACACTGCGGCTATAACCAGTAAGATTGGCGTACCAGTCACCAAAATTATTAGCAGCCCCATCCCCAATTACTAGATTGGCCGCGGAATGATAAGTTATCGTTATTGAAGGGTTTTCGGAAACGATTAAATCGCGCAAACTTTGAGTTTCTGGTTCAGAGAACGGCCCTGAACCGCCTCCGGATGGGTAAGAATTAGTTTGCCAGTAGGTTAGTGCTTGCCAGTCGGTTGTGCCCCAGTTACGATTTAAATCAACGCCGTTAGCGTTAAAGCGGTTGTTGGAGGCTCGTCCGTCAGGGTTAGCGTAAGGGATAATAACAAAAGTGCGGTCAGAGGGTATTTGGTTTTGATTAGAACGCAGGTAACTGACCCACTGCGACAACATCGACCCAGTGTTGGATTCAGACCCATGCATAGTCCCAACCAACAAAATTTTCTTCTGACCAGTTCCAAAATAGTAAGCAGTTATGAGGCGGCCTTGAATTGATTTACCGATAGTTTTGACTCTTTCGCCAGTGGTGGTGAAGTTAGCACTAAAGTCTTGAGTGCTATCTTCTCCGCCAATACTTTTAATACCAGCGGCTATTTTCACTTGGTAAGTAGTCGACAAAGCGAGGTTATTTGGCTTGAGGATTAGGGTGTTAGCCCTCCAACTGAAAGAACCATTCAGAGGCGGGGAAACCGAAAAAGCCGCTTGGGTGGAAGGCTGATCAACTGGTTGGTCAAAGTCCACAGTAATGCTTGAGTTTAGTGACGCGTACCCGCCGGAGGGAGAAATACTCAGGACCTTGACGACTCCTGCAGTTGTGAAGCTGATTACAGCTGGAACGTTGAGGATCGATCCATCCGCTGCCTCAAGGCTTTCGGAAAAAGTTACTGCGTAAGTTGTGGCGGTTGCTAAAGGCGCCGAAGGTGAAAACTCAAGACTTTGGTCGTCTTTCCACAGGAGGGTTCCGGTAATTTGTGGATCAGTAGTAAAGGATCTTGCTAAAGTTTCCTTTTTAAGGGCCTTATTAAAGTTGAAGATAAGTGGGCTTTGTTTAGCTACAGTTGTTGCCCCGTTCGTAGGGGAAGAGGAGATTATTTCTAAGGGGTCGATAACTGAAAATTTAGTTTCATAAATTGTTTCGGAGCCAAGAGTCTTGGAGCCGAAGTTGAGCGAAACTTGGTAGTCCCCACCTTGTTCTAGGCTGTCAGTTGGGGTCACCACTACTTTGTTTTCTACGGTTTTAAGCTTATGTTCAAATTGCGGTATGGAAGTAAGGGTGAAATTTCCACCCGAGAGGCTTTTATCAACCTCGAAAATAATTATTGCCTTCGGCGAAACCTCTTTAAAAGGAGAGGTGTTAGCCGAAAGAACTTTTGGTAGAGATGCAGTTTTAAATGAGAGGTTTTTAACGCTTCTGACGCCGAACCAGTTTTTAGCCACCACCTCAACTTCGTAGGTGGTTTCCGGTTGCAAGAGGTCGTTAGGAACGAGGCTGACTGTTTGTAAAAAAGGATTAAAGCCTTTAGCTTTCTTTAAGATGACTTCAGAACTTGGGTTAATTTTAACTTCAACGGAGTTGGCGGCGGTTAGTCCTAAAACCTTAGCAGTTAAAGGTTGGTCAAGTTCATAGTTGGTAGAAAAGCCACTCAAGTGGATTTTTGGAGGCAATAAGGAATAGAGGATTACCACTGCGCAAAAGGCGAAACTAACCGTTACCAGCCCTAAAGTGAGTTTTTCTTGATGAAATTTTGCAAAGTTTAGGATAGTCTTGGCAGACATCTTGACTAAAATATCTTACCATTTTTTACCTTGATTACTTAAGTTGATCCACCGTTATTGTTATACTTTGGGTATATCGACCTAAAGGTAGTTGAATAACCAATCTATGAAGATAGTAGAAAAACCTAAAATTCATTGTATGCGGTCGAAGATTGTCTTCAAGCGCAGAACGCTTTAGCGATCTATATTTTCTCGAGGACTCAAAAATGCAACTAACCCGTTTTGCACACAACCCTATCTTGGCACCAACGGAGAGTTGGTGGGAGATAAAAGCTACCTTTAATCCTGGAGTTGCCCTGTTTGCCGGAAAAGTGCACCTACTTTACCGAGCGATAGGTGGTGATAATTTATCTCGTTTTGGCTTAGCCTTAAGCAGTAACGGTATCGACTTTGAGAGATTGACTGACCCAATTTTTGAGAGCGAGACCGCAAACCCAGACGAGCGCTTGGGTGTTGAAGATGCCCGCATTACCAAGATTGATGATACTTATTATGTTGTTTATACTGCTGCTAGTGTTTACCCAGCAATCGGTTTTAGCGAGAAAAACCTTGCTCCATCACTTTTTAACCCAGCGCCCTGGAAGGTACGTCCCTACCTGTTAACCACCAGAGATTTCAAAAGTTTTGAAAGGAAGGGAAAGCTGCTTGATTTGGATACCAAAGATGCCTGTTTGCTGCCGGAAAAAGTTGCCGGATACTTTATTCTCTACCACCGCCTTTATCCGGATGTTTATTTTACTTACTCTAAAGATCTTAAGGATTGGGCAGAGAGCAGGAAAATTTTCTCGCCAAGAAGTAACCTTTGGGATTCAGAGAGGGTGGGAATAGGCCCCCCACCGATTAGGACTGAAAAAGGTTGGCTATCCTTTTACCACGGCGCTGATCAAGACCATCGATATCAGTTAGGGGTGATAATCTTTGACCTTAAGGACCCCACTAAAATTCTTTATCGATCCGAAAAGCCGATTTTAAGTCCTGAAGAAGATTACGAAAAAGTAGGAATAACGCCTAATGTGGTGTTTACTGGTGGCGCAATTGAAAAAAATGGTCAATATTTTGTCTATTACGGTGCTGCTGATAAGGTTATTGGTTTGGCAACAATCGGTAAGCAAGAGCTGTTAAATTCCCTGAACCCCTAAGATGACTAACGCTTGGATAGAAATCGACGATTTTAAGCTCTGGGACAGTGTTTTGGCTGAGAAAGAACAAGCCTCTTTTTTGCAGTCTTCTGCCTTTGGTAAGTTTCATCAGTCTTTGGGAAATAAAGTTTGGTATTTGGGTAAAATGAAGGGTAATAAACTTTCCGGACTTTGTTTGGTGGTCAAATTGGCAAGTAAAACCGGAAGTTTCCTCTACGTGCCTGGTGGGCCTTTCATTGACGATTGGGAAGAGGACTTTCCTTCGCTGGCTAAGTTTCTGGGTCAGTTAGGCAAAGATGAGAGGGTAAGTTTTGTGCGGCTTGACGCCCGAGAAATTGGTTCCCAACAACTGAAATTAATTGAACAATTTGAACTTAAAGAGTCTCCTACCTACACTCAACCGCAGTGCACTTTAATTCTGAACCTGGACAAAAGTTTAGACGAACTAAAAAAAGGCTTAAGTGCATCCACCCGCTACAATATTGGTTGGGTTGAGAGACAAGGAGTAGCTGTGAAAGTGAGTGAAAAGCCTAGTGATATTGAAATTTTTAATAAGTTACTTGCTGAAACTGCGGCTCGTCACCACTTTCGTCTAGTCAATAAACCTGACTACTACAGAGAGCAATTTTTAAGCTTTGCAAGAGCCGACCAAGCCAAACTTTATCTTACTTATGGGCCGGGTAAGTTGTCCAACGAAGTACTTTCAGCCGCGATTGTAATCTATTTTGGAAAAACAGCTACTTATTTACATGCTGCGAGCAGTTCCAAAGCTCCGAAATTGCGGGCTCCTTATTTAATGGTCTGGAAGGCGATTGCGGATGCTCAAGAGGCTGGATTTAAATTCTACGATTTTTGGGGAGTAGCCAAGGATGAGAGCCCTAAAGATCCTTGGGCAGGGGTAACAACCTTTAAAAAAAGTTTCGGTGGAGAAAGACGCTGCTATGAGAAACCTTACGACTTGGTGCTAGATAATAAAGGGTATTATTTTAGTATTTTTGGGGAAAAAGCAAGAAATATCCTAAAAAGGCTGAGATAACAGCTTCAAAAAATCGTCGGAAATGATCAAATATTTACAAAAAAATCAAGAAATAATCTTTCTTTTTATTTTAGTAACCTTGTTTGGGCTGATCGGCCTAGCTTATGTTTTATCTAATAGCCTTCAAGTTTATGATGCTCCCGGGCATTTAAACTTGATTTGGTATTTAAAGGAGTATTTATGGCCAAACTTTTCAGGTTGGAACAGCTTTACTTTACTTGGTTTTGAACAGGGTGTTTCTTATCCACCATTATTTCATTATTTGGCCGCTAACTTAAGTTTTGTTTTTGGAATTGAGCTGGCGGTGGGGTTATTAATCGTTCTTTCTCTAATAGTTCTACCGCTCAGCGTTTATTACTTTGCCCGTTCCGTAACTAACGAAAGGGGAAAGCAGCTAGTGATTACTTCGTTTCTGCTGGCCTTGATTTTAGTGTTACCCGGTTATTTGGGGGCTAACCTTAAAGCTTTGACACAAATCGGACTGCTACCGAGTTTTGTCTCCCTGCCGCTTGTCTTTTTCTACTTAGGTTCAATCAAGAACTTAGAGCAAGGTAAGGTTTTGCTACCGACAGTGTTGCTTTCAGCAGTAATTTTAACGCACTTAGTAGCTGGACTGTTTTCCCTGCTCTTTTTGTTTGGTAAGTTGTTAACTGATTTTTTCACCAAGAGCCTTGCTAAATCACTTTTGACCCACCTGATTTTTACAGCGCTAATAACCAGCTTTTTCTGGGTGCCTTTTTTGCTAAATTACGGCGGTTTAAGCGTTTCCGCCCACCCAGTTTCTTTAGATTGGCCAAACCTGCTAAGTTTGATAATCTCAGCTAGCTTTCTAATCTCCTTTATAAATAAAAGAAATAAAGTTGGTATTAGTTTGGCAGCCGCAACCGTTCTTTTAAGTTGGGCTACTTTAGGTGATAGCTTGGTCCAAAAATATTTGTCTGAAGGGTTTTTATTTGAAAAAGTTTATAATTTTCACCTCTACCGTTTTCAGGTTTACCAATACCTTCTGCTCGTTGTCTTGGTAGCTTTGTTTTTGGCTGAAAAAACCAAAAAATTAAAGTTAGCCAATCTTCTTATTTTTTCGCCGCTAGTACTGGCTGTTGGCTTTATTTTCCTGAAAACTCCGTTGGTGTCGGTTGATAACGTAAAAGTTAATAATTTCGGGGTTGAGGGCCGTTTTCTCGAAACTTTCCGACGTACCGAAAGCTATCCGTTGGTCTATGCGGTACAGAGTAAGTTGGTGAGTGAAAAAGGTTTGCCTTGGGCCTACGGGCTGTTTACTGACGCGACTGCCAACGGCCCCTATTTAGGGTCCTTGATTAAAAGCCTGCGGCCAGATGCTTACGAGCACATTGATAGTAAGCTAGTTGAAGATTATTTTCTTAATAAAAGTAAGTTAGCAGACGTTTTAGATTTGTTCGCTATAAGTAGCCTTTTTAAGCTAGAAAACGGAGAAGCATTAGAGGACCTCGTTGCCGTCTCAGACGATAAAAATTTTTACTTAGAACCTAGAAAGGGACAGAGTTTTGTAGAAATACCTAAATGGAAAATTCGGCCAGTATTTGCTAACTGGTCAGAAGAGCTAGAAGAATGGTGGACTAAAGATACATTTAATGAACTCTTGGTATTTGACCCAGAAAAGACCTTGAAGGAAACGACGTTTGGGGTAGAAAGCAAGGTACAAATTTTAGATAACAATAAGAACTGGACCAAATTTACCTTTGAGCCTGCCTCTCAAGAAGAAGTTCCTGTTTTAGTTAAATTTGGCTACAGTCCTAATTGGAAAGCCTTCCAAGAAGATAAGAAACTTAAAATTTACAAAGTTAGCCCTAGTCTAATGTTAGTGCAAGCCAAAGGTAAGGTTAAATTTGAGTACCAAAACCCTCAGTTTCAGACAATTTTAGTTGTCGTTAGTTTAGTTTCACTCCCGAGCCTATTTATTTTTAGAAAAAGATTGAAGCTAGAAAAATGAGATACTGGCTAATTTCTGTCCCCACAACAGTTTTTTTGTCCTTAGGTTTGTTTTTCCTAGTCACTCTCTTGGAAAAGCCTGCCGTGGAAGAGTATTTAAGGCCTAAAATTACCACCACAGTTAACAATAAGCAAAGCCTTCATTCTAACGAAAGTAAAATCTTCCAGAAACCAGCAAGCGCTTCCGCTTTCGTCATCATGGAGGAACAAATCTTAGGTACAAAGTTTATTCCCACTGGCACAATTATCACCACTGATAAAGGAGATAACCTTCTTGTTTTGATTAACAAGTCAATCCGCTTATCTTCTAATTACGTACCCGGCGATCTGGTTTCTTTAAACAGTTTGGTTTCTGCAACTAGTGGGTCGATGTTGAGAAGCGAAGCAGCCTCTACCTTGAAAGAAATGTTCGAGGTAGCAGCCGCTGAAGGTATAAGTTTAACAGTTAATTCAGCTTATCGTTCCTATAGCCAGCAAGTTTTGGTTTTCAATAGTTGGGTGGCTAGTGCTGGCTTAAAGGCTGCCGAAAATTTTAGTGCAAGAGCAGGCCATAGCCAACATCAGTTGGGAACAGCCGTAGACTTAACTAACCCCGGCCTCAGCCCTTTCAGTGAAGCCTTCGCTTCCAGCCCAGCTGGTGTGTGGCTAGCCAATAACGCTTCCAAGTTTGGCTATGTTTTAAGTTACCCTAAAGGCAAAGAGCTGGTTACTGGCTACTCTTACGAACCGTGGCATTGGCGATATATAGGTAAAGATAATGCTCAAAAGATGCTTGACAGCGGTTACATCTTAGAAGTTTTCCTGCAAAAATTTGGCATCTGGTAAAATACTGTATAATTAAGCAATGCTTGCTGTAGTCCGCAAATTTAAATTGCAAAACCTGCTAACTAACCGAAACCGTCTCATCAACCTGCTACTTGTTGGGTATCTAGTAATCATGATCGGCTTTATGCTCAGCCGTAACATGGCAATTACCCCTGACCGCTTCTTCGTAATCCTTCTTTTTGGGGCCGTAATTGTGGGTCGGACGCGTACCTTCTTAAAAGATTGGGTGCCGTTTATCGCCCTACTTTTAGCTTACGAGCTGTTGCGGGGTTTTGCTGATACTGCTGGCTTTGGTGTTCACGTTGGGGATCTAGTTTCTTTAGAGAGATCAATTTTTGGCTTTATACCAACCGTCGAACTACAAAGGCTCTTTTTTAACCCCGCACAAATTGCCTGGTGGGATATTGGGGCAGTCTTGATTGACTTTTTGCACTTCCCTCTACCGCTTTTGGTAGCCTTTTACCTTTGGGTTAAAGACCGAAGGGCCTATTGGAAGTTTATAATCGCACTTTTGGCCCTCTCTTTTGCCGGCTTCACTACTTACCTACTTTTTCCAGCTGCCCCGCCCTGGTGGGCTTCCCAAAAAGCTCATTTAATTGAAGTTCATAAGGTCGTTGATTACGTAGTCGCTCAAGTTGGTTGGGGATGGGATTTTTCGCAAATTTACAACAAGTTGAACCCAAACCCAGTCGCGGCTATGCCCAGTTTACACGCAGCTTACCCAACTCTTGCTTTTCTGGCGTTGTTCTCCTTTAGAAAGAAAATTGGTTTACTTTTCTTACCATATCCATTTCTGGTTTGGTTGTCAGTGGTTTACTTGGGTGAACACTACGTTATTGATGTTATTGCCGGGATAATTTACGCAGTGGTCATTTACTTAGCTGTTTACCAACAGTCGGTCATTAGAAAAGTAGTCAGCAGAGTTTTTTCAGCGGCTGGACGAACCGGCAAGAAAGTTTTAACATTAGGTGGTATGGGAGGTAACCTAGTTTGAAAACTCGTGTTGATCGCAATCTTTGCATCGGAGCCGGCACTTGTACAGTGATTGCCCCGGAAGTTTTTGAACTTGATAGCGAACTTAAAGCAGTTGTCAAAGATCCAAAGGGAGCTGACGATGATAAAATTATTGATGCAGCCAAAAGCTGCCCAGTCATGGCTATTTTCCTCGAAGACGAGGAAGGCAATCAGATCTATCCCTAATTATTTTTGTTACCTTTTGCAAAAAAGGTAACGCCAATGTTGCCGCCAGAGCTGCGCTGCTAGAAAAATTTAAGCCGCTTGTGTACGTGGGCAAACTCCTCACTCCGTTCGTCAGACAGGCCACCACTTAACATCTCGCTTTATTAAATTTTTCTTTAACGCTGCTCGCAATGGCGGGTTTAAATCAGAAGTAAAATAAGTATTATTAACTTATGGAAAAACTAGAAAAATATCGCTCGATGCGTAGGGAAAACGAGACTCCAGAACCGTTTACTTCCAACGACATTGATCCCGACAAACTCGTCTATGTAGTTCAGAAACACCAGGCCACTGCCTTGCATTATGATTTCCGTCTAGAAGTCGATAAAGTTATGCTTTCCTGGGCAGTTCCTAAGGGTCCATCGCTGGATAACAAAGTTAAACGTTTGGCGATGCAGACTGAAGACCACCCCCTTGATTACCGCCATTTTGAAGGGACAATTCCAGAAGGCCAATATGGAGCCGGAACTGTCATGGTTTGGGATGAAGGTTACTACTACCCAGAAGTTGAGATTTCTAAAGGCGTACGGAAACAAATTAAAGATAAACAAGAGGGAGAAAAAGTAATGCTCGGAGGGTTAGAAAAAGGGGAATTAAAGTTTTTCCTCGAAGGCAAAAAGCTCAAGGGTTCGTTTGCCTTGGTTAAAACCCGTGGCTTTGGTGGTAAAAACGCTTGGCTTTTGATCAAACACGCCGACAGCTTTGTAAAAGAAGGTTGGAATGCGGCCGAGTTTAACTTCTCGGCAGTTTCTAACAAGTCTCTTGAGGAAATAGCGCAATCGAGTTAATTTTACCCCACTAAGTTGACTTATAGATCTATAATTACCTTAAGAAAAGGAGGGAGTACATGTTTCTCGTTAGGACCTTCGAAGAAAGGTTGCAGGTAAGCCGCCGCGAAGCAGTGAAGAGGTCCATAATGGTGGCTCTGCTGACACTCTTCGTGGCGATGGCTGGGTTTGGTTGGGTTGAGCTGTTCCCCTGGGCGCCTCAAACAACCAAGACAGACTCTTTCCTGCCGGTTCAGTTCACACCGGTCGAAAGCGTTTTGGGCGGCGACGTAGAACTCAACCGGGCAGACTTTCTAAAAACTGTCCAAGACAAGAACGTCTTCGTTGCGGTCCGAGGGAACTCAATAACCTACTTGCTAAAGGACGACGACGTGGCTTACCGCCACTACCGTTACACCCAATCGCCTTTTGGTTACGAGTTTAACCAAAAGTACACGGTAGAAAACGGCCAGGTAGTGCGCCACTTTGTAAGAAACTGGGGCGAGATAAGCATGGGTCTCATCTTCATTCCGGCAATAGTTTTGTTGGTATGTTCATTTATCTTCTATTCGATTGCATCGACAGAAGAGCACTACGGTAAGACGAGAACTCTTTTCTGGTGAGATCCAAAGCCGGGGTAGAAATACTTCGGCTTCTTCTTTTCTCCTTGAATTTAGCTTCGTGGTGTGATAACTTGCTTAGGCTATGCTGGAAATCCGCAATCTCCATGTCTCCACGGAAGGTAAAGAAATTCTCCACGGCGTTAACTTGAAAATTAAGCCGGGTGAAATTCACGCCATTATGGGTCCGAATGGTTCGGGTAAATCCTCACTTTCTCTCGCGCTAATGGGGTACCCTCGTTATCAAATAACAGCCGGACAAATTATTTTGGACAGAGAAGATATTACCTACTTGTCAGTGGATAAACGAGCCCGTTTAGGTTTGTTTCTCGCTATGCAGTATCCAGTGGCTGTTCCTGGAGTTTCAGTTTTTAACTTACTAAGGACTGCACGCAAAAACGTTAAAAAAGAGGTAGTAACTGCATTACAGCTTCAAAATCAAGTAAAAAATTCGATGAAAAATTTAAAAATCGATGAAAAATTCTTAACCCGCTCAATTAACGAAGGTTTTTCCGGTGGAGAGAAGAAAAAAGTAGAAGTGCTACAACTCGCTACCTTAGAACCTAAATACGCAGTTCTTGATGAAACCGACTCTGGACTAGATGTCGATGCTCTAAAAGTAGTTTCCGCTGGAATAAACAAAACCTCAGGCCCAAAGGTGGGTATTTTGTTGATCACCCACTACCAACGTATCTTGAAGTACGTAAAACCGGATTTTGTCCATATACTGGTAGACGGAAAAATTGTGAGAAGCGGAGATGCAAAGCTGGCTGAGGAAGTGGAGGAAGGTGGTTATGTCAAATTTAGTTAACGTTAACCAAAGCTACAGAGAAAAATACGGGTTTGCAAAGCGCGATATTTCTGTTTTTAAAACTAAAAAAGGGCTGGATCGCGACGTTGTTGAAGAAATTTCCTTTCAAAAAGCGGAAAGTGAGTGGATGAGAGAGTTTCGTCTGAAGGCGTACGAAGTTTTCCAAGTTAAAAAACAGCCGCTTTGGGGAGCGGACCTTTCCAAACTAAATTACGACGAAATGTATTATTACGTTCGGCCAACGGATAAACAAAGCCGGCGCTGGGAAGATTTACCTCCGGAAATCTTAGATACATACAATAAAATCGGCGTTCCTGAGGCCGAAAAACGCTTTTTAGCTGGAGTTGGAGCCCAATATGATAGCGAAGTAATTTACCACTCGATTAAAAAAGAGTGGGAGAAAAAAGGGGTTATTTTTCTCGATACTGACACTGCTTTGAAGAAATACCCGGAATTTTTCAAGGAATATTTTGGTCGGGCCATTCCACCAGCTGATAATAAACTCGCCGCCCTTAACAGCGCAGTTTGGAGCGGTGGTAGTTTTATCTATGTTCCGCCCGGCGTCAAGGTTGACATTCCGCTGCAAGCTTATTTTCGTATCAACGCGGCTAGTATGGGCCAATTTGAGCGTACTTTAATCATTGTTGACGAGGGGGCAGAGGCTCACTACGTTGAGGGTTGTACTGCCCCAATTTACACCACAGACTCCTTACACGCAGCAGTTGTCGAGATTTTTGTTAAAAAAGGGGCACGCTTCCGCTACACTACTATCCAAAACTGGAGCAATAACGTTTACAATTTGGTCACCAAAAGAGCCATGGTAGAGGAAGAGGGAACTATGGAATGGATTGATGGCAATTTAGGTTCGAAAATCACCATGAAATACCCGTCGGTTTATCTGCGCGGACGAAAAGCGCGAGGTGAAGTTCTTTCCATTGCTTTTGCCGGGGCCGGCCAGCATCAAGATGCTGGTGGTAAAGCAATTCACTTGGCGCCAGAGACTACGAGCTCAATTATCTCAAAATCAATCTCCAAAGACGGTGGACGGACTTCTTACCGTGGTTTGCTAAAAGTTATCCCTGGAGCTTGGGGAGTGAAGGCTAACGTGAGGTGCGATGCTCTTATTCTTGACGATAAATCTCGATCCGACACTTACCCCACTATGCAGATTGACGAGGAAGATGTTTCTGTTGCCCACGAAGCCACAGTTTCTAAAATCGGCGAAGATCAACTTTTTTACCTTATGAGCCGCGGTCTTAATGAAAACGATGCTACCAGCCTGATTGTCAACGGCTTTATCGAACCAATTGTCAAAGAACTTCCCTTAGAATATGCTCTTGAACTTAATCGCCTCATCCAACTGGAAATGATTGGTGCAGTCGGTTAAAAACCTATAACCGCTTGACTGCTTGAAATTTTCGCGCTATAATAAGCAACATAAGAAAGGTTAGGACGGTGCTGTCGGGGTCGATCAGAGGGCGCGCTCGAGAAAGGTTAGACCCTTCTTCACCCACGTGATGCTTGGTGTCACTTACCCTCGGATAAGCGAAGGCCTATTTCTAGTGTCTGACCCAGACGAACAGGGCCGTTTTAATAGGAGCAGACCTTCTACTGGACGTTGCCCCCGCGGGGTCTAGCAGGAAAGGAGGAAGGCTTTTAGCGGTGGCTGAGCAAAGGACAAAGGACCCTTTAAGCTCGTAACACCACCAAAACTGCTTTCCAAAGCAAACAGGGAACTCTAAGCTCCCTAGGCTGCAAGTTCATACAAAGCAGCCAATCAGTTAGGCCCGTTCGTTGGATCAAAGTTTCCTTCCCGGAAACTCCACGACGGGCCTTTCACTTTCCTAAACAATCACTTAAAATAATTCTTCATGAAAGATATTTCACTAACCTTGAAAGAAAACGAAGAAAGGGTTTTGCCGCTGGTTTGGACTTTAGGTTCAGGTGAGGTTAATATCGACGCTAAGTTAGCTGGTAGAGGCGCAAAGTTATCAATCCTTGGTGCCTTATTATTAGCTGACCAAGACGAACTTAAAGTTAATATTAGTATTGACCACATTGCTCCTGATACTTTTAGTGATACTTTAATAAAATCCGTTTTAACCGAGAGAGCTCAAGGTAGGTTTTACGGGTTGGTCAAGATTAAAAAAGGTGCTAAAAACACCAACACTTATTTTCGCGAAGACGCTTTATTGCTTTCCAAAAAAGCCAAAGCTGAAGCAATTCCTGCCTTAGAAATTGATGAAAATGAGGTAAAAGCAGGTCACGCTTCGACTGTTGGCCCAGTAGACCCTGAGCAAATCTTTTATCTACAATCCAAAGGAATTACTCAAAGTATGGCAAAAAGAATGATCGTTCAAGGTTATTTTGCTGGGATTATTCCAGCTCTGCCCGAGATAGAAAAAGGAAAAATGCTCGCATTTTTGGATAAAAATTTTAAGATTTAATTAAAGGGGGTATATATGGCTGAAAGAGTAGCTCGGTTAGAGGAATTAGGGGAAGGAGAAGTTAAGGCAGTTAGTGTTGGGGGTGTTCAAATTGCCCTTATACGAGCCGGGGACAAAGTTTTTGCCCTTGACGATGTTTGCACACATGAGGCTTGTATCATCAGTGAAAATTACGCGTTACATGGGGCGGAAGTAGAATGCACTTGCCACGGTAGCCATTTTAATATTAAAACCGGCGCCAACACTGTTCCTCCAGCTGCCGCCCCACTGACTACCTATGACGTAAAAATAGAGAATGGAGAAGTTTTCATTGAGATCTAATTCTTGCTACCTTTGGCAGCAAAGGTAGCACCAAACTGCCGCCAGAGCTGCGCTGCTAGAAAAATTTAAGTCGCTCGCATACGTTGGACAACTCGCTTCGCTCAAACATGTCCCAACTTAATGCCTCGCTTTGTCAAATTTTTCTTTAACGCTGCTCGCAATGGCGGGTTTATACTAAATACAAAATAGATGAAGATTTTAGGTTTTGCAGGGTCGTTAAGAGCTGGTTCCTACAATAAAATGGCTTTGAGGCTTGTTTTGCAGTTTGCAAAAGAAGCTGGGGCCGAAGTCGAGGAGGTTGATCTGAAAGAACTAAATATTCCTCTTTACGATGGAGATTTGGAAGAGAAAATTCAGCTACCAGAGGGAATTAAGACTTTAAGAGAAAAAATTGCCCAAGCCGACGGAATAATTATCGCTAGTCCCGAATATAATCACTCGATTAGTTCGGTGTTAAAAACAACAATTGACTGGCTCTCTCGTAAGAAATTTGCTCCTGATATTCTCTCTGGTAAGCCGATCACTCTCTTTGGTGCCTCAGATGGTGCTTTTGGTACAGTCAGGGCGCAAATTGCCTTTTACCCAATTGCCAATACTCTTAATCTAGCCTTGATGCCCTCAAAAGTTTATATCAGTAATGCCGACGAGAAGTTCGATGAAAAAGGAAACTGCACTGACGAGAAAACTAGAGAAAAGTTAAAAGAACTCTCCGAGAACTTTGTTGCATTCGTCAAAAAGAATGCCTAGAATTAAACAGGTGCCCAAATTCTTCAAAAATAAATCCAACTCTGGCTTCACTTTCCAGTCTTCTGGAAAGCAGTCCCCGAAGGGGTTTACCTTAATCGAACTTTTGATTGTGATTTCCATTATCGCTATTCTTGTGGCAATTGCTGCTTTTTCCTACTCGTTAGCCCAAAAGCGAACCCGAAACGGCCAGCGGCAAAGTGATTTAAATAAATTTTCCTTAGCGTTAGAAGAGTACTTTGCTGACCACCGCGAATACCCAACTGCCTCCCAGATTAATTGTATGGTGACTGGGTCTGGCGGGGGTTGTGAAGCTCCGTTTAATGTTTATATGACTAGAATTCCTCTTGATCCGCTTGACAACACTCCGTACACTTACAGCCCAACCAACGACACTGATCTAGGACCCGGAACTAGGTATCAAAACTACACATTATCTGCTAATAAAGAAGGTTTCACCTACTCTATAACTAAACCCGACTAAGTACCCCCTTAGTTTACTTTTGGTCCTCAGACAATTAAAATACCCACGCCATGTTAGAAAATATTGAAAAAATCCGTAGTGATTTTCCAATTTTAGGGCGACAAATCTACGGTAAAAAATTAGTTTACTTTGACAACGCCGCGACCAGTCAGAAACCAAAAGCAGTAATAGAAGCAATTGCTGACTATTATAGAACCAGCAACGCTAACGTCCACCGCGGGGTTCACAAACTTTCGGAAGAAGCAACGGAAGGGTATGAGGCGGCCCGCAAGAGAGTAGCTAATTTTGTCAACGCGGGAGATGCCCGCCAAATAATCTTTACACGTAATGCTACCGAGGCGATTAATTTAGTCGCTTACGCTTGGGGACGGAAAAATATTAAAAAAGGCGAGGAAATTTTGCTAACTGAAATGGAACACCACAGCAATTTAGTACCTTGGCAAATTTTAGCTGCTGAAGTTGGTGCCAAGCTAAAGTTTATACCAATTGACGAGAATGGGGAGTTAAGTTGGAGAAAGTCTCTGCACAAACTAGTAACAAACAAAACAAAACTTGCCGCTTTAACCCATGTTTCCAACGTACTCGGGACAATTAATCCAGTCAAGGAAATTATCGAAGATATCCGAAATCTCAAATCTGACGTCCGAATTCTGATTGATGGTGCTCAGGCTGTTCCGCACCTACCAGTTTCGATCCAAACCTTAGGTTGCGACTTCTACGTTTTTACTGGCCATAAAATGCTCGGGCCGACTGGAATTGGGGTTCTGTGGGCACGCAAAGACTTATTGGAAGAAATGCCGCCGTTTTTAGGAGGAGGGGATATGATTTTAGAGGTGGGCTTCGAAAAATCAACCTACAACTACATTCCTTGGAAGTTTGAGGCAGGAACACCTCATATTGCTGGCGCCATTGGGTTGGCGGCTGCTTGTGATTACTTAGCCAAAGTTGGAATGAAAAAGGTGCGCGAGCACGAACAAGAATTGACAGCTTACGCACAAAAGGCGCTTTCCGAAATAAAAAACTTGGTTATTTATGGACCAAAAAAGCTTGAAAAAAGAGCTGGGGTTATCTCCTTTAATATTGTTGATAAAAAAGGCAAAGTTGCGATCCATCCTCACGATTTAGCTTCAATTTTGGATGGAGAAGGTATTGCCCTGCGTAGTGGTCACCACTGTGCCCAGCCATTGATGAAAGTCTTGGGAATTAATGCGGCTGCTCGCGCCTCCTTTGCTTTGTATAACACCAAAGAAGAAATTGACCGACTTAGACCCGCCATTGAAAAAGCTAAGGAGATCATGCGTGCCTGAAAACAGCCTCTACCGCGAAGTTTTATTAGAAAGATTAGCTAACCCGGTTAACCAAGGTTCGATTAAGGACCCTGATATCGAAGCCAGACTTGTAAACCCTCTTTGCGGTGATGAGGTTTTGCTTCAAATAAAAGTTAAAGATGGCCAAATCGAGCAGGCAAAGTACTCAGGTAACGGCTGTGCTCTTTCCCAAGTCTCGGCAAGTTTTTTGACGGAAGAGATTATCGGCAAAACCATTGGTGAAGTTAAAAAGATTAACGAAGATGATATACTCAAGATGCTCGGAGCCAATCTCGGTCCAAGTAGATTGAAGTGTGCGCTGTTATCTCTCCAAGTTCTAAAAAAAGCCCTCAATGACTAAAGTCGATTACCTAATTATTGGCGGTGGAATTGCCGGCACCACCGCAGCGGAAGGCATACGTGCTAAAGATCCCCAAAGCTCAATTACTATTTTGACAGAAGAGTCGGAGAGACTCTATTCTCGGGTACTTTTGCCCCACTACTTGCGAGGCGAAAATACTCTGGAATCTCTTTACGTACGCACCTCAGAGGTCTACCAAGAAAAAAATATCAGTTTGCTCACCCAAGTTAGAGCTACGAAAGTTGATCTGAGCAACAAACTAGTTACAACTCAGAGCGGCCAGATCTTTAGTTTCAACAAGCTGCTTATTGCCTCAGGTGGCAAGGTTAACCAACTGCATATCCCAGGTGGAGCTCTTCCCGAGGTGGTTTACCTAAGAACCCTCCAAGACGCTAAAAAAATTAAAGAATTACTAAGCAAGAACGAAGAAGGGGCGGTTTTTGGTGGTGGTTTTATCGGTATTGACTTGGTTCAAACCTTCGTCATTAACAAGCTTAAAACAACTGCTGTTATCCGCGAAAAGTTTTTTTGGGAAACTGTTGTGGGAGAAAATTCCGGCCAGCTACTTTCGCAAATTCTCACCGAGCATGGAGTCACTGTCTTACCGGAGACTGAGGTTGTTGAGTTTGTTGGCAGCGATCATCTTGAGAGAGTGAAATTAAATAATGGCCAGGAAATCCTTGCTGATATTGTGGGTGTAGGTATCGGTATCCACTTAGATCTGGATTATCTGAAAGATTCTGGATTGACAATTAAAAAAGGGGTTGTGACTAACGAGTTTTTAGAAACTTCAGTCAAAGATGTTTGGGCAGCCGGAGATGTGGCTGAATTTTACGACCCAATTATAGGGGCCTACCACTCCTTAGGTAATTGGGCGAACTCTTCGGCCCAAGGCAGGATAGTTGGTGCTAATATGGCTGGAGATCGGCAACCTTTTGAAACCACCAGCATGTATTCAATCAACATTTTTGAAAGCAACTTTTCTTTCCTTGGAGATCCAGTTGTCGATGAAAATACAGAAGTTCTTGAGAGAGGTGGAGTCAAAGAAAAGAAGTTAGCTAGGCTTTTGTTGCGGGACGACACTGTTGTTGGAGCAAGTTTAATCAACCTACCTCTTGATCGTAACATTATTACCCAGCTAATAAAAAACAGAACCAAAATAGAGGCTAGACGTGACAAGTTGGCCGATTTTACCTTCGATTTAAGAGAGCTGCTTTCCTAAATAAGATATTAGGTTAACAGTTGCAAAATTTGGTTACCCGATTTAGAATGGTCTGTTTCAACTATGGTTACTCCAGAGACAATTACCTACGTTTTTGTTTTTACCTTTATTGGCAGCATTTTATCGTTGCTTGGTGGTTTAATTCTCTTACGCAAGAGACTTTGGGAAGGGGAACACGGTGTTCACTTACTTGCTTTTGCGGCAGGTGTTCTGCTGGCAACAGCCTTTCTCGACCTTTTACCAGAGTCTTTGCACGAATCCAATGACGACCCAAATATCTTTCTGGCCGGTTTAGCGGGGATTGTGCTTTTTTTCTTTTTGGAAAGATTTATTATTAATTTTCACCCCCATGACCATGAAAACCATCACGAAGTAGAAAAGCAGAGTTTAGTTAGCTTGATCTTACTAGGCGATGGTTTTCACAACTTTATTGACGGTTTTGCAATTGCAACCAGCTTCCTAGTTAGCGTTCCTTTGGGTATCACCACAGCCTTGGCAGTAGCTGCTCACGAAATCCCCCAAGAAATCTCTGATTTCACTATCCTTTTGAGAAGTAACTTGGGGACAGCTAAAGCTATTTGGTTTAATATTTTATCTGGCCTAACGGCCATGGTTGGTGCTGCTTTAGCTTTGTTTTTTGCCGAAGCTCTAGAAACGTATCTTGGATTGATCTTGGCTTTCACAGCGGGTATGTTTATTTACATTGCAGCGACCAATATTATTCCTGAATTAAACCATGTTTATCTGAAGGAGAGAAAATGGCACCAGATGGTCTTTTTTGTGGCTGGATTGGTAATAATGTACTTTGCCATACAATATCTTCATTTTGAATAAACTATCCTTTTCCAACCCGCCACGCAATTGACAGCTAATCCTTTAGGAGCTACGATAAAGCATAGGTATGGAGGCTTACTCTAAGAAAATTCTGGTGGTTGACGATGAAGAATCGGTGCGTGAGATTTATCGTCGCGAATTTACCAACAACGGTTATAAAGTAGTGGTCGCTTCTGACGGTGAAGAGGGCTTACTTAAAGCCGGCGAAGAGCACCCAGACATCATCCTGCTTGACATCATGCTTCCCAAAATGAGCGGCATTGACGTTTTGAGAGCCTTAAAAGAAAACGAACTTACTAAGAAGATTGCAGTACTGCTTCTAACTAATCTAGGTGAAGAAACAATCATTAAGGAAGGGTTCGAGTTAGGAGCAGACGGCTACCTTCTCAAGGTCTCTTATACCCCAGTTCAAGTTGTGGAAGAAGTTAAAAAGGTTCTTGAGTCTGGTGCTCCTTCTGCTTAAATATTTCTCTCTCCTCTTTTGTTACAATCAGTTATTAAATGGTGACTAAAAATATGGTTGAAGAAAAACTGCGTAGCGTTGCCGACCCAGAGCTAGGGATAAACATTGTTGATTTAGGGTTAATTTACAAAATCGAGGTTAAGGAAAACGACGTCTTTATCCTCATGACACTAACCTTTCCAGGGTGCCCACTGGGTTCAATAATTAACAAGGAAGTGGGTGAAAAAGTAAGTGCAATTAGTGGTATTGGCAAAGTTAATTTGAAAATAACCTTCGATCCGCCTTGGGATCTTTCCAAAATCAGCAGCGAAGCTCGCGCCGAGCTTGGGATCTGAACAATGTACAATTTTGTTGATTTGGCCATTCTTTTCCTAATAATTTATTTAATCTGGCAAGGTTTGCGTACTGGGTTAGTGGGCGGGATTTTAAACGTCATTACTACGGTTACTTCCTTCATTCTAGCTACTGGTTACTATTCACAAGCAGGAGGTTTTCTGAGTGATAAGTTCAATCTTAATGAAAACCTTGGCTTGGTGGCTGGGTTTTTCCTGATTATAATCTTCGGCGAAATTGTTCTGAGCTTAATGTTTACCTATCTGCATAGACGCATAGCAGGCCTCTATAAAAAATCAAAATTGGTCGCAACCTTCGACAAATATTTAGGGATAATCCCATCAGTATTGGTAGGGCTATTTTTGGTTAGCCTTTTAATGCTCTTGATTTTGACCCTGCCGGTTAAGCCTTGGCTTCGGGAACCAATTCAAAACTCTTGGTGGGGTCAGAATGTAGTAGTTAAAGGGACTAACTTTGTTCCGACGATTGAAGAATGGTTAGGTAAGGTTCCGTACAAAAACCTGGTTTATATTGTTACTCCCGCCAGCCCCAACAGTAAAGATATCCAAGAACTAAACATCCCGTCAACAGTGCAGATCAAGCCTGATCCGGAGTCAGAGAAAGAGATGTTGGATCTGGTGAATAAAGAGAGGATAAGAGTTGGTCTGCAACCAGTACTTTTTAACAACCCTCTTCGGGATGTGGGTCGGGCCCACTGCGAAGACATGTTTCGCCGTAGTTACTTTTCGCACTACACGCCTGAAGGTAAAGACCCTTTTCAACGGATGGATGAGGCGAAGATTGATTATGTTTCCGCTGGGGAAAATTTAGCCTACGCTCCCTCAGTTTCAATCGCCCACGAAGGGTTGATGAATTCTCCTGGGCACCGGGAGAATATTTTGAGAGAAAGTTTTGGCAAGTTGGGCGCGGGGGTTATCGATGCCGGCGTCAATGGCAAGATGTTCTGCCAAGAGTTTACTAACTAATGGTATAATCTTGTTGCTTCTGGGTTGGGTAAGTTAGGTAGCTTGAGCGGCTAGAGCACCACTCTTAAGTCGTCTGAGACGCAGAGCGCGAAGCGATCTATATCTTGCTTTGAGCACCGATTTGGATCGGTAGCTCAGCGGTTAGAGCACCACTCTTATAAAGTGGGGGTCGATGGTTCAAATCCATCCCGATCCACCATAGACCTTAACTGGTCGGATTACAGTGGGTGCGATAAGCTGGATATATGAAGCAAGATATTTTCTTGCGAATATAAAGTGGGGGTCCTTGGTTCGAATCCAAGCTGGCCCAGCATAGGTCTTAATTGACTAAATTATAGTGGAGCCTCGCAAAGAGCTAGGTTAAAGTATTACCATGAAACTAATTTACGCACTATTGTGTGACCAGGCTTTTCTCTCGATCGAACGGAAAGTCAATATTATTGGCGTTTTTGAAACTATTAACGCGCCTTCTTTTCCGGTTAGCCACCCTAAATTTACTTTAGTGGGAAGTATTTCCCCTTCCAAAGCAAAGTTTAGGTTAGCAGTAGATATTGTTTCAGAAAACTCAGTTTCAATCTTGAAAGAGCCGCAGGAGAGGGAAGTATCCTTGCCACAAAATTCGCAAGCAAAAAACTTTAACTTTATAATCGATGTTCTTAATACCGTCTTTCCGCAAATGGGAAACTATTTAGTGAAAATTTTTATTGACGGGAAAACTATTGCCGAGTTACCGCTTGTTGTGGCTAAAACCGATCTGGTTAACTAGCTTCCAAAAAATTTGCCCTGCAATTTCTATCGTATCACAAAAATTTACTTAAACTCCAGACTGTTTTTCCCCTTTGGTAATTTTTTAAACTTAAATTAACGGTGAGGGATTTAGTAAGGAGAGAGAAATGGTCGTAGCAGCCCGTCCAGCCTTGGAAGTTCTTGAGGGCCACTACTCCGTAGAAGGAGCTGCGGATCGGTTGGGTCTGCCTACTGAAACAATCATTAGCTTGATCGAGGAGAGGCGAATGCGCGGTTGTAGGGCTTTCGGCCTCACTCTCGTTCCAAGGGAAGACGTGATAGCTTATCGGGAAGGGGCAGGGCACACCCCTCTACCTTTTGGCGCAGCTTAATTAACGAGAAGAACCTCTTCTCAAGGGTTCAGCTTTTAGCTGGGCCCTTTTCTTTGAATTTAATTTCCATGAGTGAAGTTTAAAGCTCCTCGAGTTTAATGGGTTTATCCAAACGACTTTGAGTAAGTATTAATTAGACAGGGCCACATATCCCATAGTTGCAATTTCCTTAAAATTAGTGTATAATTACAGGCACAATTGAATAACGGTTTGGTCGCTGACCGCTAACAGTGACTATCAAGAAAGGATGGGACTGCTGTGATGACACAGACTGCCCAAACGATCACGGTGGGCCAAGTCAAGGAGCTCGGAGGTGCTCTCCTCGAGGGTATCCCTACCCAGCTCCCCAGAGATCGTGCTCAGTCGCTCATTGGTGACAAGGAGCGGCTGCACGAACTGATGAAGTTCGTCCTCAACCTTCCGGCAGGCGTCGATCTCGACGAGCTGCGGAAGATGTTGGGTTCCTACACTCCCTTTGGGGACGAAGAGTACACCGACTCGGAGTACGTCTACAAGGCAGGCTTCCCGAGGAAGACCTGGCAACAGAGGTTGGACATCCTCCGCAACAACTTCGGTGGCCTCTTTCACGAGGGGCTGGAGGACTTCATCGCTCTGCTGAAGAGTCGTGGTGTGGACGAGTGGGTCGACGACGCAGTCAACCCCTATCTCGTTCCGGACTGGAGAGCTGTCGGCGAAACCTATGCCGAGGCGACAGTTAAGGCGTGGGCACGGGTAGCTGAGATGGCGATCTACAAGGGTCACACCTACAACTACCGCGAAGGTGTTCTCACCGAAGACCGGCTCAAGCTGGTCAACGACGAGTTCTACCGGCAATTGGAAAGCGAGTGGGGCTGCCAGCTTCACGGCATTCCGACGGCCACCGCCCACGAGCGTCTGAGGGAGTTGAGGCCTGGGCCACAGACGGTCTGGCCAATCTTTGCTCAGACCGGACTCCGACATCGGGGTCGCAGCGTTCGCCGAGGACACGTGATGTACAGCGAGACCGAATGGGCTCTTGGCCCCTTCGAAGTCGCCTGCATCATCCTCACGGACGGAGAAGACAGGCTGACTGCTTACGAGCACCTCGGTATCGACGCAGCCGGAGCCTTTTACAGGCCGAGGGCTGGTGAGGGGTTCGGCGACGCCCTGGACTTCTGCTTCTTCGACGTCAGGCTCGTGCTGAGCGGCGATTGGGTCAGCAGTCCGCGTCGGGGGTTCGGCTCGGCTTCTGCCTCCCTGCGGTAGTGCTCTTGGAACTTGAATCTTGGAGCCTTGTGCTTTTGATTCTTGTTCCTTGTTGTTCGCCCGCAAAAATCGCACCGTTTCGCAAAGCGAAAGCAGAGCCCC